>Ga0131853_10017155_pt1 | contig 13196 bp, 13 predicted proteins | sample TergutLab28metaG_FD_92764 | JGI IMG/M metagenome (GOLD analysis project Ga0131853, IMG submission 92764) | Labiotermes labralis P1 segment gut microbial communities from Petit-Saut dam, French Guiana - Lab288 P1 (version 2) (version 2) | ecosystem: Host-associated > Arthropoda: Insects >...
TGGGGGGGGGGGGGTTGGCTGTTTTGGTAATAGGTGTACTTGTATTTACTGTGTTTTGTATTGTTTGTACTGTGTTTTTTGTATTGTTGCGTTTATGTATATTTATTCTTATTTGTTTTGTCTGTACTAGTGTAAGGACCACTGCCACCGAGTGACAACTCATCTGCAGTTAATAATAATGATGATGATGTCTTTTTTCTCGCAGAATAACTTGCCAAGTGGTCACAAATGCTATCTGCATACTTACCAGCCCCTTGAACCAGGCCCTCAGATATGTCGCGTAGGTCTTTCACGTACAAAGTGTGGCCAGAATTATAACCAAATCTCTCACGCACAAAGTTACGTAACATCACGCATGCTTTTCCATAATATTCCCTGCGAACTGTATGTTAACATTCAAAATGTCTATCGAAAATTACTCATTTATTTGTGCGGACGACATGTGCAGTCAGTATACCGGTGTGCTCTACAGGTACAGTACAGTATAATACAGTAGTTGAAGGAATGATTTGGTAACGCTGGATAGGTGGAAGCGCAGCAGGGCCAACTAACGGCAGCGCTGCTCGTGGAAAGAGGTGTCCGCGACAGCGGCGCCGCCGTGAGCAGCGCCGCTAAATATTTTCGTGGAAAAAGGGCGTTGTAGCCTGCCAGTATTGCGATGTGAACGTTTAATTATCCTTACATCAATTTGAAGGTCGCGTTAATAAGAACATAAATGAATTCTCTTTCAGTCATTTGACAGTCTTGATTGACTGCATTACTTTTATACAAATATTTCAGTGACCAAGTTCCTTATGAATTAATCCGTGTTTAAGGCCCATATTACTTAAGCACCGAATTAATTCTGGGGAGTAGGATTGTCACGCGAAGAAGTAATCTGCGATAACATTTATGAAATAAAATTGTAGATCCATAAAGTATGCGTGTTATTTCTTGCATAATACAGGGAGAGCTGCAAAGCGCGTTCGGATTGTTTATAACAAATTTCGTCTCGAATGAGCAGCGTTAAGTTGCCACATTTGTTAGCAGGATGATGGCAGTATGCGGCGAGTGATTAACATGGTGAGAGGGCGTGACATCTGGAGTGGGGGTGGAGGAGAGGAGGTGTCACGTGACTTGGCGGCAGGGATTCCCAGGTCGGGGAACTGGGGTCCCGTCCCCGTCACGATTGTGCTAGACCGATAGTGCTTAACGCTGCCAACTGTACGATGTAGCACGTTGCGTCATTATGCATGACGTGTACATGTCGCGTTTTGACGGCGTATATTTACGAAAAAGATCAAACTGGCCAAACGCATGGCGACGAAGCAAAATTTGCCTCCTCATTATTCTTCTTCTTCTTCTTCTTCTCCTCATCCTCCTCGCAGAACAGTCCTTTAGCATCTTCCAAAACTGTTCTCCAATGTTCTGGGTCCTGCGACGTGCGTCTCCAGTTCCTCAAACTCATATTCGTACATCTTCAATTGACTCAAGCTTCCTCAACTTACGTGTTCCTACACGTCGAGTGCTTTTTAAGTAGAGTAAGCTTTCTGCGAGGATCCAGTTCTTGCATCCTAGAGAGATGGTCCAGCCACCTCAATCATCCTGTTTTTATCGCTTTGACTACGTCTAGGTCATCGTAGAGCGTATAAAGCTCATTATTGTATCTTGTTCTCCATATGTCATTATCGTTAATAGGACCGTAAAGCATTCCTAATACTCTTCTTTGAAAGATACGTAGCATATGTCTCTCATTCTTTGAGAAAGGTCAGCATACACTCCCATTTGCAATTATCGGTCTTACATGGGTTTTATATCACATATATTTAGTCTGACGTTTCAATCTCGGCGAGTTTAGCTGTTTCTTTAACCTACAGCTAGTTTTATTAGTCATAATTATTTTTTGCTTCATTTCTCTAGACCTTGAGTTTTAATAAACCACCGTTTACGTTAACAGAAGAAACAGCTAACTGGTTGTGTGTTAACAAGTGAGATGGATTGGAAGAAAAAATTATACGGATGTCGGTGTTCGATTTTCCAGACCATCCACGGAAGAAACTATCTGCAGAATTTCGGATTCCAAGAATGGCCATCTTCTTCAGAGAAGTGCAGAGTTCTATTTTGTCCTAGATACAAGCCTTCAAGACTCTGCGCCGACATACACCGGTGAACCTAACATTGCGACGTGACATTAAGGTAACATGCACGGTAAAGATGCATATGCCTGCTGTCGCTCGTCCGTGTCACGGTCACTTAATGCTTTTAATAAATTTGGGCCGATACTTAAAGTAGCCGTATTACCTTATCACAGGTCGGGTGGAGCTTCTTGGAATCCGGACTTTTACAATGGCGTCGGTTTGGATGTATTGGCAGATCAGAGTCCTGATTCCTTCAAAAGAGCATCGCCGCCCGCAAATTTATGTAGTCTCCCAGGTCGTCTCACACGTAACATAGAACCAATCAGGTTTTTTTTATTGTCTTCATTTTGTGGAAATTTCTGTATCTCCTAATACGTTCACTTCCCCCGTTGTCATGAATCCACACGCTCACGAGACGCTCCTGGATGATGAGTGGAATTTCATTCAACAGTAATGTCAGAAAACTCTACAGCGTATTGAAAAGTCAGTCATAAAATTTGCGCAGGAGTGCAGTGGCGTTTGGAAAATTCCCCCCACCCCCCATCAACCGAACTGGTAATCCCAGCCTCGGCACGTCACATAATTGTCCTTTCTCCTTTATTCCCTCAGTAATCAGAGGCCGTGTAATTATCGCCATGATAAGGAATATAACCGTCTGTTATGTCCGTCCTTGCGCGCGGATCATCTGGGCTACCACTAGACCGATTTTCATGACATTTGATATTTGAGTATTTCTCGAAAATCTGTCATGAAGAGTTACAAGAATAACGGGTACTTCACATGAAGACCAATATACATGATTTATTATATATATCATTCAATTCTTCTTAGACCTGGAAATGTTTCAGACAAAAGTTGTAGAGATACACGAAACACGTATTCTACGTGTATGTTCAATAACCTTTTCCCGAAAGTCGTGCCGTTTATGAGATATTGTGGAAAAATATGTTACAGCCTGACAAACCAGTCCACAATATAATACGACGCATGCGTGCTGCATGTTTGGATGACTGAGGCTATAGACACAAACTCAGAATATGTAATATTTATTTGTTTTCCACAGCAAAAATTGTTACGGGAACGTGCCTTCATGTTACGATATACATACATTGCCCGTCTGCTTCATTCTAGACGAATCGTTCACCGTAACGCATTTGACTGCGACTCACGACCATCCCTGTACGGGTTCATGCATTACTCTCGAATAAATCGCCATCGGTTATGCAGTACTGTTTTGATTTTGCACCATTACAAGCGTTCTGCTGTTTGCTCGCGAATGTACTTCGTATCTGTTCAATTGAAATTCGCGTATAAGAAAATAAGGAATTTTGCGTTACTATTTAAAGAGTTAAGGTAGTTCATTTAGACTTAAGTGCACTTCGAATATAGGTGAATACGACATATTTCGTCTTACCACAGACATTTGACGAATACTAAAAAAATGGAAGATTTGTCACTGTGATGCAGAGTTCAGGTTATGTTCTGTAGTGTGGACAGTAGAGAGTTGCAACCACTGTCTTCAGCTGCATTCCCTGAGATTTTGCTTTTGCGTTAGAGAGAGTACGTAAATTCATAAGTAAATGTATTGTAACTCCATGGAGCAGGATTCCACTTGAGAAGCTACTAGTTTCTCAGCTAGTGAAGAAGTGTTCCGAATTTTATGGGTCTCTTTAAATTTCACTACCGCCACCTGTCCCTTTCTCTACCGCCACCTGTCCCTTTCTCTACCGCCACCTGTCCTTTTCTCTACCGCCACCGGTCCTTTTCACTACCGCCACCGGTCCTTTTCACTACCGCCATCGGTCCTGTCCTGAACCACGTCCATCCAGTTAACACCCTCCCACCCACGCATAGGTCTTCCAAGCCATATCTTACGCTTACGTTTCCCTACCGTACCCTCTTTGCATTTGTCGTCTCCAATACCTTCTACATACCGTGCCTATTTCAAACTCGTTGATTTGGTCACTCAGAAAGCAGAATGTTTGGCTTTAAGTGCGAATCGTGAATCTTTATTTTGGCAGTTTTCGCCAGCCTCCTCTTAGGACCACCTCCATAAGTCTGTATGCCATATATGCCACAAGGCTGTGGGCTTCTCTCAGTGTGAGAGATTAAATTTAACATCCATACAAGACACCAGGCAAATTGTAGTTTTGTGCGTACGCTTTTAGGTAGCAGACGGACAGACAAAAAATTTTGTACCGAATATAGTCTGTTCTTGATTGTTGAATGCAGTTGTGATCTGTTATCATCATTCCCAAATGTTTGAACGGTGCCACATTTTCAGAGGATTTGTGGGCTGTCTGGAACATGTAGGCCTTCTTTTCTGAGCATTCATTTCTACCCTGGCGTCCCAACTAGCGACCAATAAAACTTCCGTTTTATTCATGGGATTTATGTTTCCGACCAGTAAATTCACTTCCACGTAGACCAGAGGCTGATGTATCCCTAATGCATTAGATGTATAATAATTTTCCTTATATTTCTGTAATTGTGATAGTGAATAGACACGGTGTATCCTTTGTGTTCATTTGAGACAATTTATGAAAGTAAAGCAAGAGAACCGTACAAGGTCTTAAGATTTCTTTAAACGTCTAAAGCCTAGCGGCTACTTTACGTACCACCAGGTTTAACATTCAGAAATCGTACATGGTGTTCACATTGCTTTTATGTGTCCTGTATGGATCTCAGAACGAGCAGCGACTTTTACCTTATACAGCATTAGCATACTTGATTCTTATAACCGAGGTGGAGAGTGTTTACTGCGCGGTACGTACTTAGTCCTTATATGAACACACACGTGTCGTCTTTACAGGGAATCAAACAGAATCGAATAAGTCATTACTACAGCGATACTGCGAGGGTATAAGAAAGTTGTGTCACTTGGATCGCGCTGGTGTTCACGTGGACCTTGATACAAACCGACTTGGTGCTAGGGTGGTGCACAGACTGCCACATGCTTGTCGACCTTTATACTGAAACCCTGCCAAGATAGTACGGCATACTGTCAATCGCATGTACTGATTACGAATAGTGCTAGATACTAAATAACATGAATCTTCGTAGTGTGATGAGGGGAGGGATACTGTCGGTTGGAATATCCGGCTGGCAACCGAGAGAAGTACCCCGCAACAATTTAAAACTGACAGTTGTTGGGGACGGAACCCTGTCGTCGAAATGTAGGTGTTAGGAGATCCTGAAGGAATAGTAGTTAGACCCAAGAGGAGACGACAGGAGGCTGGAGGAAATGGCAGAAGGGAGTCGTGATTTGTATCTACCAAATTATCATCATCATCATCATCTTCTTCTTCTTCTTCTTCTTCCATTGGCACTACAGCCCACTGTGGGCTTTAGCCTGTCGAAAAATGTCCTTCCATTTTTTTTCCTATCTGCCACCAACTCCCCATCTTCTCACTCCCAGCACTTGAAGATCTCTTTCTACTTCCTCTTTCCATCCTTTCCTGGGTCTTCACCTTCTTCTCGTCCCTTCCAGTTCTTGAGTGAAGATCTTTTTGGGCATCCTATCCTCCTCCATTCTCTCTAGGTGACCTAAACATCTTATCCTTTGCCCTTTTATCCATTTTACTATATTTCCTCCTTTGCTCATCTCTTCTAGTTCTCGATCCGTCCGACTTTTCCATTCCCCGTTTTCATATTTAGGACCATATATTCTACTAAATATATTCCTTTCAGAAATTAGCAGCGCTTATTCTTCTTTCTGCATCAGCGTCCATGCTTCCGCTCCATACGACACTACCGGTCTTATTAGTGTCTTATATAATATAATTTTAGTAGCTCTGGATAAAAGTCGACTCTTGAAGAGACTTATAGCGGCAAAATAAGTTCTATTTCCGGCCAAAATACGTCTTTGTATTTCTTTTTCTACGCTATTATCATTACTGATTAGCGTACCAAAGTATATGAACTCGGCTACTCCTTCATAAGTTACACCATTTATGGTTGCCCCTTTCACTGATCTTCGTGATGGGAACGCTGAAAATCTCATATACTTGGCCTTGTCGGGCTTTACTATCAGGCCCACTCTACCTGCTTCTCTGCTTAGCACACATTGCTTCAAGAGCTGGAAGGCTCCTTACAGTTACCAAGATATCATCGGCATAACGACAGATTTGTGTCAGTCTCTTCAAAATCATATTGCTTTGTTAGGGTGATAAAATCACGGAGTCGGGGAAGTGCTGCGTATGTGGCGTGGGAGATTTGTGAAATGCACACAGAATTTATGCGTGTTCCGCAGCGATTTACGATATCTGCACTTTTGGGGGGAGATTTTGCGCAGCGTAGAATATTAATTTCTTACGGAAATTTTGGGACAACGTAGTGGTCCCATCTTCAAGGGTGAATGAGTCCAAAAAGAACTTCTTCACCCCTGAAGATGGGACAGATAGCTTCTCCCGAAACGTCAGTGATAAACCACTATTTTTCACTGTAAAATTCCACAAGAGGACAGATCTCATAGAAAATTTCCTCCGTACATCCGGAAGAGATGAGGCCACGTTGAAGACTGCGTAGATGAGAGGATAAAGTGATGATAAAGCAGGACAGGCGGACGTGGACTGGGTCCGTGTGGCCCTGTATTGGGACCTATGGCGGCTGATGAACATGGTAATAAACTTCCCACTTCCGTAAAAGACGAATTTGTGGAGTAGCCGAAAGACTGTCAGCTTCTCAAAACGGACTCTGCCCCATGGTCGTAGAGATTTAGATGTACACTGGTTCTGCACTGCATGACAAATACTTGCCTAACGGGAGAAGGATTCTTTACAGATGAATGTCACTTGGGCATGTATGCGCTCCACTTCTGATAAACAGCTAGTAGAACCAAATTAAGGTAACCACAGGCGTGTAAATATTATCCTTCTTTTAGCGGCGTATAGGGTACGAAGTTAAAGTTGTCCTGGTGATTAATTAAGCATCACGCCATGGAGGCAAACGGGGGAGTGTAGGTTTAACTTTACGCATTCATGACAGCGATAAATACGTCCAAGTTGTGTGACAGTGCTCACGCTACGTCCGTTTTGCCCCGATACCCATTAAGGATGAGGCTGGGTGGACCCAGAACCGGTCTGGGCTGTTGGGAGAAGAAAACCCGCTGTTGTACTTGCAGGGAATCAAACCACGATTCCTTGACCATCAAGTCCGTTATCTAAGCTGTCTGAGCTGTCCGGGCTACTTTGCGTAATATAACTTACAGTAACTGAAAAACCTTTTCATATGGACGGACATTTAATTGTGACTGTTTTATCGACATTGCATTATATTTATGTACATAATTTTAAGTAAAACCTATAAGACTCTGCGCTATTGACACCACGACATGTATGTTTATTGTGACATTTTATTGCTGTACGTTTTAAAGGAATTTCGATGTCAGTCCCTGAAGATGGCGAGCTAATAGCGCCGAAAGGTGTAGGCGCTATGGCACGCATAAATTGTAGAATAGTGCACTTATTGGTGTTACATGTGTTATTTACTTACGGAATATACTATGTAAAAGGCATATTTTGTAATGTTTAAAAACATGGCGATGGTGGAAATAATTTATTTTGTGAAAAATTTGAACATTGTCATCATTTCCTAATCTTCCTAGCTGCAATTTGGGACCGGGATAGCGCAGTTGCTGTAGCCACTTGCTACGGACTATTCGGTTCGGGGATCGAATCCCGGTGGAGGCGAGATTTTCCGCACCCGTCCAGACCGGCCCTGGGGCCCACCCAGCCTCTTATACCTGTTCTTTGCCGTGGGTAAAGCGACCGGGTCGTGGCGTTGACCACCCACCCCCATCTGGCACCTAGGTCAAAGAAAGAGTATGGCTATACCTCTGCTCTCCCTCTGGACCTCTGTGGTCTGTTCTAAGGTGAACTAGCTGAATGCTGTCAAAATGGATCTCCTCTGTCCTTCTCCTTCTCCTCCTCCTCCTTCCTCTCCCTCTTCTCCTCCTCCTTTCTCTCTCTCTCTTTTATAAGTATTACCATGTATCGTATAGTAAACCATTTGACGGAAGGTAGGTCTTTATAATTTGTAGGTACACTAATGATGATTTCCAGTTTTTAATGTCTATTACATTGTGAAGCTTTTTTGTTTTTAGCTTATCTGTGTTTATTTAAACAAATTTAATTGTTTAGAACATGTTTGGAGAACATATTGGTTAACTCTTTGAGTGCAATTTGGATATGACCCTGCCGAAATCTGTGTAAGTTGTATCCACAAGCTGTCTATAGAAATTCTTCCTTATCAGAAACCAGAGATGAAAGGAGCAGGGTTTGCAGCTGAATAAAATAATTTAGTCTTGAGAGGGTATGTCTTTTTCTATCAACCATTTTGTGGGTTCTCTAAAGTATCAAAGTACTACTTCACTCTTTGTAATTAACAAAAGTTAAATCCTTCTTATCCCCAACAAAAGACTTACCTGATTCTTAGCATTACCTGCCAGCAGTGACAATACTGCTGTGTAAAGTTTCGTTGGTCTTGTAACATTTCTAAGCCTTTAAGATTACATGCACAAAACGTGAAACAGATTCGGTTTGAGGTTTGTCTTTCAAAGTAAAGCGTGTGTAGCTGAGGAGCAGTGTTACAGAGAGAAATAAAGAAAAAATTGCATAGAACCAAGGAACAGAAAACCTGATTCCGGTGACATGGTAATGAGTTGTTGTGCTTACTTATTCAGGTGACTCCCAGTCTGAGCGGTGCGGCCCTCAATCCCAACGCTGACATATTCGAGAGCAAGCAGTCTGAAGGCAGCATCAATGTGTCCTCAAGTTGGGAAAACACAGACACAGATATTACCTCTTTGGATGGTAAGTATGCATATTTTAGCAAACAGTACAAATTTCACAGGTGTGTCATTTAAATGTAATGTAACCAAAAGCTTTGTCAGCATTGTTTCACAATATTTGTAGAATCAGCCCTTTGTTTTTACAACAGGTTAGCTTCTGGCCCACCATCGTAATACCGAACCTATTTTTGTAGGGCCTGTAGCACTGGCATGTCACGTATGCTCAGACTTAAATGAAGGAAGCCTTTCAAGCAGCTTCTGTAACATGAAACTGCCTTGAGGATACTAGATTCTTTACTAGAGGTGTAGCCTAAAACATGGATTAATATTAATTCACTTCCCTTTGGTTCTGATGGTGGTAAATCACATTTAGCTCCAATCTGTATTTTTAAACACTGGCAAATGGACAAAATCCAAAACCTGAGTGATGCAAATTGGGATTTTTACTATTTAGGAGCGCGTGAATAGAACCCTGTGATAAATTATGCCAAAAACACATAAGAATTATCCCTCCTGTTTCAAAGCTTTTGGATTGTGGCCCCTTTAAATTTAAGTTCAGTTACCAAACAGGTAATTTAAAATTGGTTACTGCGTGTGCATGTGTGTGCGTGCGTGTGCATGTGCGTGTGTGGAGCTAGGTTGTTGATGTTGACATGATCTGAAATCTCCAAGCTCCTCCACCTGTATATTGTGAAGGCTTGCATTATACATAGTGGTATGTTTTTGAATTTGGTACAAATTTTTAAGTTGATAAAAAATATTTGTCTTGCCCTTGAGGTGTAATTTCAGTACATGAAAAGTATAGTAGAATACAAGATGTCTTGAGTAACTGACGAGGAAGGCATCACAGTCCTTTGAAATATCAGTGACTATTTACCATTCAACTCAGTATAACATCCTAGAACACTTGGATTTTCAGGAACACTGCTGTGAGAACCTGAAGTCCTGCAACTGTACTAGTACATAAGAAAGAACATGTCTGGGAGTCACTGCATATTCTGTGCTGTGTTGCCTGCATCCTCATACCCAGCAGCAAAATCAGACATGTTAGGACAGGTGACTGTACACTATGTATGACACAGGCAATGTACGTATAATGTATCATTGAAGCACGCACTTGCGACCATTGTTGCATTGGAAAAGCAATAATATTACATAACAGCGTGTGCGTTTGTAGACTTAGCTAGTCAGCGTGCAATGTGCATGCACCATATTGCCATCTGTAACCTGTCTGGCTGTACAATATTTTTCTACATAATCTTACAAACGGCAAGATTAAAAAAAAAATTACTGAACATAATATGTGTGTTTTGATTTTCTCTACAACTTGTGTCTGAAATATTTCTCTTTAGAGATCCTCATTAAATAGAGAAAACATGTATGTTCTAAGTATGCTGAAGTCTAAATGAACCACCCTAACTCTTTAAGCAACCCCGAATCTAATAATAACACAAAAATGCAGTGTTTTGTTTACGCTGATTTCATTTAAACAGATACAAAGTACATTCATGAGCAATAGCAGAATGCTTGTATTGGTGCATACTCAAAACAGTACCACGTTACCGATAGTGATTTATTCAAGAGTATTGTGTGAACCCGTACCAGGATGGTTGTGAGTTGCAATCAGATGCATTACGGTGAACAGTTCACCTCAAATGAAGCAGACAGTCATTGTACTTATAATGTGGAGGCACGTTCACATAACCATTGTTGCTGTGGAAAAGGAATAAGTATTACATATTCTGAGCTTGTGTCTGTTGCCTCAGTCATCCAGCCATGCAGCACACATGCGTCATATTATATTGTGGTCTGGTTTGTCAGGCTGTACCATATTTATTCACATTATCTCATACACGGCACAATTTTCAGGAAAAAGTTATTGAATATAAAATGTGTGTTCCAAGTTTCTCTACAACTTTTGTCAGAAACATTTCCAATTCTAAGAAGAACTGAATGAGATATAATGAAAAATGTATATTGGTCTTCAAGTAAAGTACCCATTATTCTTGTAAGATTTGAATGAAACATGGCTCTTCTTGACAGATTTTCAAAAAATGCTCAAATATCATGATTCATAAAAATCAGTCCAGTGGGATCCGAGTTGTTCCACACGGAAAGACGGACTGAGAAACGGCGGACAGACATGACAAAACTAATAGTTGCTTTTCACAATTTTGCGAATGCACCAAAAAGGAAGCATGGCTAGGTGAAGTGTAAGAGAATGTTAGATTTTCAGCCAAAAAGAGAATAGAAGTTATTAAAACTTTAATAGCATACACCATGGAGTGATGCAGAATATTCTGTCATTTATTATTAGATGAAAGGAAGCAGGCTAAATTGCAGTGGTTGGAGAATTCAAGCCAAATAATTGGGGATAATCTGAACAATATAAAGTGTTTAAGTAGAAACACTTTAGAGAAATCCAAAATTCTGTCAATCAGAGAAGAAAATGATCTGCTCGAAATAAATTTAAGAAGGATTACCAGCCATAAGAATATGTCATTAAGGGGGAAAATACTGATCTGCTAGCAGATACTGTTTTTCTTTTTTGCTGGAAGCAATGCCTAAGTCTGCTACTGAATGTACACAGATTTATTGATTCTGTTTTATAGAAGGAAGACTTGCCATGGCAATGGGAGAAACAAATTCTTGTGTCCGTGTATTAAACAGTGATGAAATTGATGGTAGTCATAAGCAGGGAATATTACTATTACTATTCTCGCAGGGTTATGTCCTTATATGAACTAAAGTTTCAACATAAGATTGCAACTACTGATCAGATAGTTTGCTTTTGTTAGGTACTGGTGAAGAACTAGGAGTATAGTACATTAATGCTTTGTAAACCTCAAGAAAGCTTATGTTTCAATTTTGAGAGATATATTGCACAACAGTCTTATTCAAGTCAAATCCCACATGTGTACCTAAAACATGAAGCATTAAGTAAAAACTTTTGCAAATTGGGGTAGTCAGAAAAGTGCCTATTTTTTCATGTCATGTAATTTTTTGTATTTGCACAGTGGCATAGCTAGGATTTTTTAGGTCTGGCACAAAACCTGCCAATGAGCCATGATGTATTAGTGAGGTAAATGGCCATTTTTTTTTAATTCTTGTAAATTGACTTGATTTTCTGATAAAACAATTCAATATTTTAAATTTTTATAATGAATTGATCAAGTGCTGGCAATTTTTTGACTCTTTCCTCTTACAGGCTTTTTTTTTTTGGTCCAATTCCTTGTACTTGATTTCTACTTATTTGTCTGCAAAGAACATTTTTAAATAACTAAAATGGTTGGCAATGCTAAAGTGTGTTAACACAAAGTTCATTTCATTTGAACATTTGGTGGTGTTCCGGTTAGTATAAAAAACGATTAGTTGCAATGGGTTTGTGGACCGCTATGCTTTACATACTCTTGTTGTATGGTTGCTACACCCCAGCATGAAAATAACCACTATGTCAGAAGTCCATGAACATTCGTCACTGTTTTCTGGTAGTCTCAACTGTTTCACTTAGCAGATGGCAGCATCACAGTTAATGATATAAAGGCAGTGATGTGCATTTTAAACACTTAGCAGTGATTGAGTTCTTGGTTGGTGAAGGTGAGAAGACAACTAGTGTTCATGAGCATTTGCTTGGACTGTGTGGTGAAACAACTTTAGATGTGAGTACTGTGTGATGATTGGAGAGATGGATTAGAGAAGCTGAAACAGAGGACCAAAACTTCATCACAGCCTATGGAATGATCATCTTTGCAATACATTAATGCGTGACAAAATCCACGGTGTTGACAAACTCTGCGTAACTGTTTCATAACAACAGATGAAATTATTTCCACCCTAAAACTTAAAGTTCAGCCTAGAACAGGACATGAAGGCACAGAGGGGGAGTAGAGGTGTAACTCTTCTCTTCCTTTAACTTTGGTGATAGATGGGTGTGGGTGGTTAATGCCATGCCCAGGCTGCTTTACCCACAGGGGTGACCTGGTACCAATTGTATAGGAGGCTGGATGGGCCCCAGGGATGGTCCACATGGATGTGGAAAATCTCGCCCCCCCCCCACTGGGATTTGATCCTCGGGCCGTCCAGCCCATTGAGGTGCTGTACCAACTACACTAACCAATCCCATTTTTTCCATCCTATCTGTTGGTACGGGCAGTGTAATGGTGGTTATTTAAGAGCTTGGCTATTGCAAAGTCTGTGCTTGGGGGGGGGGGGGGGGGGGGACAAATTGTAGAAAAAGAGAAAAAAAGGGGCACAAAAAACCACATTTTTTTTTTCTGTTTTTAAAAAAA
>Ga0131853_10017156_pt1 | contig 13195 bp, 7 predicted proteins | sample TergutLab28metaG_FD_92764 | JGI IMG/M metagenome (GOLD analysis project Ga0131853, IMG submission 92764) | Labiotermes labralis P1 segment gut microbial communities from Petit-Saut dam, French Guiana - Lab288 P1 (version 2) (version 2) | ecosystem: Host-associated > Arthropoda: Insects >...
CAGAGAATAGCACACAGCACATAAATACACTGTGTGGGCAGAGAATAGCACACAGCACATAAATACACTGTGTGGGCAGAGAATAGCACACAGCACATAAATACACTGTGTGGGCACAGAATAATAAGCAGAACATAAACACAGCGTGTGGACTGAATAAAACTTTTAAATCTTTTTGTTATTTGTGTATTTTGTTAAACGTGGTATTAAAAACAGCAGGGATTTCCGCAATGATACACATTTCAGGTGTAGAAATATATCTGCTAGCCTCAAAATTCCAAAATTTCCCATTTACAAATCCTTCTCGGGTCCCGTCTGTACAGACTAAAGTAATCACATGAAGATGATGTACTTTATATTTTTTCCAGAATATCTTTCACATTAGGCCCAGACATTTTCTAAGCTAGATTATTCGTCAAGAAATTGTTAACCATTCACTCTATGATGACAGATTCGATAGAATAGCGACAGAAAAGCTGTATTTCCTTCTTTTATGAAATTTTCCACGTACCCTATGAGTTACCAATTGGAGGCAGACTTTCTAGAATAGCTGTACCGTCAAAAGTATCTGGTGGAAAAAAGGAAAATATCATCCTCTTGTACAGACGGTGGTTCTTAGTTAGTACGTAAAAACCATTAACAAAAATTCATTTTTGGCAAATTAATATCTAAATGTTTCCATTCTAAACGTTCATTAGTCTAATACTTGAAGCAACATTTAAAAAGATACGCAATTGCCTCTGCTAAAATAAGTTCACAAAATTCACAATTATTTTACATTTCATTCCTTATTCATGTTGCTTCTGTCATTAATTAAAATTTAGTTTAAAATAACTGTAATTATTTTAAACCAAAAGTTAATTCATGAGAGAATCAATATGCTTAAGATATTATACATAATGTAGTTGTGAAAAGTGAGATCTCATTTTAGCAAATTAAATTTTATACCTTTTTAATACTTTTATCAAATATTAGCCTGATGCTGGCCCTTTAGGTTAGAAATATATTGCCGTAAATTTCACCGAAAATAAGTTTGTGTTGACGATTTCTACCTATTAACTAATTACACGAAAACGCAACTTGATATCTGACTTTAAAAAGAAATTTCTTTCTATCACCATTTCTCCAGCTCTTTTGCTAGAATGACAACATAGTCGATCGAATTCCTGCTGTAAATTTTATGAACAAGCATTACATTTTCTATGTCGTATAAAGTTGTGTTCCATGATGGGTGTTAACCCAATGACGCTTCAGGGTTCATTATAATTTATGAAACAGATATATGGCTAGTCTTTAAGCGTATTTAGTGACCTTCGAGTGACAGAGAGCTACTCGAACATTATTTTCTTCTGCATGTCACAGTAGTGTCATTACTCAGTGAGGATGTCATATAAATCAGAGATATGCAAATGAGTTAAAATGAATATTGTTACCTATTTTCCAGTTTTCAAATACAGATCTGAAACCAAACGAAATTTTTTACTTTACTTACGTCTATCCGTCGCAAATATTCAATTTTCAAGCGGAAACTACATAACAAATTCCATATTTCTTACTCTGAACAGGACATACTTGTTTGTTTTAAGATGAACAGTAACAAGTAAAGATATAAATGGTATTTTGTTTCATACATGTCACTGATCGTACCTGATAGGAGTGCTGATCACTTTTCGTTTCGGTCAGGTTGAGTACAAATATTTTAAAACCTATTTTCAGTTAAAATCGAAAGCTAACGAATGAAGCTGTGTGTACGTAAATACATTATCCTTACGAAATCACGAGGTTGTCTTTACGAAGACAGATCATCACATACATTGTAACAATGACGACAGAGGCAACTAATGCTGCTGGCCTTTCGTAGACAATTTTATCTGACCGACCGGTGGTGAAACAGAATTTGATAAAAACGAAGGCAGATAAAAGGGAATGAAGAGTGGGAGGATTGAAAGAGAACGAGGAACGTAGAGCCCATAAAGAAGAGTCCAATCAAATTCCGCAGGAACCCAGTAAAAATAAAAACCCCATCGGATATGTCAGGGAGACAAAGGCTGTCCTCCCCTTGAAACCTCCCCCCCCCCCAACATCCGTCAGTCCACCCAGCTTCTGGATGGATGGGTAGCGCAGGCAGGATCAAAACCGCGCAGCAAATACAAGCGACTGGACGGATTAGAAAGCATACTATAATTTCGTAGCACATTCAACGTTGTATAGCAGGATTTTATATACTAAATTTGATGATTCTCTACCACATTCATTGTTTTGTAACAGTACTTTGTGTAAGAAATTTCAGATTTTCACAACGATAGTGATGAAATTTAAGTATTCTGGTACATGATGTAGTGTCCATGGGTAAATAGTTACCAATGTTTCTGAAGAGATTTCTGCCTCCTGACTGAGGGTCCAATGAGATTTTTGGATCCAGTAAGTCCAAAGAAGTGTTTATATCCTGCAAATGGACACAGTAAGCATATCTGAGTCTTTACAGTTATTTACCTTTCTGCACGGCGTCATACCCCAAAATACAAGAATATTGGGACTTCACAGAGCACATTGTGTTCTGTCCGGACAGATTAAGAACTCTGTTCTTCAAGAGGCTTCCTTCTGACAGAAATTTCAATCCGTCTGCTGTCTCTGTATGAAGCGAGGCAAAGTTAACTGCAGAGTAAGAACAATTTTGAAATTGTGGGCACAGGCACTTTTCTTGCGAGATCATGATCGTGCCGAAATTCCGTGTTATGAACAAAAATATGGCCATTCTGCATGTCGCCATTTAATGTAATGCAAACTTCTACACAATTAATGATACGAATTTTGTATATATCAGAGTGGAACAGTAAGTTCCGCCTTCTGAATTATGACGTGGAGTAGCAGAAATTCTAAATTAGAAAGCTTCGAAGAATGTACCGCCTTTATGTTCATTTTTTATGGACACCTAGAATAGTAAATTCTGTAGTGCTCCTTGTCTCTTTGCGATAAATAATATTTTTGTTACAGGTGGACGAAGACAGTCGTCTAAGGAAAGCACCCATTCTTTCACTCGCCCGTCATATCTAAACCTTTTATTGCGTTACATACACGAAAAATGTAACAAGACTTATATGGAAAAATAACATGATTATTAAGATGACAGAAATATAATATGTCTCGAATAATTTCCCTTGTATTCTACACAAGTTTTAGTTATCGATATGTATTATTCCTTCACTAAAGTTGAGAAATGGAAACAACATCACGGAAAGTAAATCTATATCGATCTGGAACAATCCTAACTTCTGAATTGGACGTCGGACACAAAAAAGATGAAAAGGTCGTGTTTGTTGGGAATGGGTTCCAAGTGATTTTTCTCATTTCAGTGACCTTGAAATATGTTAATTGCAGATGAAAACAGCTACAGAGTAGACCGCTAAACATTTGTGTGTCTCATACCTTCTGGATTGAATTTTCAAGACTTCTTGGATGTTTAGCTCTTTCGAAGCTTTGAACAACGGTAGTGCATCCTAGACTGCTAAATATTTACCTCGTATTTAATCATATATCGTAAAAATTATATGAAATTTATTAAAACTTAATTCCTCTTTCCTGTTCCTTTTGGAGAAATTCGTTAAGATCGACTTAAAATTTTTAACAAAGTAAGGGATATTTTAAGTCGACACTACAAAACATTATGTCGACGTCACTACTTTAACTTCATAGCACAAGTAATCAGTTTCACATAAATCCGACAAGTATTTACAGTTGCACAGCTGAGAAGGCGTTCGCGATATTTCCTTTGTGTTTTCGCGCTGTGAATTTTGTTCATATAGCTTGGGCTGTGTGAGAACACGAATCGCTTTTTTTTGTAAAAACTGTTTTAAAATAATGGTTTGAGAGTCTAGGGGGTCATCGTTGATATGAGAATTGGGATTCTCTGGAATGGTATATGTATAAAAGGAAAACATGAAGAAAAATGGTTTTTTTTTTTTGCTGAAAATATTCCACAAGAAGAATCTGAGTAATCGCCTGGGACTACGTCATCATAAACTGAAGGATGGGTTTCCTGCTCTCTCTGAGTTAAAAGAAAAAAGTCAGGGAACTTTTCGTGTAATAAGAATGGCAACGAAATTATAAAAATATGTTCCTTTAAGGGTAGAGAAGGAAACCAATTAAATGCTACTGAATGCTTTATTGCACTTATAATCTGTTCAATATGTTTCGGGCACTTATATGCCTATCATCATGAGCTCGAGACTACACTTGTGTTATTGCCGCATATGATGTGTAATACATTGGTTGATGGTGGTCGGCGGTCAGGTGCAGGGCAGCAGGCTCATCCCGGACGCATAGCCTGTTGCTCTGCTCCTAACAGCCGACCACCAGCAACCAAGGCATTACACACCATATGCGGCAATAACACAAGAATAGTCTCGAGCTCCTGATGATAGGCATATAAGTGCCCGAAACATGTTGAGCAGATTATAAGTGCAATAAAGCATTCAGTAGCATCTAGTTGGTTTTCTTCTCTACCCTTATACTACGATGCACAGTCAAATATATATCAAATATATTCCTTTGTGTTAAAAATGTGTTGTATTCAAATGGCACTAAATTTATCGCTGATAAACATAGAGTTATACGAGTAAATAAAAAGTCCATAGTTTTCTTCACACAACTTTGGTAATATAAAAATGTCTGATGCAGGTCAAATATTCTTCTGTTCAAAATACCTATACATTTGAAAATAGGTAAGCAGCCACGTGTTTCCTCTTATAGTTAAGCGCCCACATATAGCTGTTTACCTACTTTAAAATATTTAGATTTATCTGATAAACGAATATTGGTTCTTATTAAAAGGATGGATTCATTATGCTGCTTTGAACTCATAATGTTGTGTTTTCTCCTTTCCTTCCACATCGCAGTTTGACAGCCGACACGATGGCTCCCATCTTCGCCTGTCGGTTTCTGATCTATAGCTTTACCGATTAACTTCATCTCCACCTATAGCCAGTTTTGCAAGATCTGCTTCCCCATTGCAGTTACCACTTCGGCCTAGGCCCTGATTACCTCTGGGTAGCCCGTCGTAGGTCAGTTTCGGGTCCACCCTGGGTATATTATTTCCCCAGTTCTCTCTATACCTAGAGAACTTTCCCCGATCCGCCACCTGGAAATGCGTCCGTTGGAAGATAATTGACAACTCCACGAGGAAATAAAATGCCAGCGACACAAATAGCAAGTATTATATCCTTAATTTGGCAACGTTCTTCGACCTCAAAGGATCATGGTCAGGCCAGTAGCATAAAGTACATGAATGCAGTTTTGGACAATTTCTACATAGTAGTTATTGATGGGAAAGTAAATTCATCGACATGTGGAAAGTTTGTTATGTGTTTTGATGTTATAATCTGTTTTATGAAACTGTGTGACTTATTTGAAATATTGTATATGTAAGCCGGACACATGGGCTCACGAATAAAGTTTCTACTTTTTCTTACAAACAGGAAAATTTGACTAAAATATGTAATAAGTTACAAACGGTACCTGACAATGAGTCACATCACTCGTCTTTCACTACGAAAATATCTGGTGGCCATAACTGAAAAATAATGGGCTTTACAGTCTGTATTCGCTCAGGAACTCGAAAAAAGGAAGCTTAAATTCCTTTCACACCGCCTTAACCCATCAACATGTCTACCTATTGGAAGGTGAGGTAACGTCCACATGCTCAGTGTTCTGAACCATATGTGAAAAACAGGAGAAGGGATCAGATAAGGAAATTGAATTAATCGTCCTAGATCATTAAAAGTATTGTGATATCGCACACTGCTGATGAGGCAATAGAAACCTAAGTCCTATGACTGCTTAAACATTTACAGCCCAGAGGTAAATATATGAACTACTTCCTGCAACATTGGGAAATTTTGCATTTGACAAAACAGTTTATGTATGAACCCTGCTCTAAGTGCCAATTATTTCTCTAAGCAGAATTAAGAGGCTGGTCTTTCTATCTAATGGAAGCACACTATATTGTCTGTGAGGTAAAAATTGATGATACGTAGACTTAGATGAACTTCTGAATTCAAATTTTTTTAAAAATACTGACACGTATGTTTCATATCTTGTCCGTTTGGATATCAATTAACATGCCTACAGGAATTCGGTGAGTGTCTGCTGTCAGCTTCAGACAGTCGTGTGTGGTAAGGTAGACCATGAGCGTCTAAGAAATTTAAGAGTCACTACAGTAATTTTACTTTGTTCTTTCTGTAGAATACGGTATAGTAAATTGGTTTTCATATGATATACAAAATATCACTACATTCCATCATTTACAATAATTTCACCCGCTTATCTTCGGCCACAAAACATGGCAGGAACACCCGGGGAGGATAGTTCGGACTTCCGCTACGACAGAGACAACAAGCTGCCACTCAACGTCAGTATCTGTTACCATTTACATGGCTTCGTAGGAATTAAGAATTCTGTCCTGATTATGACCTCTGCTATGGCTGATATTTTGGTAGTTTTGCGAACGTGCCTGCATATTCTGTACTTTGCCCACATATATTTACGCATTGCGTGTGATTTTCACATCAAACAGCATTGCTCGTATGATTTGTACATTCGCTATTCCGTGAATTGCAATTCAATTACAAAATTCAAACCAAAAAATGCACAAAATTTTATTAAAATCACTGTAATAATATAAAAGACCAACTTCATCACCAGGGAGAATACAATTGTGCTCCCAGAATACAATTGTGCTCCCAGAATATAATTGTGTTCCCAGAATACAACTGTGCTCCTAGAATACAATTGTGCTCCCAGAATACAATTGTGCTCCCAGATGGTGGACCAGTAGGACTTAAAGCTTGTAGAAGCTGGTGTTGTATAATATTGTTTTAATTTTAATAAAACTGTGTGGATTTATTTGTTTTAATTGCAATAATTAATCGTCTGGTTTTATTAACTGAAATCTAATCTCTCTTTTTGCGAAGTAAGAAATATTCTCATTTATTATACATCAGAGCGTGCCGCAGAAATCTGAGAACATTTTTATATCATCTATTCGTTTTTCCTTTCCGGTTTTTCGTTTGAAAATTTTGTATAATTTCCTATTTATCCCACACGTACTTCACGGCTCGCTTATTTCGCGTGGCTTGGTTTGACTGCCTTCACATCCAGTAAGAAGTGCAAATTATGAAACTCTCCAATAAAGTTATTTCCATAGCTTTCGCTTACTATTAGGCCTCTCTTACCAAGTATCCTTGATCTATATTCGTCTTTTATTGTACAACTCCAAGCATCACACGCATACAAACTAGAACTTGAAGATAACTGAAGAATAAACTCCAACTAGATGCCACTTATTATTTTATTATGCTTATGTTAGGCTCAACATGTTACGTGCACCATTATGCCCATCATCAGGAGCTCACGGCGATAGCGTTCGTTACTACATAGGCCGTCTTGTTCTCGATTTGCTGCTAGTTGGAAGTTAAGAGCAAGCAGGATGGATGAGTGTCCGGACCGAAGGCTGTTACAGTTACTTATGATGGGCATAACGGTACCCGAAACATGTTGAGTCTAACATAAGCATAATAAAGTAATAAGTGGCATTTAGTTGGATTTTATTCTTCCGTTATCAAGATGATGCACGATCCAATACACAACAAATTAGAACTAGAAGACTCATTACTGTTATTTTAACAGCATGTAGAAGGCCAAATTATTTAAAAGCATAGAACTTGCCATTTCTCCAAATTTGTGTATTTCTCAATATAAATTGATTTGTTCCTGTCGCTCATAAATATATGAAGCTGTCATTTTTTCGAATAATATATCGTACATTTATACTCAGTAAGTACAATACCCTTTCCTCTTTCCTCTTCTTGTGAATTGACATTAATATAACCTTAAGTTCCTTTGGGTGCTCTTGTATAAGAAAAGCATTATCGTACGTTTCAATACAACTTTTGGAAACCGTGTATTCCTTAGAGGGTAAAAATATCGCGCACATTTATAATTCACCTTGTAACTGCAGAGGCCAATGCGATATTATGATCTTAAGCCTAATGAGTATTTAGAAGGGCCTACGAACTAAGATGGATATGGACCTCATGAACCCCGAAAACAAAAAGTTTCATAAAAAAAGTTTTTAGAAATATTTTGTATTTATGGACAATCCTGTGTGTGCCTGGTAGAAATAAAGCGTCAAGTCTTTGGATGAAAGATCTAGAATTGGAGTATGAAACGGAAAGAATAAACGTGCCAACAGTGACGGCTTGCTTATTTCAAAAACGAAGAAGTAGGGCTTGATTCAGAACATAAAAGAGAGAGAGAGAGAATCTTCTGTACACGGTGAGAACGCCGAGTCAGATGCAAACACGTCGTCGCCACGCACGCTTTCAATCAGTCACAATTTCCTTCTTCTTGCCCTGTATGATGAATAGGGGCTGCAGTAGGGGGAGAGAACTGCACAGTGGGAGGTGGGCCGGCAGTCAATATCGGGCGAGCGCCTACATTCTGCCATCAACTATATATAGACACTTCTTATGCTGCGTTTCTACGTGTCAAGGAATGTCGATTACTTTAATACAAGTACATTTGTAATCAGTTAATAAAATGAATATAAAGCTTCAAATCCTAGGAAGTGTATAAAATAATTTGACCTTCAGGTGATCGTGCATCGTGATAAATTCGTATAACAAAACCAACTAGATGCACTAATTTCTCAAATTTATTTTTGGAATGAAACTCTACGTGTTTCGTAGAGTTTCACTGTCCATCATCAGGAGTTTTTCACTGTACACACAGCACTGGTATATGTTATACAGGTTTGTTGACAGCTTGCGAGAAGGATCCTGATCCTGCTCGCAAGCTGTCAGCAAACCTGTATAATAGACACCATTGCTGTATGTACATTGAAAAACTCCTGATGATGTACAGAGGACCTGTCTGAAACATGTAGAGTTTTATTCCAAAAATAAATTTGAGAAATTAGTGCATCTAGTTGGATTTATTATAAGAACGTATAAAACAAATTTGTGTCCTTTTTCGGATCAGTACGATCCAAACAAATATTCTATACCAGTTTTTTTATGTCTATGTGTAAAGTTAAACTTAGGCTGTTTATAATACAAAAGACAAAGTTGTTGTCGAACTGGTCACCAATAATTAAAGATGTATAGGAAAGTTTTCCATGAAGGCACACTGGAATAGGAGTGATATGGTTTCGCTTTTTCTTTAATCTCGGCTTTAGATTTGGTCCGGTGTTTAACACCACGCCCGTGTCGCTCTACCCTCGAGAATGACCCGATACCCTTCGTGTAGGAGGCTTGGAGGGTACATGGCTTATCTGGGTGGAATTCGATCCCCGGACCGTCCAGCCTATAGCAAGTCTGTGTATCAACTACAATATTCCGGCCCACAAAAATGAACACAAGTAGACTTCATTCAAACACAGCTTTACTTAGCTTCAGAGCCATATAGAGCCACTGTTCAGCATCGCAGCAGAAATAGTCCAACATCAGCAGTTGATTAGAGACAGATTTCAGGTTAACATGAAATAAACGAAGACATTCCACCAGCCCGGAAATCGAAGACCGGCTGTTCTGGATGCAATAATTTACTTTATAGAGCTGTGCTGTCTCATGTCCAGTTGCAAGTATTATTGCAAAAACAAACTTCATAATGACACACAATTTTGCATATAAAATTCCCCGGACAGAGCAATATAACAAGCAGATTTACAGGCAGACAGGGCTATAAGACGATGGTGAAGATGATAATGAAGAAGAAGAAGAAGATGATGATTATGATGATGACGACGACTCAAATGTCACAATTTTAATAGACGAGCTCTGAGCATAACATTGAAATTCATGTTAAGTATTTGGAACAGAGTTCCTTTTTATGACTGATATGTTCTTGGACTGATCCAGACCCATCACCGATATCGTGGAATGTCACGTTAGAAAGTAACATGACTACTTCTATTTACAAAATTTATAATTCGCCGTTTACAATATTCCTCTCAAATAAGACTCTGCCTCACTTAATTCGGAAAAGATAAACACACAAACGAAAAGCAGATAATACCACAATAGACGGTGCAAATTGTCATTTTTTATGTCAAAGACATTTTCATTATTCGTTATTTGCTTCTAACTACAATTTTTTTTTCAAAATCCTTCATTTGTGTTTTTTAGGTGGCTCAATTCATTATCTAACGTAAACTTCCAGTAAAGCAGAGCAAGTGTAGAACAAAGTACACAAGACAAGAGAAATAACAATCTAATAACACTGTATTGTTTCTCCGCGATGAGATGAAACCAGTTTGTATCTATTAAAGATCTAGAAATGTCGTAAAATGTTTATTTCTGTAGCCACCAACAGTGTCGAAAAAGAGGCAGAATGAAGAGCAGTGACAAAGGAAAATGGCGATGCGTAGCAATGCAGAGGATGTCAAGGTCCGACTGAGCATGCGCCTTCCAACAACTTGGGCTGCAGTGAGAAGATTTGGGTAATTATACGTACGAGATCCATCTTAATGAGGGAAAGATTCATTATTCGAGAGGCAAACATTACTCTCATAGCAAAGATTCGCGGCGTCTCTCTACCTCCTTAAGTGTTTCTAGTGTTTAAACACTGAATAGGTGTTGTAAGCCTCGCGTCACATTCGAACTTCTGTAGTAATCGGTAGTAAAATGTACTGCTACACGTCAACATGGACTGCACTTCAAACAACACGAAGTGGATTCACCCAAAAAATCTTTTTACTTTTAAAGGTAGGGAAGTTTAATTGGTCAGTCTGTTCTCTTGTTAACACTTTTAGCTTTTTCAAGAAGACTGAGATGATAGGGAAAAATTGCACGAATAAAACAAAGGAGAAATTCCTACATAATTTTGGTTACAGAATCTCAAGAAACCGCAATTTTGGAAGTCTTTACGAGAGAAAACGGATATTACTTAAAAGATCTTGAAGGGTTCAGTTTCGAAAATGCAGACTGGAATTTTCTCTCGAAGTGGGGAGACATACCGAGGTACTGCAGACACGCATATTAATCAGGTTTACGCACTACATACGGGCACCACTACGAAAGTGTAATATACATATATATTTTTCAGGTTTCCACAGTAACTATGTAAAGGGCCACCGAGCAATAATACCACAGCGTATATACATACATATATATATATATATATTATTCGTGTTTCCACGTTACCTACGTGTACCATTATGAAATACAATACAAATACAAACCCGTTCTTCAGTCTTCCACGGTTACTACGTAAATGAGTGTGCTTTACCTGCCCTGGTCGTAAGATCTCCACGGTGACTACGTAAATGTGTGTGCCTAGACTGCCTGATTCGCCGAGCAACAACAGACTTGTTATTGAATTTTTCAGGAAAGATACTGTTGTGGGTTGTAGTGAACAAGTCAGGAAAATTCTTCACCAGCTTGTGACAACAGGAGGCCTTTTAACGATTCCGCTGCAAGCATTTAGATATTTATCAGTTTAACGCGAATCTTGTTAAGTGTTTATAAGCGTATTTTATCCGTCGCCGCCTGGAACGTTGGAGAAATGATGCTGCCTGTTGGGTTAAGCAGTGTGTTAGAAAGTTATGGTAATGTTGGCATTACAAATGACTTCTGTAAACAAAAATAGATGCTGTTGAGCACTGTGACGAAACTTAGATTTCCATAACAAACGACAAATTCCTTATCAGGTAAGTAACTGCAATAAACTAAAGGTGGGTTATGATCAATTAAAATGGCAAGTATCAAAGCACCTGTTTTTATAGTGGCAGGTAAAATTTAACTATTATATTTGAGCGTATTTATAAGTTTATTGAAACACATGTACAGAATTAAAAAAAACAAAAACGCAATCGAGTGTATGAACGTAATTTCATTACATAGCAACCATTTTGAAAAACTACATTCACACTCTCTACTGCATTTATTGATCTTTTCAGAAACTTTTATACACATGATTCATTCCCGGAACATAGAACATATGAAACTTGAAACATTTTGGTAAGTTACTCTCCTTTAAGTTTCCTACACGCTTAATGAACTTTCAAATCTCGACAATTTCAGTCACGTGTTTCTCTGATATTTATTAAACAACATGCAGCAAGGAGAGCAGCCATGTCAGCAAGCAGCGGTAAGAGGAACACAATACCTGTAGCGGAGACATTAAGTCGCCCACTCAATTTATACTGCAATGTATAAAGCCTAATAAGAAAGCTACGAAAAGTGGACCCGACTCTCCCCTATCCATCCCCAATGTTCTTCCCTGAACACTTGAGACGTAATTTAAATGAGTTTCCAATGAAGCTTTCTAAACAGACCCTACAAGTGCAGACGCCGAGGGACTTTGAGAATTAGTGTTCAGCTTACAGCAGGACAAGTTACCATTAAACAATATTAAGACGGAGAGAGAAGTGAAGGGGGCAGAACTACAGGAATGGAAGGTTATACGTTGAAGGAAGAAAAAATCTGTCACTCTTCTAAACAGAGATTATCATAATGCGATAGCGTCCCTCTACTTCGTGTTTAGTGTATGATCACAAATGCTGTACAGAAGCGTATATCCCCCTGTTAAATTATCCGTGAGAAGAGAAATATCTAGTAAACAGAAATTTCAATTTTATGGTAATTTTCACCACAATCATATTCCGTGTTATGGTGAGGTAGTGCGTAGTTCTTTGAAGGACAATTTCATGCTCTATAATCAAGTGATTTCAGAATATAACTATACGTACCTTCAGTTTTCAATACTCAATTGGCATAAAAGAAAAAAAATTAATTCGATTTAAAAAATCGTTCTTTTGACTAGTCTATATACCTAAGTTTTTGTTCATGTAAAAATAAAGTTTCTGCTAAGACTTTCTCCTGCGTGGTTCATTTCATGCTTCGTATAAGTCAGGCAGTCAATTCCAGTAACGTGTTTTCTATTTTCGTATTTTCATTGTTACACCGTTCATGTTGTCGATTTACTCAATTAATACACCAACTAATGCACTTATATAAAAGTTGCACATTAAAATACTAAAACTGCTCCAACATGTTTCGGTCCTAAGACCATCATTAGGGAGCTATATTTTCCTTGCTAAAGTCACATTAAAAATAGTCACTGATTAACTTCGTTGTACTAATAGGGTGTTGTGGCAGCATGCCGTGTTGTGTAAGGTTATGTTGCGAAGAGTGCCCTG
>Ga0131853_10017157_pt1 | contig 13195 bp, 6 predicted proteins | sample TergutLab28metaG_FD_92764 | JGI IMG/M metagenome (GOLD analysis project Ga0131853, IMG submission 92764) | Labiotermes labralis P1 segment gut microbial communities from Petit-Saut dam, French Guiana - Lab288 P1 (version 2) (version 2) | ecosystem: Host-associated > Arthropoda: Insects >...
AGCCGTTGCGCTGACCACGTGACACCCCTCTATCCGCAAAAGTTGGCACTAACTTCGCTGACCGGCGGCGGCCGCTCTGTCGGTATAGTTCGCGTGCGGACTAAGGCCACGGAGTTTAGTTTATGCTCTGTTCTGTGTATTCTGTTTTCATCGTGCCAACAACTGGCACTCTTCGGTTACCCCGACGGAGGTTTTACCGTGCTTTTCCCTCAGTTGTAAGGCAAATGCCAAGGTATAACTCGCAAAGATGGGTCACGGCCCGCACTCTTCCCTGTTTGTTAATTGTGTTGTTCTATGTATTGTTTGTGTGTAAATGTGTACTGTGCTACTGTCACCGGGTGTCAACCCAATTACAATTAAAAAGTATATCATATTTCAAGTCTTATATTGAACTAAAAATGGGTTTTATTAAAATAATTTTAAATGAGGTTGTAAACCACCCATTTTTTACTATTAAGTTAAGATCTGTATCGAAACAATACAACGATAATATTGAGCGTACGATAAAGTTCTCCCTGAAGATGGCGCAATCAGCGTCGAAACATGTAGGAGAGTGTTGATAATAGTACATGTATTTTACTGTATATGTGTATTTTGTTGGTGTATTAATAAATAATTACTATACGAAAACGCACTGTGAAGGCAAATATTTAAACGAACAGAAAGACTATTAAGAGCCATTTGCACCTCTTAAGTTTGCATAACTGCTATTGCTTGAAATTTGAATAGAATAAGTTAAAGAATATAAAGTTGGAGGTAATTAATTACGTGATGTCTGCAGAAGAGGAAAAGTAGGGATGGAAGGAGAGTCTGGTCTCAGTTGTGGTTCATTAGGGTGGACAGGAGATGGATAGATTTGCATTTGGGTTCGGGGCCTCTCAGCCCCGATGTACCTAGACCTTGATTAGGACGGACCCTTTGTGCCCCATCTCGAATCATGGGAGCCCCGTAACCTTACTATAGTTCCAGATGGCCCCCAAGCCTAAAGTCCTAATATCCTCCGGCACCAAGGAAAAGGAGCCCAGGTACGCATGTCTGAATGAGGCCAGAGCCTCGCACTCACATTGGACAGGGGATTCTCCGAATTCAGTCAAACTGAAATTAAAAACTAACAGTTATTTTAGACAAAATAACAGTATATAATTCAAAATTTTACTGCCTCTTGCAGACGGCAAGATTTCATGATTGTTCGCCCAGCAGCAAAGGGATACTAATATTGTTCTAAGCCAGCTACATCTAGTCAGTACCTTCCTTTCTATTTTTACAACACATTTACACTTATCTCAGACGGTGTCTTCTTCATCTAACCTCAACACACTTTGCTTCATCCTCTCCCAAACACAATCACTCTGTGTCTCATTAAGTGCAAATTATGAAGTTCCTTATTTCGCGTTCTCGCATTCCGCGTCCGGATTTTTCCCACACTTTATTCAATGTGTTTTTCTTAATGGCACAAACATTCTATATTTCCAAAATAATAGACTTAGTTTCACACCCATAAAAAACAAATCGCGAAAATTAGAACCAAATTTCAATCTTTACTTTTTTAAATACGATATAGAAACACACAGTGTTCTAAATTGGAGTGAAATAATTTAACAAATCAGTATTTAGAGTGGAACTATAAGTAATCCTTCGAAATATTTAACAACATTAGTCAGACGAATCTCAGAACGTGCTATGTGATGCCACTTTTGCAAAAAGACGTTATGGATCATCCAATTAGCAGTGGGTCTCTCCTCTCAGCTCGCTCTGATCCTATGCGTAGGTAAACACTATATATTTAGCCGTATCCGCTTGTCAGCGTGACGTAGATACATAGCTGCTCGACAGTTCTGTATTTTAGATCGGTGGATTTTAAAAGAGTCAGCCATGACAGAGCGGCGCTGAACAAGGGGGAAAAAAAGAGACCAGAACATTGCGTTATATTAACTGTATCCTGTGAATACTGGGTAAATTCATCATCAACGTATATAGAATTAATGTAGTTACACCGACCAGTATCGATGGATTTTTTTTATTGATATATCCAATTCCGTTTTACGAGTGTGTCTACACTGATACATTCTCCAACGGGTCCGATTTTGTTCCCTATTTTCAACACATAATTTCTGTTTAATTTATGCAGAATGTATGGCATATCCAGTGTGTTCTTCGCTTTGCGTGGTGTTGCTGTTCCACAAGGAATTACTAACAATTCCACGCTGTACAAAACACACAGCCACCCAGATTAAAGCGGAATCAGACGAAGGTTTCACGAGGCATATTTCTGCGACCGCTATTTTATAAATGTAAAATAATTTATTTTTGCTGGTTTCAATTATGCTTTTCATGCTGAAGACTATTTTGAACACAATAAAAAGCAAATACAAAATTCCTAATACGATCTACGATAAAGTATTCTAAAGAGTTGTTTGATTTATAGAATCTTCAAGGACAAAATTTGGCTGTGACTTGACGGATGAGGTTAAAAAAAATCGAGAAGAATGAGATGGGCTGGGCATGTAGCACGTATGGGTGAGGGTTGTATAGGGTCTTGGTGGGGAAACCGGAGGGAAAGAGACCACTGAGGAGATCTTGGCGTAGATGGGTGGATAATATTAAGATGGATCTCCAGGAGGTGGAATGTGGGTATATGGACTGGATTGGGCCGGCCCAGGATAGAGATAGGTGGCGGACGCTTGTGGGTGCGGTAATGAACCTTCGGGTTCCGTGAAATGCAGGGAATTTCTTGAGTAGCTGCAAACCAGTTAGCTTCTCAAGAAGGACTCTGCACCATGGAGTAAGTAAGTAAGTATTCAGAAGGAAACGGTCCTGTGTTGTTTCAGTTTACGATCCCGTTTGGATATTTAGGAAAACAAAATTCCTAGCATAAAATATTCTTTTTCGGTGGTGTTGAAATCACGTAACTTATGAAATAAAATCTACTGCGGTAAACAAGAACACCAACTGCCCGCTTTTTAAAACGTAATTTGAAACATATATTTTGTGACATTTGCTAACTTATTCATAACTTTCAAATCTGCCCCACTGTCATGAAGTGAACAAGGACTGCATGCCACTTGGAGAAATACGGCACATTCCCCTATACGTGTGTCTACAGTTCGGTACACGATAAAACAGAGAAAGGACAAATTGGCCAAGGCGCTGCCTAGTACCACCCTCTAAAGTTAACTAAACCCCGTTCGACGTCCTTGTAGTGGACACAATTATAATTTTGTGTGATACAATTTTGTGTTTAATTTACATACAAAATTCTCTTAAAAATTTCAGTTCATAACTATCATGTCAAAATTTGTGTCAAGTTGACACTAAAACCTTAAATGATACTTATTTCGGTATAAGAATTGGCACCTTGTATAAAGTAAATCTTTTACGTCACATGGCAGCAATGCGATACAATTATTTACTGAATCGCAAAACGTGTTATTCAATTCAATCGGAAATTTGCTGTCGAGTGCTGAATACGGTAATTATTCTGAACACTGGCTGATGGAACTTTGACAAAGAAACACTTAACAGGAAACATGTTAATACAGACATTATTATTATTATTATTATTATTATTTTCATCATCATCTCATAAAATGTTGAAAATCAGCTTAGCTATCATTCATTTTCACATAATAGTGAAAACACCAGATTTCAATCCATCGTTTCGGATTTCAATTTCAATCCATCGTCTCGAATTTCATTTACATATTTTATTAAATGATTCTGCAATAAAAAAAACAAGGAATATTGTTAACAGCTGAATTCTATGGATTTACAAAGTCCGGGTACGAAATCATTAATCACACACATCATACAAGCTTCTTATAATAAAACCAAAGAGATGTTCTAATTTCTCAAATTTATTTTAGGAATAGAACTCTACATGTTTCGAACAGTTTCTCTGTCCATCATCAGGAGTCTAGTACTTTACGCACAACAATAGGTATATGTCATACAGGTTTTGCTGACTACTTGCTAGAGGGATCAGGATGGAACAGCAAGCAGTCAGCATAACCTGTATGACATATACCTATTGCTGTGTATACAGTACTAGACTCCTGATGATGGACAGAGAAACTGTCCGAAACATGTAGAGTTCTATTCCTAAAATAAATTTGAGAAATTAGTGCAACTCTTTGGTTTTATTACAAGAATATATCACGATGCACGGTCTTCTGAATGTCAAAATCATACAAGGGTTATTATTATCATGCCTATAGTTACAGCTATCGGCTAGGTTTAACCCTGTTAAAGACTACCCCAAACATTTCACTGTAACGTACTGGATATTATCATATTTACAGAACATGTTTATAGTACTGCAGTACACAATAATGCAGTGAAGCGTCAATCTCTTTCAAGTTCGGTACAAACCTGCATATTACAGGTCAATACACTTTCCGGAAGCGTTTAATATTTTAATTAATTCTTTGCTTGTATAAGTGTACTGTATTGTCAACAATAAAACTGGGTTTCAATTACTGAACGTGATGACAAATAAATATTGTGATTTTCCTAATTGACTATAAAGTTCTGTTTCACTTCAAATTACATAACGAATTACATAAAATCCTTTCCCTGTATAAAACTAATCTTATAAATTACATTGTATATTCCGTGCGTTATTTATGACAAATTCACGATATTAACCCTTTAAACGCCGAGTTAAATCCCATCTGCCATTTGCTGGCATTGTTAGGAGCTCACCATATTCTCCACGTTAGCAGGATAAGGGTTAAAGCAAGAGAATGCACACACTCATTCCTTAGCTATTTATATTAATATGCATTGAAAATTCGTCCGTGTTTCGATCAGCTAGGGACCGTCTCCAGGGAATCAAACCAAAGCGATACAACATACACCCAAACTTAACCACTTTTATGAACAGTAGACATGGCGTACAAGAGTCAAATATTTCAGATGTGGACATTTCTTTCTGGAGCAGATGTATAATTGTAATGTATATCAAGATTCAGAACACTTATGTAATTGTTCTACAAAGGAATGTCTACGTTTTGGATATATGAGTTTTTCACACCACGTAAATCCTGCATGAAAGTGTCTAATTTGATTTTGTGTGGTACTTGTCTTGGTTTGAATTCCTGATGATGGTCCGTTGCGTACCGAAACATATAGAAACGGTCAGTGTGATATCATAATTATCATCTAAGGAAAAAGTACGGGTTATGTTGATTTAATGTCGTGAAATAATTAATATCATGTAAGCAGACGGATGTAGCCTAGCTTGATTCTAAAAGCAACGATCACAAGCCGGTAAGTATTCAGTCTTAAAAGCGGTGTTTATCGTAAGATAATTAAAGTGATCATGGAGAGGTTTACTTACAGTTGCAACCTTGCGCCTGCTTCCGTGGCTGGTACTGTACTGACTGGTAGTTCTATTGACCTTGCTGAAAAGTTCGAGACTAGCCTCCCTCTAGAACTACGTACGAAGCGATTACATCATAAACTGGATCAAATGGGTACAAATATCGATATAAAGTATTTAAAACGTGACGGTTTGCTTTCACGATGGGCAAAGTCGAGGAAATGTTTTATCAGATTATCGAATAATTACGAAAAAAAAATACTGTAACGAGAATGTTACTGAACAAGGAAATTTAAAATTTATTATCTGTTTTGTAAGATTCTTTCGATCTCGCCCCTTGAGATGCGATTGTTTTCACAAGTATTTAAACGAAAATAATTTGGGGACCAACATTGTGACGATACAGTCAAGTCACCTTGAACGAGAACACGACGGGTGAAAAAAAGGGACGGATTTTGGGTGCATATTACGTTAACCTCGGATTACGAAAGGTTAATTTCTATTTTTCTAATCAATACACTTACTTTGTAACAAGCTCTTTAAACACTCGGTCACATGATTAATTGTTTAGACCGTCACATACTGCACGATATATAGCATGAAATGTAATTTTGACCATATATCCAAAACATGTTGCAATAAATCAAACGATGGAGATTCTATAATATTACTTTGTGGCACACAACGTGCGTAACAGCCCTGCTTAAATTCCTGTTTTCTTTTCTATTTGTGGAAACTTTGTTTAACCCTTTAAACGCCGAGTTAAATCCCATCTTCCATCTGCTGCCATTATTAGGAGTTCACCATATTTTCCACTTTAGCAGGATAAGGGTTAAACGTGATTTATTAATAAAAATCTTTCACGTACTCTATGTTTCCAGCGCCCTTCATATATTTCCGTCCCTCTTATTCTCCTTGTTGTAATCACTCTCTGCAGGTAGATAAACAAAATCTGAATTAAACACAGTGTATGAACTGATGCTTTTTAATATTATCCAAAAACCTTAAATTTATCACGAATTTGGTAAACAGACAGATCGCATTACAGTGCAAAAAACTGACGTTCAGGCATTCAGTAATTATAACCAAGAAAGCTGAAATGTAGAGGAAAATGAGCCTGAGGTAACGAAATATTTTGTACGCACCTGTAAAATACCTAGAGACGAAAAGTTATAAAATGTGAGCGTACCAAACTTGAAGACTCATGAGCAAGGCTGCTGCAACTATGTACCATGAAATAACCCTACGGAGCAATGATATAAGTCACTATTGCATTCGACTGTGTGTATAGTGGCCCTGCGCAGATTTATGGATATTCTAGCTGCTGTGACAACGACAAACAGAAGAGCGAGAGAGAGTGAGTGAATGGGCGGGGGGGTGGGGAAGGGGGAGAGATGCAGTACGTGAGCGTATATCAATACTAATTACATCAGAGTGACTACTCTGTTTGTATATCTGTACACATTTGCACACTATTTCAGTTCAAAATACATGCATAATTTTTTTGCGCATCTTACAATGTAAAACAAGGGCACTGGATTGACTACGCACACACAACTAATGTCAGTGTTTGTATCGGTAATTAACAGTAAAATCATGTTCCATGATACAATTTGTTTTAGTGAGCTGCAACAATTCATGACAGCCGATAAACCTATCATATTTTGAATGCGGTACTGTTTCATTTCTCCGTATATAATACACCGTTAATAGACGTGCATTTCTAGGAAGCAGGTTACTAGTATCCTGTTGGATCTCTTTACATTCCTTCGGGAAATTTGAAGTCGAAGACAGTATTTTAATACAGCTTGCTTAATGAACTTGACTCCAGATATGTTCATTTAATTCAGGGTTTTCAGTTAACTAATTAGATCCAAGAAATCATTTACAATGCTGTTACAGTAATCGGTTCCGTCACGTAATCTTCATTACTGACATGATGACGACTGCATGTGCCAATGCTACCCATTCTCAAGCTCACTTCAAACAGTCATATTCAAATATCTTTCATGTAACTCATTCGAAAGGCCCCTCTACTTTATAACTTAATACAAATTCACTTCTTCTCTGATCCATATTTATCACTTAAAGTTTGTTTATAATTACAAATAACTATAACAATGTTAAAAAGTAACATGTAGTGTTGTACGGTTCATAGGATAAAAAATGAAATCAAACATGAATTTACAATTACATTAGTCGATTTCCTGTGGCCATATTTCGTTTATCACGACGCTTCCTGTTATAGAAACAGTGATAAAAGGGAAGAACTGGGATTTCAGACATATATTTCGAGAGTGAGAACTTTTTTCTGGCTCGCGCCTGCATCAGTGACCGTTGTTATAAGAAAATGTATTTTTGAATCTAATCAGTTGCATTAGTAAGGAAAGAGATATGTACCTAACACCTACAAAAATTTACAAATGAACTTTCTTTAATCACATGTTCCCCCCCCCCCATGCGTGAAAAGTACTCCGCCAGTCTAACTAGACCTACCTGAGTACTCGCTCACATAAATAATAATACTAAGAATTACACAAGCCTGCAACACTAACAAATACTCTTCGCAGATTATTTAAGTAACACACAAACAAATGGACATACATAATCTTTAATAATCTAAAATTTACATTAAAACACTTAAAACGCTCCTAGATGTTCCGATCATACGATCATCCTCAGGGAGCATACTTTGTTCCTTGCTAAAGTTATAGTTTAAAACACTCAGTGAGTGTTTTAAACTGTAACTTTAGCAAGTTAATGCAAGTTAAAACAATCACTGAGTGTTTTAAACTGTGACTTTAGCAAGGAACAAAGTATGCTCCCTGAGGATGATCGTATGATCGAAACATGTAGGAGCGTTTTAAGTGACTTTAGTAAGGAACAAAGTACGCTCCCTGAGGATGATCGTATGATCGAGACACGTAGGACCGTTTTAAGTGACTTTAGCAAGGAACAAAGTACGCTCCCTGAGGATGATCGTATGATCGAGACACGTAGGACCGTTTTAAGTGACTTTAGCAAGGAACAAACTAGGCTCCCTAAGGAAGGTCGTATGATCGAAACATGTAGGACCGTTTTAAGTGACTTTAGCAAGGAACAAAGTACGCTCCCTGAGGATGATCGTATGATCGAGACACGTAGGACCGTTTTAAATGACTTTAGCAAGGAACAAACTACGCTCCCTGAGGATGATCGTATGATCGAAACATTTCGCAGCGTTTTAAGTGTTTTAATGTGAATTTTAGATTATTAAAGACTATATATGTGCATTTGTTGGTGTGTTACTTAAATAAACTACAAAATGCACGGTGCAACGATAAAGACTCTTCGCAGAATCGTAACGGTGTTGTTTCTAAGGTAAAAATCCGTTAGAAGCAGATAACATTCGTTATTCTGGCGTTTAGGTTCGTCTCTAATATAATAGAGAAATGAAATCGATGGACCTAGGAGCCAAACTCTTAGAAAATGAAGATTTGTTAGAGGGTGATAAATGAGCAGCGATGAGGCAAGGCAGTTGCCTTCAACGTTACTGAGAGTTCTTTCAAAAACAGGCAATTTTTCGTCGAGAATTGCTAAGACAGCCTCATTTTGGTGATAAGAAATAAAATAAATTTTATTCTTAGAAATATGAGAGATTTGGGTTGCTTTCCTAGCTTTTCATATTAACAGAGTAAAATATGTGATGTTAATATCCATTTGTCAGGACATAAAGCGAATGCTTTCAGGTTTAGGTTAGGTTTCCAACAGGAATAATTCGTAGGAGAAAAACACGAAAAGTAAGCCAGTGTGCTTTGTCACTTGAAGAGCTGACGTCACTAAAGGTTATTATTATATCTAACGGAAACTACTTATTATTATAAATAGCAAAATGAAATTTGAGCATCAAGAAAGTTAAATTAACTGAATAATTACACGGTGTATGTAGAAGTTCAGAAAGAGCATAAGAGAGATTGGCAGACTGATAGATAGTCTACTAAAATGAGTGTGTGTGTAACAGACAGCAATGTCGGATTATAGAAGCCAGTTTTGCAGTAAGCTACCCTTCACTTAATCACTACATATAATTTTTTTACGTCTCTGACAGACATATTTTAAACGAAAACTCCTTCCTTCAACCCACACGTTCCACATGCCTTTTCCATTTTTCATTATAAGCAAGTACTTTCTAATATACTTGGAGGAGAAGTGAATATTACAATAAATTCTAACGATGATTTATTCCCAATATTTGGGAATTTTTAGGCATTCACAAAATATTTAAGAAAAACAGTTTTTCGTCCTGGTGCGTCAGTAGGTCGTTTGTGCGGTGCGGATGTTGCCGTACGGCACCATCCGTACCGTACACACGCCCTACGCAGCGGCTCTCAAGACCACCACCCATCCAAAAACTCGGTGCAGAAAACCGTATGCTGCAACTCAACATCTAACTTTCCTCATGATGGGCGTATGTACCCGAAACAAGTAGAGCTAAGAATACATTAATAAAATTACCTTTTTGAATCGAGTTGGCATTTCAAATTATTTCACGAGGAAGATGCACGGTCAATCAACCCACAAATATTTACCTTCCTGTCATCTCCATGTTTTCCACATACTATGTTTCATTTTTATAAGCCATTTAACTGCAGTTTCTTGAAGCACTTAGAGTCATAAATCATTTTGCTATTTCCCGATTTTTCTATTCAGTACGAAATATGACTTATCCATTTTGAGGCAAGAACGCACAATTCATGTCACAGAATTAATCCTGTAGCCTTTCAGGAGAATAATGTCAGTAACGTGAATTTGTGAAGAACGAGTGAGGTACTTAACCATTCACATTCTGTTTAAAACCAGATTTCATCATTAATTTCAACACTACTCACAGCCTATCATTAGTTTCACTACTACTCGCATTGTATCAATAGTTTCGCAATTCACAACTTCGATCTATGGGCTTTCCGAAAGGCCCACTCAAATTACGCCGATACGTACTTCAACCAACTAATTGGAATTCGTCGCGATTCACAATGTACGTACGCATCGATCAAATGAAAATTGTGTAGACCCATGTACATGGAGATGGATGGAAATATCATATAATTTAAATCACTTTCAATTTTATCCTGTTCTATATTGCAGGATTCTCTGTAAAGGTAGGGGAGGGGGGTAGAAATGATGTGAAACGAAGACAATAACAGGAAAATGAAGGAATAAACAACTACGTGGATTGTGGTATGCTTTTGAGTTTGTCATTTGTGTTGTTGATGTGTGTTTAGACGTTTCGGTAAAAATTACTAAATCCTTCTTCAGGGCGATTGATCTGAATAGCTTGGATAAAAATTTGGTTGGGGGAGTAAGGATTATTTCGGTTATATGGGAGAGTTGGAGAAATTCTGACCAGTCAGAGAGGGGGGAAGTTAGGGCTTATGATTGGCCATATTTCTTCCAGCGTTCCATACAACAGACGTACTCCCTGCTTCCCAACCACTTCAACATCCACGAGATCCAGATAAGTCACTCTGAAGATGGAGGGAGTATGATACGCCGAAACGTCAGGACGCATAATTGTCACACGACTCAGAGAGCCAAAATAAGACCACCAGCTAATTAAAAACAGCTGAATGATTGGTATCTGCAAATTATGTATGATGTAATAAAATAAAATAAACCTTGTATTATGTTCTTCCATCAAATACACCGGAAAGTGAAGTCTGAAAGCAAGACAATCTTAGCCCTAAAATGAGAGACGATAGCTACCACAACTTAAGTCGTGTGCTATGTTTCAGGGCACGCATCTTTCTTAACAGCCCCCAGGGTATTATCATTTCGAAAGATTTTGTGCCGAAAACTAACGTGAAATACTTGACACTTCTATTGGCACTTGGGTGTCACGCCTTTGCGGTGCTCGGACAGGCATTCTTGACTTAGTTACTACTGACGTCATTGCTGCACAGATTCTGCTGCACTGATCAAAAACTGTGAATATTTTTTGAGCTGCTGATGGAAAGAGCTACTGGAGTACTTTGAATGTTTAATGCCTGCTGGTTACTATATACACGGCCAAGTTGTACAGTAAAAGTTCGGAGAGTAGATCACAGACTCTTTTTATCGGTTACATACAATTCTCGCAATAAATATCAATTCTAACCCTACAGAACATTCATCGATAAGTTATTCTAACGACAGCTTATCGTGTCCTCTGTGAGGTACGGACTGAATCTTTCCATAAAATGTAAATTCACATCAGTGTTCAGAGCTTCAATAATGACCAAGAAAAATACTTTGCAAGTGTTACACCTTATCGTGGACGATTTCAGATAGGTACAAACATGTATAAATGTTTGTTTGTTTGTTTTGGGCACGACAGCCCCCAGAGGGGCAGGCCCTCCTCTCTCTTGAGGTTTCAAGATCACACACAACGACGCACCACAGTCGGTAGGACTCCTCTGTACGAGTGATCAGCTCGTCGCAGAGACCTCTACCTGACAACACACAACACTCACAACAGACCAAACATCCATGCCCCCGGTAGGATTCGAACCCACAATCTCAGCAGGCGAGCAGTCGTAGACCTACGCCTTAGACCGCGCGGCCACTGGGACCGGCAAACATGTATACATAATCAGTTTAAAAACTTGTAAATTATTACCAGTTCTATTGTCACTGTATGTTGCACATACTACTGATGGCAGGAAACATTCCTTTAAATCATAAAAGAGAACGAGGTTTTAAATTAATGTGAAATTATATACCTATAAATCATATCAAATTCTGTACACAGCCATTACAGTGCGTATTGAGAGCCATTTGTCGCTATTTAACAGCTATGTTGTTGTCTGTGCCTTTTCCTTCTAGTTGGACACCTAGTTGCTTACATTTACGTAGTTTAATTGAGCTTCCGACCACCATTACATCTTAAATTGCATGAGAGAGGAATTATGTAAACAAGATAAATTTAATTCCTCGTTTGCTTTCTTTCTGGGACATGATGTCGAGACAAGGCTGTGTCTCATCTTCAATGGTTAAAAAATGTCCGTAAAATATTCTGGCAGTACCCTTGATAATGGTATCAGGAGACTGTTTCGAAACGTCTGGACCCGATAATCGGTTATGCGGCGTCATATTTCAGAAGAACGGAACGGTCATGCACACGGCTGCCAAAACCTAAATATTCGCATGGATTACACAGATTGGTTATTTGCAGAATAACAGAGAAGACTGTTTTTTCTTAACGCAACAAATAAAGGGATTCTGAAAAAAAGCTAAAGTTGCGTTTTGAATGACATTCTTTATATTGTTCTGTGTTTATGTATGTGCTTATTTCATGTTGTTGTGTGTTTATATACAAGAGAATTTCATATTATTTGTGTGTAATGCAAACGTTAATCGCGTATTTTTGCGTGTATATGTAGGGATATATATTATTACACTTCTTTATTAATTCTAGTTTCGTTTTGTCTATTCATGTACATACTAACTTACTTACTCCATGGTGCAGAGTCCTTCTTGAGAAGCTTACTGGTTTGCAGCTATTCAAGAAATTCCCCGCATTTCACGGAACCCGAAGGTTCATTACCGCACTCACAAGCGTCCGCCATCTGTCTCTATCCTGCGTCAGCCCAATCCAGTCCACATACCCACATCCCACCTCCTGGAGATCCATCCTAATATTATCCACCCATCTATACCTAGGTCTCCTCAGTGGTCTCCTTCCCTCCCGTTTCCCCACCAACACCCTATACACCCCTCTCTCATCACCCATACGCGCCACATGCCCAGCCCATCTCATTCTTCTCAATTTTATCACCCGCACAATATTGGGTGAGGAGTACAGATCATTTAGCTCCTCGTTATGCAGTCTCCTCCATTCCCCCGTTACCTCGTCCCTCC
>Ga0131853_10017158_pt1 | contig 13195 bp, 11 predicted proteins | sample TergutLab28metaG_FD_92764 | JGI IMG/M metagenome (GOLD analysis project Ga0131853, IMG submission 92764) | Labiotermes labralis P1 segment gut microbial communities from Petit-Saut dam, French Guiana - Lab288 P1 (version 2) (version 2) | ecosystem: Host-associated > Arthropoda: Insects >...
ACCTTTATTTCTGATTTTCCAAGCCACTATGAAAACACACTCGGTTTTATCCGACATGTGAACGAGTTAGACATTTTGGGGCTCTACATAGACACAGACGCAATCTCCGCGTGGTTTTCTGGATTGCTGCAAAACTTTAGCTTAGAAAACCTCCAGTTCCCCATCAACACTGTGATTGATGTCTCCTCCGCTATTTTCGGCGGGCTTTTCACTGGTTTTTTGACCATCGTCTCCGCCATTTATATCTTACTTGAAAAAGAAAACTTCAAAATATTTCTCCGCAGAACCATCCGAGCCTTTACTTCCGCTCGGATTTACCAGGCGGTCATCAAGTACACCGACAAGCTCAACCGCAACTTTAAGCGCTATATTTACACCCAGACCCTTGACGGTCTGATTCTCGGCACCGTTACGACGATTGCCCTACAATTGATGGGTTCCCAATATGCCCTCATCCTCGGGATTATGCTGGGAATCGTCAACTATGTCCCCTATTTTGGCTCCATTGTCGGCTCTTTGATTGCCATCGCTGTGGTGGCCTTTACCCAGGGGCTCACTATGGGGGCAATCTCGGCGGTTGTACTCCTTGTCATTCAGCAGATTGATGGGAATATTATCCAGCCCAGATTGATGAGCGGCTCTTTTTCCCTCAGTCCCCTTCTCATTATCATCAGCATCTCCATCGGCGGCGCCCTGGCCGGGATTTTGGGCATGATCGCCGCGATTCCGATTGTCGCGGTTTTGAAGGATATCTTGGAGAACATTGTTGCATATTTCGAGTGGAAGCAAGGGTTGACCGTTGACGCTGACGAGGATGAGGAGTCTTGAGTGTGCGGCAGGCTTAGAATACGCAAAAGCAAAACCCCCGCCGAATTGCGGGGGCGAGGTAAAACAGTATTAGTTCCATCTGGACTGCGTAGCGATTGCTACGCAGTCCTTCTTTCGTCTGTTGCCTGTGCCGTAGGCACTTCGAGCGGTGGCAACATCCCTAGCAGATCATAGCTAACGTGGATATGCTGCTTTCGCTTGCCGCTACTCTTGTCTGGAGCCTCGACGTAAACCTTATGCACCAAGTCGTTCAGAATGGTCGGCGTGAGTTCCTCCAGCCCAACATACTTCTTGCACTTTTCGATGAACCGATCCACATCGCCTGTGCGTTGCTCCTGCTCTTCCAAATTAGTCCGCCATTGTTCCAACTTGGCTTGGAGGTCGACTTGTTCCGCCTCGTAATCAGCAGACAACTCCAAGAATCGCGCCTCGGTGAGCTTAGAGTTTACATGATCTTCGTACATGCGCTTGAAGATTACGGACAACTCTGTGATCCGCCGCTCACCTTGGGTAATCTGTTTGCATTTGAGAGCGACTTCTTTCTTCGTGTCAGCGGTATGCTTGGCGTTGACCCGGCGACGAAATTCGTCCTCATAGTGTGATACAAAATCCGTCACATACTGCAAGTGCCAGAGTACCATCGCCTCCAAAACGACTGCCCGGATGAAGTGCTTAGAACAGACTTCGATGCCCTTTTTCTGCGAGGTCGAGCAAACGAAATGATCTTGCCGGGCCTCAAAGTATTTGCTGGTGCAGTAGTAATGCTTTGCGCCGCAGTCGGCACAATGTGCAATGCCGGAGAACATATTGGTCTTGCCCGTCCGAGCAGGGCGGCGTTTGTGTTTCCGCAACTCTTGCACCTTCTCCCAAATCCCAGCAGCAATGATGGCTTCATGGGTATTCTCAAACACAATATGCTTCTCCACCGGGTTATCCAACTTCTTTTTGTTCTTGTATGAAGCGCGATAGGTTTTGAAGTTGACCGTATGGCCAAGATATTCTTTTCGTTCGAGGATTTTTGCTACGATGCCGGCACTCCACTTGGAAGAACTTGGAGAATGTGATCCGCCCTCATTTAGCCGCTTCGCAATCTGCGTTGGCTCATAGCCCTCCAAACAGAGAGCAAAGATACGTCGCACGATTTGAGCCGCGTCCTCATCCACGATCCACTTCTTTTTGTTCTCAGGGTCTTTCGTGTAGCCATAGGGTGGATTGGTGGAAAGGTATTCGCCCGATTCGCCCTTGTTCTTCATCATCGCCCGAATCTTTTTGCTCGTATCTTTCGCATACCATTCGTTGATGATGTTGAGAAATGGAGTGAAGTCGCTGTCCTGCTGGTTGGCACTGTCGATCCCGTTGTTGACGGCGATGAAACGGATGCCTTTGTTTGGAAACATGACCTCGGTGTAGAAACCGACCTTGAGATAGTCGCGCCCGAGACGGCTCATGTCTTTGACGATGATTGTCTTGACCTTACCGGCCTCGACTTGCTCAATCAAGTCATTCCATCCGGGGCGGTCGAAGTTGGTGCCGCTGTACCCATCGTCTACAAAGAATGTGGGATTGGGAAACTTGTACTCTTTTGCATATTTCTCTAGCATTGCCTTCTGGTGGACGATGCTATTACTGTCGCCTTGCAACTCATCGTCCCGCGAAAGACGGAGATACAAAGCTGTGATTTCAGACTGCCGCATATCTATTGCCTCCTTTTCGGGGCAGCCTGCCATAGGGTTGCTTTCAATTATAGCGCGCTTCGGGGGATTTGTCATCTTTGTTCCTCCGCTTCTTGCTCCATTAGGCGGAGCAACTTTGAGGGGAGCGTATGACTGCCATCGTAGCTACCCGAAATGCTGTATTCTGTGTTGCCAATCTCACGCCGGAGTGTGACCTCTGGCAGTTCCCACCAAAGCGGGACTTTGGCTGTGATGTGGCCTTGCTCATTGATTTTTGTTATCAAATATCTCTTATTCCTTTCGAGGTTTTTACGGTCTTGCAAGCAGGGGGCGGTGCGTGCATTTTCGAGAAAATGCCCCGCGCCGCCTTGTAGCCGGAGTAGATTTTCCGCTTTTCGGCGTTGAGCGTCGCCCACTCCTGTTGGAGCGATTTCATGTTTGGTAGCTTTTTGAGATTGAGTTCGTTGAAATACTCCTTGGCGGCCTTGTGTTTGATAAGTTCGGCCTCGTGCTCGGCGTAGAATTTCCGCTTGTTCTTCGCTTGACGATATTGAGCATAAACCTCTCTCGTCTTGCGGTAAGCCCGATGTGTTTTTGCAATTCGGCGATGTCCTTTTGCCGCGCTTCGACTTCCTTGATGCGGATAGCCATTGTGCCGAAGTGGTCGATGGATGCTCTGGTCTTGGCCTCCAGTTTTTCATAGCTCATCAGGTCATTCTCCTGCAAAAACATCAAGGTCTTTGCCGACTGATTTAGATTCTGCAGCTTGGCCCAATGCTCAAATCCGATGCCATAACCCTGCCGCATTTTCTCCTCAATGTCGATGAACACCTTGGGCTTGTTGCGGAGATATTCCACCCGATTATAGCCCTTAGAAAGCCCCGGCTTTACGATCACAGACAGCCCATGTTCCAGACAAATCAGATCGCTTACGCGGCGTAGCGCAATCGCCGACCGTTTGAAATCTTGATACTTCCCGGTGCAGTCAAGATTGACGGAATTGTAGATGATGTGGACGTGTGGATTCTTCGTGTTCGCGTGCACCGCGACGATGAATTGATGCTTCTCCTTTGTCCAGCGCATGGCGAGTTCGCGCCCTAACTCCAATGCTTGCTCCGCCGTGACTTCGCCTGGCTTGAAGCTCATGCGGATGTGGTAAGCGATGACATCATTCTTGCCTTGATCGCGCCCGGTCTTTTGTTCATAGAGCTTCTTCGAGAGCAGAAATTCCGACTGCGCCGTGTGCGGGTCGCACTCGTAGCCATCTATCAACTCGCCGTCCTCGGTTTTATCTTTGTTGCTGATATAATCTACCGAGCGCCCCAGCGCGGCGGCGATGCCACTGGCTCGGTGCAGGGATTTGATCCATGTGGTAGCCATTACGCAGTCGCCTCCGCTCGCGGCAAGACGGTCAAGGTGGTCGCGGGGGAAGGTTGGCCATCTTGACCATCTTGGCTATCTTCATATTCCACCGTGATCGGAATCTGCCAGTACCACTTGCCCTGCCGCTTGGTGGAGATTACGCCCAAGGCTTCTTTGGCACAATTGAGGGTCTTGGTTGAGATGCCCCGCTCCTTTGCTTGCTCTGCAATCTCGGTGGCAGATACCAACCCTCTGGCGAGGATTGTTTCAAGAAGCCGCTTGGCCTTTTCAAGCTGATTCTCCGGTTTTGGAGTAGCCGTTTTGTTCGACAGTAGCTCGTCCAGCGTGACATCACATTCGCCATGCCATGTGAAGCCTGTCGCCGGATCAAAGCTGAACGCTTGTGGCGGCCCCGGTGGAGCGAGGTTCGATTTCCCTTGCACGACCGCCCGTGTGTGCTCTCATCCAGTCTGCCGACCGTCAAAACACTCCGCGCGGCGGCGTAGATGTCGATGCTGCCCAGCCCGCGATACTGCGCCTTGCCACCCTTTTTGTTCAGATGACCGATGATGACGATGGCGCAGCCCGTCCGATCCGCAACCGCGCCGAGCGACTTCATCAGCGGACGGATTCCACCGGCGCTGTGCAAGTCGGCGCCGCCGAGATAGGCTTGGAGCGGATCGAGAATGAATCGCTTGGTCTCCATCTTGACGATGGATCGCTCGATCCGCTCGTCGGCGAGGGAAAGCGATTCATCTTCTTCATCTACCACATGGACACGGCGGCAGTCAGCGCCCAATTGTTCCAGTTCCTCCGCTATCGCATTTCTGAGGCGTTCAATGTCCTGGTGAAAAAGCTCTTTGACGCGCACAAAAAAGATGCTCTGCCCGAAGCACAGGCAAGCATCTTGGAGGATTTGAAAACGGTAATGGAAGAATATCCGAAGCAGAAAACCGCCGATCAAAAGACGATGTATAAGTATCATCTGCTGACAAAGCAGTTAGGGCTGGACACCAGACATCTCACTGAGGAAGAAAACAGGGTTCTGATGAAAGTGATCGAGAGATCATCAGTACTAAAGCGCGGGCGACGGGGCAGATAACTTCGGGACAACTTGTCCCACAAGACCCTGGGCGCTTGCCGCCCCAGACCCAGGCCCACTAACAAAACCGAGGTTGCCCTAAATCGGGCAACCTCGATTTTGTTAGTTTATAAAAATCAATCTTCGTCATCATCGCCTATGCTACTGATAATCGCCGCGATCTTGTCCAGCGAGGGGCGCAAGGACTGCATCTCCTCCGGCAGGCTTTCGTAGAATGAGTATGTTGCCACGCCGATTGGCTTTGTGGTCGCTTTGAGTGTGTACTCGACCCTCGTGCGGTTCTTGTTTTGCAGATGATAATCCCGATCGCCGGGTTTTCTTCCGGTAGCTTCATCGTCTCATCAAGAGCAGTCAGATTGAATTGCATTTTCCCCGCATACTCCGGCTTGAACTCACCGATTTTTAGGTCAATCGCAATCAGGCTACGCAACCGCCGGTGAAACAAGAGCAAGTCAATATAGTAATCATCGCCAGCAACGGCAAGGTGATGTTGATTGCCGATGAAACTAAAATCGCCGCCCATCTCGGCCAGAAAGCCCCGGATGTTATTGATGATCGCCGCTTCAAGCTTGGCCTCTCTATGGTCGATGCCCATTTCAAGGAAATCAAAGTTGTATTCATCCTTGACGGCAAGCTTGGCTTGTAGCCTGTATTTTTCAGGTACGGCTTCGTCAAAATTCGTTTGATTGGCAAGATATTTCTCAAACGCCTTATTCTCAACATTGTTAATCAAGAGGTCTTTCGTCCAACCATACCGGCTTGTCATTTTGATATAGAATTCGCGCATAAGCGGGTCTTTGCACTTTTGCATAATCACAAGATTTTTCGACCAGCTTATTTTTGCCACCAGCGGTGGAAGGGCGGTTCTTTGGATGGGCATGTCTAAATCTGAAATCATTGGTTTCAGATTTAAGTTGCTAGAATATTCCATATAAAACTGGCGCATGAACCAAAGGTTTCGGGCTGTAAAGCCTTTCACGCCGGGGAACTCCTTTTGAAGCTCCTGCGCGAGAACCTCAACGACAGATTTGCCCCAACCGCGCTCGCGTTGCTGGAAATCGATCTCTTCGCCGATCTCCCAGTAGAGCTGCAAGAGCGCGGTATTGACCTTCTTCATCGCCTCATACTGATGGCGGTAGATGAGCTCTTTGATTTCTTTGGTGAATGGGGCATAGTGGGTTAGGTTATTATCCATTTTTGGTGTCCTTTCGATGAGAGTGCCGGATTGGTTCATGACCTACCGCTTACATCTAGGTCTTCCGCGCCAGTGGCCTCTGACCCATACGGTTTTGCACCTTGCCATAGTTCTACCTCCTTTCGAGGGAAGTTTCCCCTTGCGTTTAGGAAACACTCGAAATAAAAGCAGAAGATTAGTCCGGCACTCTTGTTTGACATTATATCATATTTCGGACAGCTAAAATGAGCCTTATTCAATGTTGATGAAGAACTCGTTACTTCTCGCAACACAGCGACTGTCTTTAATTACAAAGCATTGAACATAATGCTTTCCCGTATATGAAGTTGCTTCGGTTCTACACTCCGGCTTCCCTTGATCAGATAGCTCAAAGCCGCCACGTAAACAAGAATGCTCTTGGGCTTCCTTGCCTGTATTCACAATCTGCCACCTAAGACAGTATGGCGGTTTCACACTATGCATGGCTCTATAGACCAAGCCACATCCCTTTGGAATTGGAGCTCCATCATTCTCTAAAATAACGACCGTGCCATCTCTATGCTTTAGCTGAGTCTTTATTATTACAGAAGCTCTCTTTGGTATCGGCCAATGGGGAACTTCGCGATGTGGCACGCCAAGGGCTGTCTCTGAGTTGGATGAAAATGTGTTTTTCGCTCCACTGTCATCACTTGGGAACTCTGTCCCTAAAATTGTTCGCCAAGTTTCGTTTGTCGGCTCATTTTGTGCAACGAGCTCCAAATGCTCTTCCAGCTTCAAAATGAATGCCTCAAATCCAGTAATTTCATAGTTTGCAAGCAAATCATTTTCACTAAGACAGGGATCGATTATCTCCGGCATCACGCCTTTATCTACATAGTCTTCCTTATATGCACTGACAATAGCTTGCATCGTGCCAATTAGATGGTCTTCTGTATTCAAATCTGAGTCTGGGAGATTGTCCGCTATCATTTTTTCTAGGGCTAGACCTTTCGGATATTTCACATCATCAGGGCAATTCGTTCGCCGCCACCATTTAAGCATTTTTACAAGGGGCTTGTATTTCTGCTCATTACTAGCATTAACTTCCGTTGACCAACTAATATGCGTGGTTTTCTAAGTAATTACGCAAATTGTTTTGAACACTACTAATATAGCTCACAGTTGTGGCACTCGGTTCAATATTGCTAAGAAAAGTATTGAAATCTTTTTGCTTTGCCATTTATGACTTCTCTCTCGCTAACTTCAGTGACTCAAGTGTCACATCAGCATAATCCCTTATATCAATAGCGGCTACCGTTCCACACTGATACAGCAAGTCCAAAATGATATAAAAAAATGCCAATATAGTTTCTTTTTGACTTGAATGTTCTAACTTCGATATAGAGCTGTCCTCATTTCGACACACTATAAAAGAGAATTTCGTTATGGCGCAACCAATATCAATATGGCGATTATCGGGCATATGTCTTTTAATTGTATCAATTCTGGCTGAATTAACCGCAAGAATGCCCCCAATTATGCGAGTTAAACCCCTAGCCTGAGTCGGTTGTCCAGCACTGATTATTTTCCTAGATGAACGCGCCAATGAAGTAACGGACTGTATTTTCTTGTTTGTGTATTCTATATTTTTTTATTTATTTCTGGCTTTGAATCAAAAACAGCATAGACGCTTTCCGCAGTTATAAATTTCTCGCCTGCACCTGTCTCGAAAATTAGCGGAGAATAATGTGCGTCATAAATAATCACATCAAGCTGCTCGCTTATTTTTCCAGTTGCATCAAAGACAAATCCTTTCGTAACCGCATATCTGCTTGGTAAAAAGCTCTGGAAAAATCTATCCATGCACTTTCACAGTGATCACCTTTAGTCACTGGATGTGCAAGTAGCGTGCCCAGTTTCTCCGCAAGAGCGGTCTGTTTTGATTTAAACAATGTTTGAATAGTCATTTTTTCGGCAGACATACTTCACTCTCCTCTACATTTGCTCTCTTTTCCAACAACTCCATCGCCGCCGCCTCGCCCTGTTCAATGGCAACTTCGACCGCACGCTTGGCAGTTTCGAGCAACTGCTCACTTTCGCGGCGAAGTGCAAATGAGGATTGCACAAGCTCGGCGATTTGGACTTGGGTTGTGCTATCAACTGTTGGCAACGGCAAATTTAAAAATTCTTCTTTCGATATAGCAGTCAAAATCGTTCCTGAGCATCGTTTTTTCAACAGTTGCTGAATCGGCTCGGACTTAAACAAAGCTAACAATGTTTCAGAATTCATTTCGCTTGAATCTACAACGTAAAATCCTGTCGAGCATAACGCACCGGCATATTCATCTGTTATTAAAGCACAGCTTGCAAGCGAGCCCTCGATAGACGAAACAATAACTTGCCCCTCTTTTACAATGCGTCGCGCACGGGTGGGTAAAAGTTCGCCAACATCTACCGTCGCGCCCGTTATATTGCCCGACGCGCCAATGTTAGATAGCTCGATATACTTGTATTCTTGCTTATCTTTGAGATTATAATTGTTATCGTAAAGTTTGCAAACATTACTCAACACATCTGCTGCTCCAAATTTTTCTTCAATGTCCCCATACTTCCCTTGATAATACTCACTATCCAACCGCCCACTTGTGCCGAAGCTCTCTGACAACGACTTCACCGCCACAGGCTCCGCAGAAGGCGTAAAGTTTTGCATATCAAGCGCAGTGAGAAGGAGGTTTTCGGCGGCGATGTAGGCAGTGGTAGATTGAGTGAGTGTATTTTCTGATTGCATTACTAAGTTACTAATTTGCGAGTAAAAACTATCGTAAAAACTTGGAATGGGAATATAGCAAACATCATCAACATTCAACTTCGGTTGAGCGTTGCCACTTGTCCGTTTCAAAACAAGATGTTTTGCAATAACTGTATTCAAATAAGTTAAGATATAATGCTTTTGTGGTGTCGTATATTTCGCTAATTTGATACCTATATTGTTTTCACTTATATTACATTTCTTTATATCCGCATTCACCCTCGCAAAATATCCAATGGTGTTTCCAACTTTCGATAGCACCAAATCGTCTAACTCTAACTGCGAATTCTTTATTCTATCATTGTCAGCATTTGATATATAAACAATATTTGATGCATCAATATAAAATCCACCTTTTATATTTTCAATTCTTACAAAAGGAATATCTCCGTTTTCGAGGTATGCCTCACTTTTTAATGTTGAACCAAACGGACCGCTGACTACTTGCTTGTTTTCCAATAAAAAGTGGGGAGCGTTGCGTATTTTATCATCAAGTTTTCGTGCATATACATCGAAAAATTCAGCATCAATTCTCGAAATTGGATTACCCTCTCTTGTTTCGCTTAATAGCACCTCACTACATCCCATCTCGCCCAACAGCCGATTATAATTCGCTTCGTCAAACGGTGTTGGGCTTACCGAAAAAAAGATAGTTTTTCCCTTTTGGCAAACTCAATAAACGCCTCGGCAATACCGTCTTGCGTCGCTCCATCTTGATTGAACAAATCATGGTCTACAACTAAATGTCCGTGTGTATCTAGGAATGGTATTCCGCTTTCGGTGTCTGCCAGCACATAGATTTTATCGCCTGAGTTATCCTTGCTCGGCTTTTGCATTGTCGCAAAGAATATCGGGTAATCGTCTTTGCGTGGGCAGAGTTTGTCGTCCCATTTTTGCACAAACAGCACGCTGGTTTTTGTCCCCGTGTGCGGCTTGAATACATTGCCATGTAAGCCGACAACCGCGAGGATTCGGCAATGTTCGGAGATGTACTCGCGGATATATTTGTCGCTGGAGTTGTTAAAGCGGCCTTGCGGTAGCACAACAGCCATACGTCCGCCGGGTTTGAGGAATCTCAAATTGCGCTCGATAAACAAAACGTCACGCCCAATTTTGTTTTGATACTTTCCGGTGGGCTTTTTGCCTAGGTCATATTGCATAATGATTTGGTTTTCTTTTATGTCGCCTGCGAACGGTGGGTTTGCCATTACAAGATCGAAATCAAACGCGCTGAAATTGCTTGTGCCTTTCGATTGTAAGCGTTTTAGTTTTTTGAAGCCGTCGTTATATGTGTTGTTCCAATGTTCTTGCTTTGTAATTTCGTTCCAACGCAAATAATCAAGCGTGTTAAGGTGTAGCACGTTGGTTTGGCCGTCACCTGCGATAAGATTTAGCGTACGAGCGACACGAACGGCTTTTTCGTCAAAATCAATGGCGAATACGTTATCACGCACGAAGTCAAGCTCTGCTTGCGATCGCGCTTGAGTTGTAAACCCTTCGCCGTTGCTGTTTGGGTTAATTTTCTTCCACACGTCAAAAATGGCGTGAACGGTAAAGCCGGAACTTCCGCAAGCCGTATCAATAATCATGTCGTTCGCACTCGGATTCATCATCTTGACGCACATATCAATGACATACCGAGGCGTGAAATATTGCCCTTTCTCACCTTTTTGTGATTTACTCATTAGATATTCAAAGGCATCGTCCACAACGTCCATATTGTTATTGAATAGCTTTATGTCTTGCAAAGTCGAAACGCAAACAGTAAGGTGCGACGGCGAAAGCGTGATTCTTGTGTTCTCATCAAACACACCCTCCCACTTCTTGTTTGCTTTGTTAAAGAGGGTTTGGATTTTCTCTTTAATTTCAACATCGCTGTCACCCGTGTTGCGGAATTGCAGATATTCGGCAGGATTGTTGGCGCAAACGAACTCGTCATAGAGTTTTGCGAAGATGAGCTTGAAAATTTCCTCAAAGCTATCTACTCCGGCGTTTGCTAAAACCTCATCTTCCATCTCTTGAATCAGTGAACGCAGGCTGCGTTTTTCTTTGCTGATTTTATCTCTTGTTTTCAAGTCTGCGTATGTGTATTTTTCATTGAGAATATCCGACAGCTTTTGACTAACATTCGGAATATCGGTAATCGCTTCAAAGAAATTCGGGTCTTTGCGGTTGTAGTATGAAATCTTTTCGCCGTTCGTCCATATTCCAATGGGCGCACCGGTAGCGTTGCAATACGATTTAAGCTGCTCTTTGCCGTCTGTTAATCTCGTTTTCTTTAACTCAACGATAATGTACGGAACAGCAGGGCGGTCTTTTTGTGAGATAGTTATATCCGCGCGCTTGACTTCTGTCCCAAAATGGATTGGCGCCTCCAAGCTCAAACGGTCAGCGGGGTAGCCGTAGTCGTTCATAAGTTTGTGGATATATAGTTGGCGCACGGCTTCTTCCGGCGTGAGTTTGATGGCTTTGTTGCGAATTTGGCAAGTAATGTAGGGCTTGTTGTTTTTATCAAAGATTAAATTCTCGATATACGCCTTCGCTTCCGGCGAGAATAGCGTGTCATCGTAGTTTTCGTTTTTGAACAGGCTGTTTAAGTTCATGTGGGTTCTTCCTCTCACTTGTGTAATCAGCTATAGCACCGACAGGCTTCGACCGACTTCAACATCAATTTAGCCGAAACGTCATATTTTTCAGGTCTTAGCATAGCACGAACCCTGTCAAATTACAAGGGCGCATAAGCCAGAACAAACGAGTGTCGCGTCGCTTCACAGCGACACGACACTCGTCTTTTGACCCCCTGTTGGCAGTTGCCCGCAATTTCAGTAAGTTTATTTTACTGTTTTACGGCAACCACCGAATTGGGCGGGGGTTTTGCGCATGTTAAAGTTAAATCTGGAAGCCGAAAAAGCGCGCGATCAGCGTGGCCTCTTCTGCCCTGCTGGTGCCGTGGGCGGGGTTTAGATAGCCCTGCGGTGTCCCACGTATGAAGCCGGCCTCAACGGCCCAAGCCATTGCTTCCCGCGCCCAGCTACTGATATCGGCGTGGTCGTGGAACTGTTCGAGGATGTTTTCGTCCTCGACCGTCATATCGAAGCCCATTAGCTCACCGAAACGATAGAGGGAGAGCGCGTTTTCCTCGCGAGTAATCGAGCCACCCGGATTGAAGCGTCCGTCACCGTTCCCTTCGAAAAGACCAACCATGGCTACGAAGTTCACTGCGTCAGAATACCAACGGCCCGGAGGTACGTCATCGAAAATTTGCAAGTCATCCGGCATGTCGGGCTCGCCAAAGATACGGTAGAGGATCATAGCGCTCATGGCGCGGGTGAGTTGCTGATTGGGCACAAAGGTGGTGTTCGTCACACCTTGCATGAACCCTAGCTGCCGCGCGATAGAAACCGCCATAAAGTACCAACTGTCAACTGCGACATCAACAAAGGGGAAAGGTACAACGCTGAGGCTTAGGTCAAGGGTGTGGTTGATGCCGCTACCTGTCATTTGCACGGTGACGTTATAAGTTCCGACAGGCAGGCCTGGCGCTGCGACAACAAGCACGGTGTCCCAGAAACCGGGTGTGATGCTCGACAAAATGTTTGAATCTTCTTCGAGGAACAGTTCAAAGTGCTCGCTGTCAGGCCCGGTGAGGGACAGCTCAATTGGCCCTGTGGCGGATGTGCCGGTGTTGAATACATCAAAGGCTGCGATTTCACCCATCAGGTCTCCGTCTGTCATGGTCGGGAAATCGAGTAGCATTCTGGTGTGTATCGGGACACCGGCATTGCGCGTAAACTGCGCGCCGAAAGGCATAGAAATTCTCCGGTCACCATTCTCGAAGATCAGCATACCTTGGTACAGGCCGTCTGCCGCGTTTGCGGCAAAGCGTAGCTGATATGTAAAGGTGTTGGCAGTCGAGGCGGTCAAGGCCAGCTCCGCACCGGCGTAGTTCCCTTGCCACTGAACCGCAACAGGCGACCATGTACCCGCGCCGGGGTTGTGGATGGTGACGGTCAAAGAGGCGCTCTCTGTATGGCCCCAGACCGTGCCGAAGCTCATGGAAGACATGGTGGACATCCGCCAGCCGCGGCTTGTCCCGGTGAGCCAAGGGACGTTGTGCTCTACGGTTGCAAAACTCTCGCTTGTGAGGGCGGCGATTGGGTCAATAAAGCCGGCACCGCTCGCGTGTACGCCATACTGCGAAGGGGTAGCAAGGGGTCTTGCGGTGTTCATCATGCGTGCTTTGATCTCGTCAGTTCTCGCGTTTGGGA
>Ga0131853_10017161_pt1 | contig 13192 bp, 9 predicted proteins | sample TergutLab28metaG_FD_92764 | JGI IMG/M metagenome (GOLD analysis project Ga0131853, IMG submission 92764) | Labiotermes labralis P1 segment gut microbial communities from Petit-Saut dam, French Guiana - Lab288 P1 (version 2) (version 2) | ecosystem: Host-associated > Arthropoda: Insects >...
GAAAAATAGCGCCTCCACTTATGCTCGACACCCAAAATAACTTTACTTTGTTTGTGGTTATAAAAAAAAACCTAGAAGGGGGGGGGGGGGGGCATTCTCTCACTTTCCACAAAATCTACAACACAAATGACATCTATAGACACCCTAATTACCCTTCAGTATAAACAAATTAACTGTCAAAATGAATTACACTTACAAACAACCCACTCATAACTCAGTAACACTTCTTAGTAATTTATATATATATATATATATATTACCTGAAGATGGTCCCTTTGGACTGAAACATGTTGTAAATAAATCTTCCATATACATTATAAACAAACCTTAGTTGTGATAAATGACATCTGTCTTTATTATTACCATGACAACGGTATAAAGCAATTTAAAGTTAACCTTTTAAACACCTGCATTCGCATATGCAAATGCACATAGGAAAGCACCCCTAGAAATTCAACAAGGAAATAAGGAAATTTACTGCATTTTTAAGACACATTTCATAATCACTGATTTATTTTCCACAAAACGCAGTTTATTTCAGAATTTTATCTTTTTCTGCTCAAATAACGTAATATGGTTTTTATAAGCCATGCTCTAAAATTTATATACACAACCTGGTAGGAAAAAGATTATTCATATTAAATAATGTCATTAACAAGGATTCAAATCACATCCAAAAATCTGCCACATTACTTGAACATCACTAACAGCTGTGCGTAATGTATACATTGGCAAGAAAATGGCATGAACTTTGTAATGCCTTTGGCTATTCTCTTATTAGGTCTGTGGTAGGAAACAATGGTATGTTTCATACACACCACTGTCCCAGCTGAAGAAGGTGTTAAGTATTCTTTGCATGAATACATCATGCAGTGTTCTGCCCTGTCACAGTTTCAACAACAAAATACATGACAGGATTTTGAAGTCATATGATCCTGAGAGTATACAGTAAAAGTTCTGGTCAGCATTCATATGCAGTAGACAAGTATAAAATCCAAGTGATGCCTCAGTCAATATATTAAGAAGGCCATGGGCTGATTAGCCAGGGAACAGTTTCTTTCATTGCAGGAGCAAAGTTTACTCTTCTCCATAGCATTCAGACAAGCTCCAACACCCTCCCCCCCAACATACTCAGGCTCTTCCACCCCTGGGGGCTGATTAAGTGTTCAGGCCAATGAACCTGACCACCACTATCTGGGTCCATGTGTGTAGTTATACCTCCATTCACCTGTGTTATCATTAGGTGGTACTTAACTAACCAGGGAGACAACTATATCTTTTACCTTACTGCTGAGTGTTGCAAATCAGCAAAGAAAAACATATTCAGAAATGGTATATCCTGCTTCACTCTGTTTGCTGGCTCAGTGCACTTAATTGCTAAGGTCACAGCTTTCTGAGATGTGATGCCATGCAGTACGATAGTTGGGTACCTACTATTTTCACCTTCAGGGTAGAAGAACAAAGCACTGGCCCTATGCACCAAACTACAAGGCATCACATCCCAGAGTATTGTAATTTTAAAATTCACCGGTGTTTACTAAAAAATCTCCTGTCATCAGGGCAACTGTCTGAGCTACGTAAGACATCCCTCGCCCGCATCATATGTGATAATGCTGACTCAACTGACAAAGCACAGCCACTTGTCATGCATGCTGTTGGGCCTAAAAATGAGCGTGTCTCCTGCACCTCCATACCTGGGCCAGATTTGTCCCTATGGAAGGACCAGAGGGTGACACACACAAAGCTTGGCCAGCTAGACACAGGAGTTCATGCACTGTCTACACATTTCCAGGTCCGCATCATATCAGGTTATGTATTATCAGATGAAGCATCTGTCCTGTGGAATGGGCAGACCCCACTGCCATTTCCTGCTGACTTCAAACTCAAGCCTTACTGGTCTGGCACCCTGACATCTGATTCTCTTAATGGCACTTTCTCCGTGCAGCTAAGTTCCCAGAAGTGGGTGAATGGGCAGTTCTTCTTCAAGGTATTAAGAGACTGGTTCCATTCACGTCCCTTGCAAGTTTCAGGAAACTTCATGTCACCAGTGTACTTCAAAGAAGTAGAGGATTACAGCCTACCTGCATCTTTCCTGTCATCTGTTGAACTCTCTGGCAACATGTCTTCAAACCTAAGTGCTCACACCACATCAGAAATACTAACAGCACCTATTGCTCTAGAGGGAAAATATTCTGTCAACAGAACAGTGTTTTGGTGGTCTGGGGACATTGTATTAACAATTTTCAGTTCATCTAAGCATTGGATTAATGCCAGACACAACTTTTTGCCAGAAGGTGATAGAGAAAACATGAGTTCTGGAGATGAAAATTCTGGAAGACACTGAAGTAGGAGAAAAAAGGAGCTGTCTAAACAAAATGTCACTCAAGAGTAATAAAGTCATGGAACATGACACCACATCTTAACCACACCAGTTACCTTCAAAGTTATGTTTATTCCCAGCATTTTTGCTGCTTCGTATCTCCAAGACCAGTAGTTTTTTTAAGTGTAGGCATTTCAAGGCAAAGAAATGAAAGGCAAATAATCTACCAATGTCCAAGGAATTGTATACACTGTCTAGTGAAGGAAAGAAACCTACATGTTAAAAGTGTGATCTGAATGAGAGTTTTTTGTCCTGTTAAGGCATGTTATTTATATTGTAAGAGATGTGACAATTAAGTTCTAAGAATACCCTATGGCAGCTATATCTGCTTGCACACTAACAATTCCTGTCCCCTTGTGCAGTCCGTGTTTCCACTGCTCAAAAGAGTCCTGCTAGCTCTCTTCTGGAATGCTCTCCTGGATAGTCATCTAATGACCCTGAATGCTAACAATGTCTAAAAATCTGTGACTCTTCAAAACCTGAATGCTGACACTGTGTAAAAATTTGTGGCCCTTCAAAGGGGTCTTCAGTTTTGATAACAACCAAAAGTCACACAGGACCATACCTGGCATGTCTGATGGTCCAGTTTCGATTTTTTAGCCAGGGAACTACCAAACAGGAAGCACACCATAAGTGGGAGGGCACTGCCATAATGCAAGATCCAAGCATCAGACCAAAGTTCATGTTTCTCCATCAAGCAACATTACATTACCTTGCCGATAAATAAAGCAACGGTGTTTATTAATGCTGATTTCCTTCTGGATGCTTTTGGTTAGGTCCTGATTTAGTGAGTAGAAATTATTTATATTTATGAAATCCCCCCAGTTTTTTCTTGGTACTCTTTTATTTCACTTATGTTTTCGTTGTCTGCTCTTGTTATTATTGCTATATTTCTTTTAGCTTATCCCTTATCTGGTTTAGAATTTGTTTTTCTTTCATTTCTTACTGCTATAATTTTTGTAATTCTTGTGTTTGAATGATTGATTTATTATGCATTCTGCAAAATCCATACAAAGGTACATAGACCTATAGGAATAGAATTTGTTGTTGTTTATATATACATCATTTATATTATGTGATTTGGTATCTAATACAATCTTGTTCTAATGGGTTTAGTTTATTAGTAACTGTTTCAGCTTCTACAGCCAATGTTTGAATTGTGTTTATGTTTGTAGTATAGGTTATTTCAGACCTTTGTTCAATAATTTGTGTTCTTCTTGCATAAAGATTATATTAGTATCATAGACTACATGGGGGGGGGGGGGTAAAAACTTGCGAGATCTTGCAAACTGCAATATAGTTTTAACACATACCACATTGTTTTAAATTTTGTACATCCCTGCCTGAAGATGGTCATACTGACCAGAAAATGTAGTATGCATTGCCACATACAATCTAAAAAAAAAGCTTGATGGTAATATATAAATTACTTTTAATTTATCACAACACAAAAGGATGAATTCCATCAAAACAGTTCTATAACACAGTTATGTACTTATGCAATAAGGACATTTACTTCACTTTGTAAGGTATGTTGCACAATCTCTGATGTCATAAAAAATGTCCTTTACTTCAAATAAGACTAAGTTATTGGTAAAGGAAGCACTATAATTTAAATACCCCACCAAGGAAACCATACAGCATTGACCCCATTATTTGAATTTAAAGCCCATCATTTTAACAGTTGATGCATTGCTCAAACCACCTCTTACTCTTTACCATTAGGACAAAACTGCCCACTTGTACAAACATTGCTACTGCTTCAGCAACACAAAAGCTGCAACTACACACATCACAGAACAGTTGCCTTGTCATTGCTCGCTTGCTGCTCTAAGCTGATATCTGTGAGGGCAATCTGGAAACTTAAATGTCACATCTTAGTGTCTGGACAAAGCACCAGCAAATGACCACACTTAGATATGGGAATGTCACATACGGTCCTGAGCCTGAGGTATCATTAACCTTTAGGCACCATACATCCTATATATAGGACAGGCATACCGCTAATCCCCAGAGTTCGCTTTTTATATATTCAGTCAACAAATATATATAATTGATTTTTTTTTAGACTTTCTCTCACCATTTTCGTTTATTCCTCCACAAACTGTCGTGTATTTCCTAATGTTACCCTTCTTGGTTCATAAAATATTCACATTCTACATAAATGGTGTGCTAAACTGCAAATGTCCAGCTCCAGGGCCAAAGGGTTAATGCAAGAAATGGGAATTTTGTAGGGTGGTTCATTTATGTTACTAGTTCACCAGGAATGGCCACAGTTCACTGCAATTTTGTATTCTTCAATTCTGGACTTGTATAAGTTCAGCACAGCACCATATCAGTGAATCATAATCTTTAACCTCTCAGAATAGTTGAGACCAAAGACACAAGACAGTTAAGCACATGGCACCATTTCACCATAAATCACATTGCAGCCACATTTACCCTTTATAAAACAGGTAGCTAAAAAATACAGACAGAACAGAATCTACAAGCCTCCTATGTTCATGTAATGGAGGACAAGTAAATGCAGTGCACATGCATTTGGTGTGCTGCTGACCTGACATTTCTGACAATGTTACTTTTACTGCTGTAAGTACAATATATGTGATGGTCCAATTTACTGACACTACCTACACACAACAGCAAGTTTGTTGTATTTGTCAGCAGCAAAATCAATCAAAAGAAAAACAGTTATGGTATAAAGAAGTCTCCTGTAAATCCCATCCCTTGTCCGTACCTCAGGGTTATGTGGTGATCTGCACCCTGGGTCATTGGAGGTGGCAACGGGTGTTGAGGGGTTACCTGTAGAGGGTTACTTTGACACATGCTGGGTAACAGGGATCTGGTCTACTGAAGCCAAGGTGGCTGGTATCGTGAGGAAAGCTGCATGACACTGGGGTAGTTAAAAGAAGTGTCGTAAACAATCCCCTTGGGGAACCAGGCCTCACCCCATTGTACATAGGCCTTCTGTGTGTGTGGGCTCTGTGGACGGTGACCATATGTTCTCCCGTTTTGCAGGACAGCTCCTTAATTGGGGACTTTGAGAGATATGAATGAATGAACAAACCTTTGGCTCTAGAAACACAGCATCTCTCTCCACAGGGGCCCCATTGGGAGACCATGGACAGGGGGCTACTTGACTAGGGACTTTGAGAGGAATACGAGATTTTATTAGATCTTGTGTATTGGGGATTCTTTGAAACATGTAAAATTCTGCTCTGGAAATGGGCATCTCTCTCCATATGCGTACCATTGGGTAACCTGAGGGGGGGGGGCTCGTTTACCGGAGACTTCAAGGCATGGAAGAGGGAGGGCTCTGGAAACAAATGTCTCTCTCTATGGGAGCTCTGTGAGGGGAATCTGGAGGGAAGGCTCCTTTACTGGGGACCCTGAAGGATATGCAAAGGAAGGCTCTGGATACAAACATCTCTCTCCATAGTGGCCCTGTTGCAGAACCTAGAGGAAGGCTTGTTTCACCAGGGTCGAGAGAGACAGCAAAACAGCATTCTGTAAATGAAGCATCTCTAAGGGAGCTCTGTGAGAGGAACCCAAAGGAAGGACTCCATTACTGGTAACTCTGAAAGCTACATTAAGACATGTCAGAGAAGGCTTTAGAAATTGAGCATCTCTCTCTTCATACAAGCCCCATGAGGGGAACCTAAAGGGAGGGCTCCTACACTGAGGACTCCAACAGACATGTATTGGAAGGCTTTGAAAATGGAGAGTTTCTTTTATAGGGTTCCACAAGGGGAACCTAAGGCATTTGCATGGGAGGGCTCGACCACTATGTTGTTGGGGTGGAACCTGTACTTAAAATATTTTTCTGTTATGCATAACTTAAGAAGGTTGTGGCCTTATTTTTAACCACAACCCTCTAGGGGGTTTGTCTCTGGGCTTGGGGAAGCTGAACCCTGAGGTTATTAGGAAAAGTTATCCAAGACAAAACCAGGCGTTTATTATGGTTGTAGAGAGAAAGGTAAGAGAATAATGGGGCACAATGGGCCTGCTTGTAAGAGGCCTATGTACATAAGATCCTTAGGGGCTCAAACTCATAACATATTCTATTCAATTCTGCGTTATGAAGAAAATTCATCTGGCTGAGGAAGGGGCCACAGCTGGAATGCTGTGAACACAGAGACCAACCATCTAGTTCCACAAGTTTGGGAATTTATAGAGCAGCTAAGAGACTACTAGCTTCTCAAGAATGGCTCTACTTCATAGAATTTGTTAAGTTATGCAGGGTTCAATTACAGAAATCTGAGCAACAAATTGGGAAGAATGTGAAATAAACTGATGGCATGTTTGCAGTAACTATTAGTATTTGTCCTAGGAACTAAAGAACCTGTTAAAACCCCATGTCAGGATAGTCAGTTCAGGTCTCAGATTTGAATCTGAGACCTTCCCATTACAAAGCATGAATATTAAACACCTGGAAGGGGAATTACAAGTGTGTGAGGTGAGGATGATGTTGATTGATTGATTGATTGATTGATGTGATTGGGTTTGAGACCTTACGGTCCTGATTTACTTAGGCCTTAATTGACGAGCCCTTTGTGCCCCATGAGGATGACGTTAATTGAAGTTTCATGACAATTATCTTCTTGTTCAAAACTTGTTAGCATGGGGGACAAGCACAAGTACAGTGCCTGTAAGGTTACATTTCATGGTATAAACTAAGACAACATAATTGAATTTACACTTTATTACACAAGGACAGGTTACATCTTAGCTATGATCATGGATCTGCAGTATTCACAAAACTACAAAACAACGGCAGTACAAATTCTGAGACTAAGTACCAATCATCCAATATTTCCCAATTTTCTTTTTTGTACTGTAAAACTCACTTTTAAGACAAGTGTTTCCATTTTTTCTGTTATCTAAACTTCACTGTTATACCTGACTGTAGTATTCCATCTTTTGTGTGTGTGTGTGTGTGTGTTGGGCGCACGTGCACATGCTGTACATGACACATCTCAAGCCTCTTAAATCAACATGTACATTAAAAGAAGTCAATATGTTTTCAGATAGAATCAGCCAAATGTCGTCTTTGTCCTCATGCAGACACATGGATCATGAGAAAAGAGACCAAAGAAAAACATGCAGATGTGTAACCACAAATTTAATAAAAATGACCAATCACATATGCTGACATACTGGCCAATCCTACAGGAAAATGTATCAACAAACCAAACAAAACAATATCTATATACATTTCCTAAATACAGCCAGGAGTCAAAGAGATCCAATTCCAAACCTTGTGAACACATTTGCTGCTCTTTGTATGGCAGTGTTCAGCAGAAATACAAAAAAATGGCAGTGGCTCAACTACTTATCGGGTCTTCCCTACATACGTCATCACAATAATAATAATAATAATAATTAATATTATAAAATAATGAAGCCTCCCACTGTAGTCCCCATAATGGAATGAAAATTACAGCTAACAGTTTACACAGTAACATCACTCTCACTGGCAGGTACAGTCACGCTTGTGTACTGGCACACAGAGGGAAGCTTTCTGTATGTACAATCGACCAATATATATTTTTATTTAAAAAAGGGGAAGAGCAACAAAATAAAAATTAACAAAGACCTTGCCAGACTTCGATGCTATGTTGCGCATTGTAATAAATAATGTGGCAGTGGTGGTAACATGACAGCCTCTAAACATCATCAATCATGTCTTGAGCAAGGTGTGTTACGTAACATAGGGTGGCAGCACTGTTAGCAGGCAGTATGTTACGGTTGGCAGTGATGATGCACATTAGTGAGGCCAGGACTGGCTGGCCATGTCTTGTGGGGGGGCATAGCCCGAGTTGAAACGTTCCCAGTTATGGCCCGAACGAAATCGTGGATGGTGGTGGAATCGGGGAGAAGGGGGTGGCAGTGACGTGTTCACCATATGTGGGGGAGGCACAGAGAAGTCAGGTGGGATGGGGGGTGTGTTCTTGTTGCTATGCCATTCCCAGTCCTTGCCCTTTGGGCGGAACTTGCTGCCCATCTTACCCCAGTGGCCTCCACCACTCCAGTTCTCTCGATGGAAGAACTTCTTCTTGAAGTGATGTTTGTGTTCCTGCAAGTCAGGGCGCTGGTATTTGAGTGGGACGGAAGGTGGTAATGGAGGTGGAGGAGGGCTGCTAGACTCTCCACTGGTTGCCAGGATGCTAGTTCCTGTAGAAACTGGACTGTAGGGCCCATCCAGTGGTGCAGGGCTGAAAGATGGGCCAACAGAAACAGGGAGGTGCTCATCAGCTGAGGACGATGGTGATGGTGTTCTAGGGGGGCCTGCAGTGTCATCTATCAGTGGAGCTTCTAAGATGGGGGGAGAATCACGTCCTACACAGTCAGGAGACGGTTTAGATGCAGGTGTCTTAAAGAGACGAGGCATCTTGGGTCCTGAGCTGTTCCCCCCTATTTCAGATGGGGAGCGCTTCTTGGCTGGGACTGGTGCTGGTGGTGGTGGAGGTGGGTCCCCATGACCAATGCCACTGTCAGGGCTTGTGTTGCAACTGGCAGCAGAGTCCCCACCACGGGGAGAGGCACCCTCGGTGCTGCGTCGTCTCTTGTCCAACTCAGTAGAAGCAAATGACATGAGACGGTCAAAGCCACTGCTGATCTTGTCCTGCCATTTATCCACCTTCCGCTGCCCTAACTCATCCTCGCCATCTGTCAACATACACAAGGATGAGTGCACATTCCCAGGGCAAGCCTTGGGTCTTCAAGCATAATGCCCAAACACATTCTGATAAAATGTTGATTGGAAGATGACATTAAACACTGTCACATACATTTTGGTTTCATCTGCACTGGCTTCAAACAACCCAGCTTTAAAATCAGTTCAAACAGCTCCAATAGAATTTTAGACTGAAGATCACAGTTTTCCAGCACGTGAGATCACGCAGTTGGGAGAACTTATCGGACCACTGTTTACTCATGGCCCCTGTTCCAGTCCTTTCTTCATTACCTCATGCACTATTGTCTCTCATTCAATGCATCCTTCTAGCCCGAAGATGGAGGTGGCAGCTTACTCTGAAATGTCAGTACTTACCTACTATATTGCAAAGCATTAATCTTGGAAGGCTGTGATCTTAATAATCACCACCATGAGGTCATTAAATCTCATTCACAACACAATTTACATTAAACCAGTTAGCAGCACATTAATGTGATCAAAGTTCCGTCAGCCACAGACTTTCTGAGACACCAACCAATGATGCAAGCCATTTATAACTACGAACACACCTATCGGGAGATGCAGTAGGATTCAAACCCCCAACCATAAAACTACTAAACAAACATGCTGCTGCCACCTGTAGCAAGCCCATGCAACTACTGCAAACACTTCATAACAGCCATGTACTTTTAACATACCAAACTTATCCAAGTACCACACACTCCAAAAGTAAAAGTGACTCCAATTTGTTGAAAGGCAAAATTTGGAAACACATAAATAAACTGACTTATCAGTTTTATATACAATGATAACCATAACTCAAGTTACTGACATACTTACCACATACTGGTATGAAAACAATGTGATAAACACAATGTTGGCCATATCTTTGTGGCACACATTTTATTTGCTGTAATGGAAAGCACATTAAATCTACAAAAGCAACAGCCTTCATCACAGCACATTACTTTATCCTTCTGAAGTACGAGGTTTACCCAAACAATGTTTAAAACTGCAGCGCCTACTTCACAATAAACACAATGCATCTCTATTACAAAGACTAACTGTAGATGGTCTCTAGGAAAATATTCTCTGTTTATTGTGAGAATTATAGACAACACATAAATATCATGTGTGAAGAAAATGTACAGTATTTTATAAAGTTAAAGCTGGTGGTACAGGTACTCCTAAATTTTGTGACAGTTGTGATTACAAACAATTTGCATTGGGTGAGATCATATAAAGCAAAATTAATTTGCCTACAAGCATCAATTTCTTTTTATCTCTCACACTTTAAGAAACACATCCACTTTTTTTTATAGATCTATTAACAAAGTCATAAAAATCAACAAGCACTGACTGCATGGCAGACGGTTTACTGAATGAATGGGTGGGTGCTTCTGGTCATCATACTGTAGGAGTTGGTATAAAAGGCAAAGCAGTCCCATTACAGGCCTGGACAGGCCCAGAGGGTTCCAGGAAGTTAAGGCTCCCAGATTTCGTGACAATGGCACAGGATGGTGGTAGGTTGTCAGCCTTATGCGCCGGCCGCCTTTACCCCCAGGAAATACTCCTGGTACTCATTTCTGTTAGAGGCTGAGTCGACCCCAGGGCCATAGTGCGATCGGAAGGTTTTTTTATGTCAATGAAAAATCCACTGACACCAGCTTGGATCGAACCAGCTACCTTCCGATTTGTAGCACAGCACCTTAACCACTGTCCTAACGCGGTCCCCACCTGTAGGAGTTGGTGTTTATGAAAATTCAATCATTGAAGGATCACTGTAATCCACTGAAGATGCGGAAACACAAATCTGCTGCAGTACAGAAGAGATTCATTTACTGTAGGGGTACAGAAATACTGCGTTTTTGCATTTATGGCCAATCAAACTGTGACAAGACACCAGAGGTATTTTACAGACCTGTTGGCTATGCATTTTATATGTAACTACCTTTATTCCTTCTCTGCCATTGACTTCTCACACATCAGCACGTAACAACAAGCCAAAATTTGACCACCCTTAATACTTCTTCACATTGCTTTGTATTAGTCATTTTTTTTCATGTTCTTGCAGAGATTCTTCAATTTTTTACTAAGCTGTTTTGCCGGATGTTCTTTGTCAATTCACAAAATGTTGTCATCATCATCTTTGTCAGCAGTATCTGTTTTAATGAGGCCAAGCTCTTGATGTACTACTTATTTTAATTCAACAGTTGACATGTCACCAACACCCATTTCCCTGATCCTGTTAAAACCAGTCTGCTTTGTCAAAGAAACAAACTGAATTTTAATTTAATAGAAGATGTACCTCATCATTGTCAGTAGCATCATTAATGAGGTATGGCAGCAATTGTTGCCACATACCATGCATATATTCAGCTAGCATTTCTCTTAATGCTTCCATGACAAATTATTTAAAGCTGTGGAGGCCATGCCTTTATTTGAATTAATGAAACCAAAATATTACTGGCATTAAATTTCTTTGCTACTTCTGATGGAAAATCATTCTTCAGTGCCTCACAAAAATTTCGAGTTTAATCCTTACAACTATGAGATCTGCATAACATTTTCTTTTGTTTGACTCTACACTGAAGTTCAAAGCAACTTCTCCACTGCTATCTTAGGTCTTATTTCTGGTGCGCTACCAACACTAAATGGTGGCCAGGATAATGCAGTCATATATAGCGACTCCCTATAGTCTGAACAGTCCGTTGATTGCATCCCAGTGGAGGCCCACCCAGCCTCCTGTAAAGAGGTACTAGGTCTTTCCAAGGGGGTAAAGAGGTCAGGGTGTGGTACTGACCACCAACCCCTTTCCAGTGTTAAGACTGCAAATGGGTCAGAGCTATACCTCTGGCTCTTCTTTGTGCCTGTATTAGAATGTCACTGGGTGACCTGTACCCCTACTAGTGCTTTCACAACTAGCATTTATTTGTTTGGCTCATTACAAATATTCCTCCATGTTGATCACTGGATTCCTGTGGTACAAATTGCCACTTTTTTTTTTCACAGTACTGCATCGTATTTAACTACCATTTGAGATATAATAAGGTTCTTGATCTCTTTGCTCTTGAGTGTGCCTTAGCACTAGCTAGATCCTTTTTATCCTCACCACTCATCATTACAAAATTATTTACATGAACCAAAACACAACAATTCACAAGCATATTGGCATGTCAAAACAACATGGTGATAACAATGGAATAATGAGTGTTTCCCTTAAACCCTCAAACTAAGTGTACCAACACTAGCTACATGCAGAAAGATGTGCAACTGGGCTTAATTTTCCCCCCTCCTTCCCTCCCACCTTGCTTTCCTCCTGTTCCAGTCACACAATATTTATGGCCAGCTGAAATCTGAGAAGCCTCAAGGATGACTCAGGCTTAAAACGTGCACTGCAGGTTAACAAAACATCAGAAAAAGAACACATGTTACAATATAATTTAATGTGACTAAACACAAAAATCAATGAAGTCACTGTCTTCTTAAAAACATACTAAATTAAATGCAGAATCTACTTTTAACACTACTCATACTCGACAAAATGATTCAACTTATGACATATCTCTACTCCCATCTTCCCTGCCTCTCTCAATCAAGAAGAGTTGATCACATATAACCGAAACTTAAATTTCAAAACTCTCACATAATGAGGATTGCCTGTATATACTAACCAAAGTTGTTTAGAGGGTTAACCTTACACTGCTGATCAGATAATGTCCTGCCTTACTTCTGTATGTCAATAAACACCACATTCTTTATTGCTGCAAAGCATACCGTGACATCAATAATCAATCCAGATTGAATTCATGTTATATAACATGAACATATTTCATACATGCTGGAACATACAGTAAAACTGAAGCCACAAGACCTCCTCCATCATATGACTGAAATAAATACCTAACTTCCTTACTCTGTGACAATGTGCTGCATGGCTAGGGCAGTCACAAGAGTGAAACAATGGTGGAATGGTGATTAGCAATGCAAAAGCACCCCCCCCCCCCCAAAAAAAAAAAGTCCCCTTTTGCCCCCCCCAAAACCCCCTTGAAAACCCCCCCCAAAAAACCCCCCCCCCCCCTGTCCAAACCCACCACCTGAACACCAAACCTACGGCCCCCCAACACACTCCACCC
>Ga0131853_10017162_pt1 | contig 13192 bp, 10 predicted proteins | sample TergutLab28metaG_FD_92764 | JGI IMG/M metagenome (GOLD analysis project Ga0131853, IMG submission 92764) | Labiotermes labralis P1 segment gut microbial communities from Petit-Saut dam, French Guiana - Lab288 P1 (version 2) (version 2) | ecosystem: Host-associated > Arthropoda: Insects >...
TGGGGGAGTAACATAAAAATATGTGGGGGGGGAAAGGGTTGTCTTGGGGGGAGGGTGCTCATTTTTTGGGAATAGGGAGGGGGGGGGGGGGGGGTTGGAATTTGACTATTGTAGTGGGTAGAAGATTTAATTATCATTGATATTAGTGTTTGAAATGAAGCTGCTATTCGGGATGTAGAGACATCAGCAATCCTACAATCCTACAGTGAAAAGGATTGACATAGAAGAAGAAGGAACTACCAGCAGCTAGAGGCAGAATGCAAACTACAGGATGAACACAAAAACACTCCTTGATTTCAAGTAGTTATAAAATCAAAACTTACTGGAATATTTTTATAAATATGGGACTGCATATACTGCACTGGCATCTCGCTGTCCGCACGTTTCTCAACGAGCACTTGTCAAACAGATGGATTGGCCGAGCTGGACAAAATGCCCAGGTGTTCTGCAAGTGGCCCCCGAGATCACCGGACCTGGCCGTTTGTGACTTTTTCCTTTGGGGGTACGTGAAGGACAGAGTCTATGTACCTCCACTACCCGCAACTGTGGATGAGCTGCAGGAATGCATCACTGCAGCTGTCAAGTCGGTCACGCCGGTTATGCTGCAGAGAGTCTGGTCCGGGCTACATTATCGCATCGATGTTTGCCGAGTTACAAGAAGGGGGCACAATAAGTGTGTGTGATACCACATGAAACTGTATGAGTTTATGCAACTGTAGCCACCAATTTTGTAAGAATATTCCAGTAAGTTTTGATTTTATAACTACTTGAAATGAAGGAGTGTTTTTGTGTTCACTCTGTACAACCCAAAGACGATAATGTAAATTTCACAAAGTAACTGCAGGCAATTTCACTGAAATGAGGTAATTTGAACAACTTACTGTAATTTGCAGGGCACGAATAATGATGGATTGGGACTTATGCCTGTCTACAGAACATTGTATCGCACTACTGGGAAAACTTACAAAACTTACACCATGTAGTTAAAAATGTGTTGCGTATTTTTGCGTAATGATTACATACATAACAAGAGAATTTTGGCGAAATAATTTCATTATTTATTTTTCCTGTTTCAGTGATTTTATATTCATAAATCTTGTTAAGAACGTATCGACTTTTAGCAATTTAAGATGAGACGTGCCTTAGATATCGCGACATGTAAAATAACAGAGAATTCAAGAAGTGCATATTAATCAGTGGCCAAAAGCGTTACATTCAATTAGACCTGAAACATACAGAGATAGCTAAGCGTTGGCGCAGTTGATTGCGTCACTGCTTTACAAGACCGAAGGTGTCAGTGGAATTTTTCATTGACGTAAACCTTCCTGTCGCACTATGGCCCTGGAGTCGACTTAATCTCTAACAGAAATTAATACCAGAAATATTTCCTGGGGAGTAAAGCCGGCCGATGCGTAGACTTATACCACTTTCATGAATCGTTTGTTTGGAAATCTGGGAGCCTCATCCTCCTGGAAACATCAGGGACTGTAATAGGCCTCTACAGGTGTTGCTTTACCTTGCTGCGTGAAGGCGGAAATTTCTCTGCAATCGCTACATGCCGGAAGGAATCAAAACCTTGCCGATCTGCAACAATTTCACCTACAAATTCAGTTACGGTCATGTCATCTATCACAAAAACAAATACAGTGGTGTGTGCTACAATGAAAGATGCTGCAACGAACGAATGCTACAATGAACAGTTTTTATCAATAAAATCAGGATGCTACAACGAACACAGACTCTACAACGAACGCGGAGGAATATTATTTATAATGGAAAGTTCGATTATAGTTTTCACTAGGGAAAAATAGTTTATGCATTTTATATGGCCTTAGATTATTTATGTTTATATGGTGAGGTGAATTCCGTCAAAAAACACAACTATAAATTATGGCTAAATGATGGTGGTTATTAGCAAGGAAGAACTACATGTTTCGTCCTATAGCGGCCATCTTCAGCTTCTGACAAATTTCTGCTAAAAGAGTTTATATAATATGCACACGCACACATAACAAAACCGTGGAGGCAGAACAAAAAACCCCCCCGCCGAGAACAATAGTTCCGAAGAATAAAGGAGAACAAGGAGAAGGATAAGAAGAAGATGTCAGACTAACCAACCCCGCATAAAATATTACCCCCAAATAGGAACATATAAGATACCACACCTGCAGCCATAGGTTCTTCCCAACCCCACACCTACCCAACCAATAAGATCCACATCCACATCCACACCGAACTATCTACAAATTCATTGACATCCCACCAATTTAGCTTAAAGCAGCACGCAGAATGATGATGAGATCTCAACATCACCACGCGGTTTAAGCACATTATATAAGCTCTTTTAGCAGAAAATTGTCAGAACCTGAAGATGGCCGCTATGGGCCGAAACATGTAGTTCTTCCTTGCTAATAACCACCATCATTTAGCCATAATTTATAGTTGTGTTTTTTGACGGAATTCACCTCACCATATAGTTAAAACGCACAACGGGGATGGCACACCTCAGAATTATTTATGTTTTTTATTATGGAAGGTTTTTTCATAGTTTTCACTAAGGAAAGATTGCTTCTGCTTTTCAAATTTACATGTAAAGTGTGTAAAAGTTAAATAAATTTAATTTTGCGTTATTTTTACACTTATATTTTTCCTGTTTAAATGGTTGTGTTGGATGGTAACTTTGCCCTAGGCTATGGGCCTGGAACAGATTACCCTAAATACATATATTTCAATGTATGCTGTAACGAACAGATGCTATAACGAACGAGTTTATAGAGCCAATTACGATTGTTCTAGCATACCCCACCGTACTAATCATACGAAACCATTCTGCGACCTGTCCTCACAAAACACAATATCCCGTTGTGCTTTCTGCGTAAATCAAGCTTTAAAGACGACTGTGTGTTGAACAAATTCCTTTTTTGTCATAAACATGGCAGCTACGTATTTCTGCCTGATTTTCCTTTAGATAATATCGGGTTGTAGTAACAACTGAGGAAGAAACAGATACTGAGATTAAAATATAATAATTGGAATCTTAGATTTACAATTATATCAAAGTTCTGTTATCGTCATTAAGACTGATATTTTTTTAAATTATTAAAATTTGAGATCAATATGAAAGTGTTCGCGAGAAGAGGGGCCGGAAGAATTATTGCATCGTGTCTCACATTATCTATATGTAGAGTGAATAAATATTTTAATGATCACTGCTGGGTTAGATAGTCGTATAATTTCCTTTAATTAAAATGTTTATTTAATCCTAGGACTAAAACATTAGTTTATGTGTTTTAAATTTTTTTTTTTATAATTTGCTTTAACAAATAATCAAATGTGTAAACCCCTTGGTGATGTAACATCATCACCTTGCACCTCGTTGCGCACGTGCGGTTCGCGGTATCTTGATTAGCTATGCCACTGCTCCAAGTATTCTAAGCATGCTAATTTTCATTTGTTGTGGGTGATGAACGGGCAGGCGAAACGTTAAAGATTGTTACATAATCTAAATTAGAGATACTGTAAGGGGAGTTAGCGATTGCTATAGCATTTCATGTCACAAACAAAGAACATACGCTTGCCGATTAAATGCGGTACTGTGGGTCCACGTCCAAAGCTGCAGACTCGACTTTTACGTCTGGCACAGAACATTTGATTGTAGTTTGGTGCCCCGTTACAGGAGTAAGTGAAAATGAATACCCTAATATTTTAGAATATTTTCCTTTCTCGAAGAGAGAAATAAAACATGGGATCATGCTTCATCTGAGGGCTACCACATGCAAAATTTTAAACTAAGTACTCAGCCCTTACAGAATTTAACATGCCTATTATTCCACCACATTTTGCCCCAATGTCGCACATTCAAATTTCCTACTATGTATAATAACAACAACGGGCGATACCCGACTGATAAAAGTATTGAAAATTTACAGGCAAAACTCTATAAACTATTATTATAAACGTATCTAAAAATACGGATAAAGTATTGTTTAAATCCTCCCCCCCCCCCAAAAAAAAAAGACTTGGCGACTGCACAAAACCGTCACATAACGTTAGACTGATTTAAAGTAAACAACTAATTAAACGAAAAATAAGGTAATTGATGGAATGCTATAAATTCTTCATTAACTTACAGGTTCTTTACTTTCATTGTCTCTTTTTTAAAAATGGTTATTTAACCCCTGTATAAATTCGGTGTCTTTGCTGATGGCGGTATTTATGGTTCCTACACACAAGTTGAAAAGACCTTGAAGCGACAGAAAGTAATTTCTCGAAACTGCGTTCCGTGTGATAAGGAAATCAATGTACTCGGAGGGCGGCAAATCTGCTATACTGCCAAACTCTTTATTGTGACGTCATACAACTCGTTTTCTTTTACGTCGATACTACAGATCCACCGAACCCAGCAGGAGTTCAGCACGCCTGCCATCTATGCAACTCCCCCTAAACTACCTGAAATAATTTTCCCTACGTTGTACAGATGGCAGTGTCAGTGTACCAGGCACTACTCAGCCTAGCGGTAGTATTACTAACTATTTGACGGAAGCCCGTCATGTCCTAATGGTTGTCGATCGACAGAGCAGAAGTTTCAAATGAGCCGTGTCTTTACTGGTACTACAGTACTTCATTACTGACGAAATGCGAATCTTTTCAGGTGTAATGTAAGAATACCATTGAACTAAAAAAACACATTCTAAATAAAACTGTACAGTTTTGGTTACATAATATTAAGTCACCACGGTTTTAACACAGGAGCAGTGAAGTTTATGTAAATTAATTGTCGATTATATATAATTAATGCAGTCTGCACAGTGTTGCTAAAAGCGACAAACTGTTTCTACGTGTGGAAACAATATGTGTTTTAGAATATCACTGTATTTTTTTTTTCGTTTACTGTTTGTTGCGTAGTGGGGTTAGATTCACGGTGGATATTTTCGGCTCTAACCCCAACCAGCCTCTTTAGTCATCCAAATGTTGTTAGGGGCATGGCACCGACTACTGACTTCCATGTAGGGCTGAAGGTAATATTGCGCCATAGCGTCAGTCTTTTACATTTACCTTGAATTATAAGTATCTTTGTCTTTCGGGTTTCAGCTAAATCTAGGATAGACAGAAGCCGCATTTCCGCTCTTCTAGTAAACCCTGCTTACTGACAGTGGGGGGCTGCAGTTTTAACACAAATGCTGAAACAGCTTCAATTTTCGATCCCAAGAACCAAAGTTTCGTGTTTAATTTAGGTGTTAAACTGATCATTTTTCATCGGCTTAGGGTTGGCAAAACGTTTTGAAGACGCGTGCCCAAATTGTCCATAAACAGAGAAGAAATTCTTTCGTGTGCCCGTGGGAATTCTGAAGAACAAAATAAAGTTTCGGAGCGTTTCGTAATTATTATTAATTATTATATTATTATTATTATTATTATTACATATTATAAATACATAGTATAATTACTACATTTTTATTAAAGGCTTCTTCGAGGGATGCAATAAAGAAGAAAATGTGGTAGTAACAGGGGCTGCTACTAATTCAAGTTAAAAAGAAGAATGTAAAACTTCTTGTACAGGGTGAGGTAGAAAAACCTGACGGTTTTTAGGTCCCGTTATATTGGCACTCGTGTGGGGTGGGGTAATGCAGCCAAGGTCAGTGGCTAGCTGGCTTTAGGTCATTTCGGTAGCCATGGAGCAGTGGACTGCGTAACATCTGCCGCACCCTGTATATTTTCACGTAGTTGTCCAATCACTGCGAGGCCGGCGCCCCAAACAAAAAAATATTCAGTCAGCCCTTCGCACCGGCCCCGACTTGTGTAAAAAAGTTTCACTCGCGATATTGTTTGGTAGCAACGGTAATTCATCTACAGTCTGTACACAGTCACATATGTGTACACACACACACACACACACAAAACACATATTCTTCACAATATATAGACGCTGGTCGGGCAAAGGAATAAGAATAAAATAGGAGAGCAGTGAATGCCACGTGCCACAGTTTCACCTGCACTGTTATGGGCCTAACTTTAGGGTCGCAACAATTTAAATGACTTTAACCACTGCTTAAAAATAATTTGGTCCTTAGAGGGGGGAAATCGTCGAAAAATTAATTTACTGAACAGTTTTGAATATGTGCCTAGGGGCTGTACAGTCCGGGGATCGAATCCCAGTGGGGACACGTTTTTCCGCACCCGTCTAGACGGACACTGGGGTCCACCCAGCCTCCTATATAATGGATACAGAGTCTTCCCCGGGGTTAAAGCACTCAGAGCATGATGTTGACTACCCCATATCTAGAGCCGAGTTTGAAAAAAGGGTAGTGGCCCCCTTTGGGCCTTAACGGTCAATTCTAGGGTTAACTTCACCCTTACTTTGTAAAGAGATGAACAAAAATATTTTTAACTTCTAGGTCTTATGATGAAGAAAATCCTAAGATTTTAAATTGCGTAACGTGGAAGAAAAAATTGCGTAAATAACGAAGTGTTTAAAGAAAAATTCGAAACCAATTTTGCAAATTATGGTAGAGATTTGTGACAACCCTGTATATTTATCATACGACGCTGGGACAAATAATAAATTAAATATTACGAATTTTTATTTTAATGTTTTTATTTTAATATAAAATGAAAAATTAAAATAAATATTAATAAAATGTTTTATGGTTGAAAAAAGCCAATTAATAATACATCAGGTTTTTCTGGTACTCTGGAGTATAGGCGAAGTTACGTGCAAAAATAAAAACTCTAACGATAACAGCTCTCACAACAATAACGAACTGTCAAACAGGTAGAAATGAAGTGCACAGACACAGTCAGGCGTATCTAAGTTTCCCATAACCAGATTAGGTCAGTGAAGTCGCCACTCTAATCCTAGGGAAGCCAGAAACACCTTAATAATTCTGTTAAAAGAACTTAATGGAAGCTATGAAGGACAGAAGTATAGAAATTCTTTTACAATGAAGCTGAAATATAAAATTTGGAATACGCAACTAACAGGAATGTTTCAGAATTTGGTATGACTAAAACAGCATTTATCAAGTCTCAGAGGCGGTGCGGTCTACGGTCCAGGTCTGCTGCTGCTAGCCTGCCGGAGATAGTGGGCTCGAATCCCGCCGAAAACAGGGATGTTTTTTGTGAGTGTTGTGTGTTGTCAGGTAGAGGTCTCTGCGACGAGCAGATCACTCGTCCAGAAGAGTCCTACCAACTGTGGTGCTTCGTTGTGTGTGATCTAGAAACCTCACGAATGAGGAGGCCCTGGCCCGCGTTGGGACGTAGCGCAAAAAAACAACAGTATTTAGCCCTTTTTCAACTTAACTATGCTTTTGGCCGGACGACCGAGATATAGTTTTTCAATTTCCAGTGTTAGCAAGAAATTTTTCTTTTCCACGAGTCAACTAGATTGGCTGTGGGAAAGTTCCAGACTCTTAGTCAATGATTAAAGAGAAAAAAGGTAGTCGGTTAGTAAAATTGCCAGTCATAGAGTGCAAAGTTTAAAAATAATTAAAGTTTCAGACTACTTTTCCCCCATACGCCTTCGTGGGGGGCATAAAAAATGTTTCTTATTCTAAACACAAAACATATCTGTTGTACAATAGTGGTTTAAATTGATGTGCAATAATATGTGTGATTTGCAGCAGAAAAGTATGACATGATGCCACTATAATATTGTTTAAAACCACTTAAGAAAAAATTAGATGGAACTCCCAAAGGCAGGTAGTGTTGATTCAGATATTGGTGTGGGTTCCCGATGAAGACATCAAAAACCTGATGACAGGCACGCGATATTTTTCATGTCTTTGTAACTCAAGTTCATCAACAATTGATATCAGAAATGACCTGTAAAGCGCAGTCCTCTATAATCGAAACTGTGGACAGCAATGGAGACATCTTCAGTTTTACAAGCTACGACACTAAATAATTCCACACCACTTCGATTGCTGCCTTTGTAGGCAGAAACTACAGACACTATAGACCAACCGATGTCTTCAGCTCCTAAGACATACTCAATCCCACAGTGATATTATATATATATATATATATTCACCCTCTTTTATAGGCCACGCAGGCCCTTAGGGTGAGTAGAGTTATAGCTCTACTCTTTTCTAGCACCTTCGGCAGTAGATAGGAGTGGGGGTCAGCGTCACGCGCCGGCCGCCTCTACTCCCATGAAAGATACGGTACCCATTGTGCAGTAGGCTGGGTGGGCCCCAGGGCCGGTCTGGACGGGCGGAAAATTTCGTACCCACCAGAATTTGATCCCGGATCGTCCAGCCCGTAGTCAATCACCATACTGACTGAGCTACCCGGCCCATTTATATATATATATATATTTCTTTATTTATTTACGACGCACCAGCCCTTACAGGGTCAGGGCCTTCTCGTTGTCAAACACACTCACCCACACACACACACACACCACTCTCGGTAGGACTCCTCTGGACGAGTGATTAGCCCGAAGCATGGACCTCTACCTGACGACACAGGACACTCGCAAGTGACAGATATTCGTGCTACTGGCGGGATTCGAACCCACAATCCCAACAAGCGAGCGGCCGCAGACCCACAACTTAAACGGTGCGGCCACTGGGATTGGCATATATATATATATATGTGTGTGTGTGTGTGTGTGTGTGTGTGTGTCAAACACACGTTGCTGTTTTGAAAAGACCAAATTAGAACAAACGCTCCAAACCCTTTCTGTGTGCTGACACGCAGTGTACAAGGTACCTAGAATATCATTATTGATGTCGCACGCACTTCAAAATTCCAGTCGTTTTGCAATGTAATTCACGTCATTTTTGTACCCCGTGTTGCAGTACTGCTGTTTTATTAACCACCTCAATATAGACAGTCAAATTTAAATAAATAGTAATCATTCGTGGCTTTGATTTTGGCCTTGACCTGCGCACCTTATCGGATATTTCTCGATAAGAAATGATCTAACAGCGATGTTAGAGCGATGTCCAACGCCGTTGCCTGCGCACCACATGCGCCTTCTTCTCTACAGTGGAACATTCCCAAGCAGCTGCTGAAGGTTGCTGTCTCAACAGCCAATAAACTGTTCGCTAACATCCAAAGCTGTAAGCCTACCTAACCTAACCTAACCTAACCTAACTTAACCTAACCTAACCTAACCTAACCTAAACTACCAGTACAAGATCATCCACACTTCTATACACATTTATTTTTAGGCGCGTTCGCAAAATTGCTAAAAGCGAATATTAGCTCCGTCAAGCCTGTCCGTTCGTCCTTCGGTCCGATCGTCCGTCTGTCCGTCCGCATGGAACAACTTGGCTCCCACTGTACGGGTTTCCATAAAATTTAATATTTGAGGATTTTTCGAAAATCCTTAGGAAATATTCAAATTTCACTAAAATCGGACAAGAATAAAGGGTACTTTACATGAAGACCAATATACATATTTATATCATATCTCGCTCGTATCTTCTTAGAATTAGAAATGTTTCAGACAAAATTTGTAGAGGAAATCAAAACACACTTTTTGTGCTCAGTAACGTTTTTTTTTTTAGAAAATCTTGGTGTTTATGAAAAAACCGTGGGAAAATATTGAACAGCTGGTGGGCCACAGATGACAAATGGTATATGAGCATTGGCCGGATACATAAGGATACACAAAATAAGGTTGTGTAATACTTGTTGCTTTTCCGCAACAACAATTGTTGCACGAAAGGGCCCGAATCTTACGTTATACCTATATTGCCTGTCCTGTTGATAGTGTGCAGGGCATGATTTAATTACGACAGATACTAGTACAGGAATGCTGAATGCCGAATGTCATAATGAAGCCAAGAATAAATTCTGGCACGTCTGCGAACTGTATGACGGACAGCAACAAAAGAATTACCGTCACGACGCTGCAGGAGCAGTTGTTTTTTGAGGGCAATCTTGTGCGGGTGAGCGCTGTACTCGCAGGTACGAAGCGGGAACGAAGATCTGCCCACGGAGTAAGTGGAAGAGGAACGAACGGTCACATACGTGTATAGGTTTCTGCATGTAGTACTTACACGTTCGTATTCAGCGCAATGCACCGATATTTGCATTTAATGATGCGCTCTTCTCCATGAGTCATGCAGTCCCGACCAGTTTACAGCGGCTTAGGCATGGCGGTTTCTTCTCGCATGTGTTTTGTCTCGTTAGGTGCAGGGATTAAGGCGCGAAAAGCGCCATCTAACTACGTCATGTCTGTCTGTCTCCGCTTGTATCAATTCAACTCCCACTGGATATATATATATATACGTGAAATTTGGCATTGGAGACTTTTATGAAAATATGTCGAGAAAATCAAAATGTGATTATTGGACAAAAACGCCGGAAACTTTATGCGGAGAATTAATTACACTTTATAATGTTGACAGCAACATACGTAAGTCAACAACAATGCAAACGATAAATAATTTTTGCATTCCACGGCAACACTTTCTACATTGTACACTGTTGGCCGCAACAACAAAAAGGACACTTTTGTTTGCGTTTCCATGACAACAATGTTTATGTGAACCAGGCCACAATTTTACGATAAGGTATATTTTCTAGTTTCTTTAGTATAACTTTTGACCTTATCGATTCTATGAAAGATCGTTTGTTTAGAAAGGCTTCTTCGTCTCATTTTGCATAATTAATTGTTTAAAACGAACTAGCCAGTGTAACGATCCTTAAGACGATTGTATTGACTTAGTTGGTCAAGAAATTTTTTGCCTTATGTAATGCCCCATAGCAATGAGCATTACTGCTTTCACAAGCACCTGCTAAGAATCCTTATTCTAAACCAAATCATATACGTTACGTCCAGTGGCGTACCCAGGAATTTTGTTCGGGTGGGGGGGGGGAGTCAACAAATTCAGTTGAGGACAGAGGACGGAGAGAACGGGGATCTGGGGACGATAGCCCCCTAGTCAGGGGTTCTGGAAGCAGCTGTAATTTGGTACAAGAAATTTCATTTCATATGGTTCAATTTTCTTAATTTTTGGTACTTTAAGACTGTTTATGTTGACAACCAATTTATTTGTCATTGTTAATGTAAAACAATTACGAATCTAGGTAGTTTTAGAATTTTACTGCATTTTTTCCGAACATCTTGGGATGTTGGCTTCTTAAATTCAGCAATTTTTAACAGTTTTCACAGTCAGGTTGAGTTTGGTACGATTTTGGAGGGCCTTCGGAATTTCGGGGGGGGGGGGTTTGAACCCCCCAAACCCCCCTCGGTACGCCACTGGTTACGTCGTAACAGAAAACATGTCTATGATCATGGACATGTGCAACACTTTGTGACAAACTGTTAGTTTAAGGAGAGCTGTTGTTAGAACCCACACTCTAACAAACAAGACGAACGCCCATATCAGTTTTTGGCGACTGTTGAAAGAATATGTTAATAACTACCGTCTACAGCAGATAGCCCAGTTGCTATGGGCTGGAAGGTCCGGTAATCAAATTTCGGTGGAGACGCGATTCTCCGCACCCGTCCAGAGCAGCCCTGGGGCCCATCCAGCCTCTGTACAGTGGGTAAATTTTTTTTTCTCCCAGGAGTAAAACGGTAGCGGCATGGCGTTGATCACCTACCCTCATCTAGCGCCGAGGTTAAAGAAAGAGTATAGCTAAACCCAACTCCCCTTTTGGGCCTTCATGGCCTGCTCTAGTGTGAAATTCACCCCACCTACTACTACTACTACTACTACTACTACTACTACTACTACTACCGTCTACAGCAGGGATGTAACCTATTTTTTTTTGCACAGGCGACAGCCGCTGTTGTGGGCTGGGTCTTGAGCAGCAGATGTAAAAATCACAGTAAGTGGTGTACCTAACAGCATTAAATAATTCTTTATGTTTTGTAGTATTTATGTAGTTTACTCATGCGGCCGGGTCCTAGAAAATGTAGAGCTATACCTCTACTCACCCTAAGGGCCTTCATGACCTATAAAAAGGGTGAAAACCTACCTACCTATGTAGTTTACTCATGTGACCGCGGGCCGCAAAACCAATCTTGATGGGATATATCCAGATTTCAGGAACGTGGCAGGTCTTTGTGCCAAAGGACTCATTTTATACTAGGGTTCCCATTATTTTAAACTCAAATTTTTTGTACGGTTTTAGCAAACCTCTCTCAGGTATATATAATATATATTACAATATATATTATAAAATAATCCCCATTATATATACATGTAATTATATATTTATAATGGGATTATTTTATAAATGAGGTTGATCAATAAAACAGTCAAGAAAATACACGTTCTCTTACGAAACGTAGAAAATCTTAGAGGTCTTGCCTTCGTTACATCAGCAAGGAATATAATGTCGCTGTTTACGGCACCGCAGATATATCTTTATAGACACCAAATGGTCTTACACTAAAATGATTGACAGTAGTAACGATTAATACTAGTTTGTTTCTCCTTTATAAGTAAAGCTATACCTGTATAAGCCTGGAGAGGTCCTGAGGGTTTCAGGGGGTTGAGGCTCCTAGATTTCAGGACAATAGGTACGTGAATATGGTAAGGTTTTCAGCCCTACGCACCGGCCGCCTTTACCCCCAAGAAACATTCTTGGGGGTTAAGTACTGTTAGAGGTTGAGTCGACCCCACGTCCACATTGCGGTCGGAAGGATTATGTTAAAAAAAATTCCAATGTCATAATGGATAATCGAATCCACGACCTTCTGCCTTGTATCAAAGTGCCTCTATCAACCGCACCACCACGTGGTTGGACAGCAGTCCCGATATGGGCACTTTGGAGGAAAGACAAATCTCTTTCTCCTGCAACTAACGAAACAACATGATAACTAACTAAACAACCAACGAACAAACACAGCTACTAACGACCTACTTAGTAACTGACTAATTAAAGAAGGAAGAACGAATTCCATGACACAGTTTCTTTCTGGTATAAAATCGATCAGGCAGACAACAAATTTCCTACTTCGACAGGGGCAGACGTTACGTCATCATATTTACAGAAGTTCGCAAGTAATCGTATCACAGCATAGCTGAAAGTATTTTCTTCAACAGCTACCCACGTGTAGACGATACACTTTAATATTATCCTCCAAACTAAACATAGACTCTCCAAGTATTTTCCACCGTTTAGGTTTCCAGACTAAAATTTTATATACAATCTTTTATTCTAAATTTGTGTTTTATACACACACACATACACACACATACACAAACACACACACACACACACA
>Ga0131853_10017163_pt1 | contig 13192 bp, 12 predicted proteins | sample TergutLab28metaG_FD_92764 | JGI IMG/M metagenome (GOLD analysis project Ga0131853, IMG submission 92764) | Labiotermes labralis P1 segment gut microbial communities from Petit-Saut dam, French Guiana - Lab288 P1 (version 2) (version 2) | ecosystem: Host-associated > Arthropoda: Insects >...
CACCGGGCTGGGGTTCGCCCTCCCCGGGCCGCGCCCACCCGTAAATGGGGCTGGTTTCGCCCTCCGCGGGCTGCGTTCCGCCCTTCACGGGCTGCGTTCCGCCCTCCACGGGCGAAGGGTGACCATCAGGGGCGCGGGGAACTGCGCGACCAGCCCACCACCGGCCGGTGGTCCGGGACGGACCGATCTGCCCCGTCGGGGCGGTGACGACCTGCGGCCCGCAGCCGGGCTGAGCGCGCAGTTCCCCGCGCCCCTATGGGGGAGGGCTCGCCGTCGTCGAGCGCGGCACCGTCGTGGCTTGTCGCGCAGTTCCTCGCGCCCCTTTGGGGCGCACCTCGCCGTGGGGACGGCGTGCCGCCGTTGTGGCTTGTCGCGCAGTTCCTCGCGCCCCTGGCGGGGCGCATCCCGCCGTGCGAACGGCGTGCCGCTGCCGTGGCTTGTCGCGCAGTTCCCCGCGCCCCTGGTGGGGCGCATCCCGCCGTGGAGACAGCGCGCCACCGTCAGGGCTGGGCGCGCAGTCCCCGCGCCCCTGAAGGTTGACCCACACCGTCAGGTGGAGCCCCGCAGGGCCGCAGCCCGGAAAAGGCCGGAAAGCTGCCCACGCAGGGCCGGAACGCTGCCCGCGGAGGGCTGGGACGCCGCCCGCGCAGGGCCGGGACGCCGCCCGCGCAGGGCCGGAACGCCGCCCACGCAGGGCCGGAACGCTGCCCGCGGAGGGCTGGGACGCCGCCCGCGCAGGGCTGGGACGCTGCCCGCGGAGGGCTGGGACGCTGCCCGCGGAGGGCTGGGACGCTGCCCGCGGAGGGCTGGAAAGGGCGGTGGGAACCCCCAAAGTGGGAGCGGCAACGTACCGTGAAGGCATGACGAGCATCGGTGCAAGCGAGATGGTCGACTGGAACCTCGCCGTGGCGACCGCGCAGCGCCTCACCCGGCCGGGGCCGGAGGTCAGCCGTGACGAGGCCCGGCGGATCGTCGCCGAGCTGAGGACGCACGCCCAGGACTCCGAGGCCCATGTCCGCGCGTTCACCCGGATGTACGGGGACGTGGAAGGCGGCGAGCCGCACGGCACCCCCGTGCTGATCGTGGACCGGCCCGGCTGGGTCAGGGCCAACGTCGCCGGCTTCCGCGAGGTGCTGAAGCCGCTGCTCGGCAAGATGCAGGCGCGCAGGCCCGGCGGCGCGGGCGGCGCGGTGCTGGGGACCGTCGGCGGCAAGGTCACCGGCGTCGAGGTCGGGATGCTGCTGAGCTTCCTGTCGTCCCGGGTGCTGGGCCAGTACGAGACCTTCGCCCCGCCGACCCGCGAGATGCCGGCCGGTCCGGTGAAGCCCTCGCCGGGCGCCTCCCGCGCCGGGCGGCTGCTCCTGGTCGCCCCGAACATCGTCCACGTCGAGCGCGAACTCGACGTCGACCCGCACGACTTCCGGCTGTGGGTGTGCCTGCACGAGGAGACCCACCGCACCCAGTTCTCCGCCGTGCCGTGGCTGCGCGACCACATCGAGGGCGAGATCCAGGGATTCCTCGGCGAGACCGACCTCGACGCGTCCACCGTGATCGAGCGGGTCCGCGAGGCCGTCCAGTCGTTCTCCGGCCCCGGCGGCGAGGACGAGCCGTCCGACGACGGCCGCAGCCTGGTGGACCTGGTGCAGACGCCCACCCAGCGGGAGATCCTCGGCCGGATCACCGCCGTGATGTCGCTGCTGGAGGGACACGCCGACTTCGTGATGGACGGCGTCGGCCCGGACGTCGTGCCCTCGGTGGAGGAGATCCGCGAGAAGTTCACCCAGCGCCGGGCGAGCGGCGCGGGCCGCCTGGACCAGGCGCTGCGGCGGCTGCTCGGCCTGGACGCCAAGCTGCGCCAGTACCGCGACGGGGAGCGCTTCGTGCGGGCGGTCGTCGAGGAGACCGGCATGGACGGCTTCAACCGGGTGTGGACCTCGCCGAACACGCTGCCCACCAAGGCGGAGATCGCCAAACCCGCGGACTGGATCGCGCGGGTCCACGGCCGCGCCGAGTCGTAGGGGGCGGGGGAGCCCCGGGGGAGCCGGGAGGCGCCGTGGGGTCCGGGGGGCTGCTGGGGCCCCAGGCGGCGCGACTGGCCCGTCCGGGCGGCTCGCGCGGCCGTTCCGGGCTCCGGGTTCACCCGTCCGAGGGACCGTAGCGGTGGGGTGGCGCGTGCGATGCTCGGGTAATGCCCAGGCTTCTGTCACCATCTGAACACCCTGCGTCATTCCCCTTGCTCACTGCAGCCCCTCACAGCCTCCCCAGGAGGGATCCGGACATGGGACCCCATCCCACGGTCGCGGCGATACGCCTGGCGGTCCGCCGCGTCCTGCACGACATCCTCAGCACGTCCGACGACCCGCACCCGCTCGTCCTCGCGGCGTGCAGCGGCGGCGCCGACTCCATGGCGCTGGCCGCCGCCCTCGCCTTCGAGGCCCCACGCATCGGCGTGCGCGCCGGAGCCGTCACCGTCGACCACGGCCTGCAGGCCGGCTCCTCGGTGCGCGCCGCCGAGGTCGCCGACCGGCTGCGCGGTCTCGGCCTCGACCCGGTGGACGCGGTCGGCGTGACCGTGGGCCGCCAGGGCGGCCCCGAGGCCGCCGCGCGCGACGCGCGGTACGCCGCGCTCGACGCCACCGCCGAACGCCGCGGCGCCTCCGCCGTGCTCCTCGGCCACACCCGCGACGACCAGGCAGAAACGGTGCTCCTCGGGCTCGCCCGCGGCTCCGGCACCCGGTCGCTGTCCGGCATGGCCGCGGTCTCCGGCACCGGCGGCCGCTACCGCCGCCCCTTCCTGCTGCTCGACCGCGACACCGTGCGCCAGGGCTGTCTGGCCCAGGGCATCACCGTGTGGGAGGACCCGCACAACCACGATCCCGCGTACACCCGCTCCCGGGTGCGGCACGAGGCGCTGCCCATCCTGGAGAAGTCCCTCGGCAAGGGCGTCGTCGAGGCGCTCGCCCGAACCGCCCAGCTGTCCCGCGACGACGCCGACGCGCTCGACCAGTGGGCCGCCGACGCCGAGGCCGACGCGGCGGGCGAGGACGGCAGCCTGGACGTGCGCCGGCTGCACGCGCTGCCCGCGGCCGTCCGCCGCCGGGTGCTGCGCCGCGCCGCGATCGCCGTCGGCTCGCCCCCAGGCTTCCTGTTCGCCCGGCACATCGAGGAGGTGGACCGCCTGGTGACCGGCTGGCACGGCCAGAAGGCGCTGAACCTACCCGGCGGCGTCGCCGTGCGCAGGGCGAATGGCAGACTGTTCTTCTCGCCGTCGTAGAGCCGCAGAGCCGCAGACCTAGGGACGTACCGCGCAGTGAACGAGAACGACATGGGCGCCGACCTCGAAAAGGTGCTCATCTCCAAGTCAGAGATCGACGCGAAGCTGAAGGAGCTGGCCGCCGAGATCGACCGGGACTACGCGGGCAGGGACCTGCTGATCGTGGGCGTGCTCAAGGGCGCCGTCATGGTGATGGCGGACCTGGCCCGCGCCCTCTCCAGCAACGTGACCATGGACTGGATGGCCGTGTCGTCGTACGGCGCCGGCACCAAGTCCTCGGGCGTCGTCCGCATCCTCAAGGACCTGGACACCGACATCGCCGGCCGCGACGTGCTGATCGTCGAGGACATCATCGACTCCGGTCTGACGCTCTCCTGGCTCATCAGCAACCTGGGCTCGCGCGGTCCCGCCTCCCTGGAGGTGTGCACGCTGCTGCGCAAGCCCGAGGCCGCCAAGGTCCGGATCGATGTCAAATACACTGGATTCGACATCCCGAACGAGTTCGTCGTCGGATACGGCCTGGACTACGCGGAGAAGTACCGCAATCTCCCCTTCGTCGGCACTCTGGCGCCGCACGTGTACGGCGGCTGACCGGCGGCGGGGAACCCCTGCCGGTTTTCCGCCGTTGGAGCAGGGGAAAGCGGGATTGTTAACGGTCGGCGGCAACCTCGGGTGACAATGCTGGGGTACCGTCCGAAGGTCGGGTCAATACACCGGATGCATGCGGCGCCATCAGGCGCCGGTGCCTCACTGTGGCAGGAGGGACGGGGCGTGATCGCCCCGCATGGATGGACGTGAAGCGCTATTTCCGTGGGCCAGTGATGTGGATCGTGCTGGCCGTCCTCGCCGTGGTCGTGTTGATGCAAGTCGTCGGATCCGGCGGCGGCTACAAGACAGTGGACACCGGCGCGGTCGTGCACGCGATCGACACCAACCAGGCCAAATCCGCCGAGCTGACGACCGGGGACGACAACTCGATCAAGGTCCAGCTCAAGGACGGCATCAAGATCGAGGGCAGCAGCAAGGTCCGGGCCAGCTACATCGGCAACCAGGGCTCGGACATCGCCAACCACCTGCAGGCGATCGTCAACGGCCAGGTCAAGGGCGTCAGCCTGCCTGACAAGTACACGGTCACGCAGTCCAAGCAGAACGCCTTCGTCGGCATCCTGCTGTCGCTGCTGCCGTTCGTGCTGATCGTGGTGGTCTTCCTCTTCCTGATGAACCAGATGCAGGGCGGCGGCTCCCGCGTCATGCAGTTCGGCAAGTCCAAGGCGAAGCTGATCACCAAGGACACGCCGAAGACCACGTTCGCCGACGTCGCGGGCTGCGACGAGGCGGTCGAGGAGCTCCAGGAGATCAAGGAGTTCCTCCAGGAGCCGGCGAAGTTCCAGGCCGTCGGCGCCAAGATCCCCAAGGGTGTGCTGCTCTACGGCCGTCCCGGTACCGGCAAGACTCTGCTCGCGCGGGCCGTGGCCGGCGAGGCGGGCGTGCCGTTCTACTCGATCTCCGGTTCCGACTTCGTCGAGATGTTCGTCGGTGTCGGCGCCTCCCGGGTCCGCGACCTGTTCGAGCAGGCCAAGGCGAACGCCCCGGCGATCGTCTTCGTCGACGAGATCGACGCCGTCGGCCGGCACCGCGGTGCGGGCCTCGGCGGCGGCCACGACGAGCGCGAGCAGACCCTGAACCAGCTGCTCGTCGAGATGGACGGCTTCGACGTGAAGGGCGGCGTGATCCTGATCGCCGCCACCAACCGGCCGGACATCCTCGACCCGGCGCTGCTGCGCCCGGGCCGGTTCGACCGCCAGATCGCGGTGGACCCGCCGGACCTGCAGGGCCGCCTGGAGATCCTCAAGGTGCACCAGAAGGGCAAGCCGATCGCGCCGGACGTCGACCTGATGGCCGTCGCCCGCCGCACCCCCGGCTTCACCGGCGCCGACCTGAGCAACGTGCTCAACGAGGCCGCGCTGCTGACCGCCCGCAGCGACAAGAAGCTGATCGACAACGGCACGCTGGACGAGGCCATCGACCGCGTGGTGGCCGGTCCGCAGAAGCGCACCCGGATCATGTCGGACAAGGAGAAGAAGATCACCGCGTACCACGAGGGCGGACACGCCCTGGTCGCGGCGGCCTCCCCGAGTTCCGACCCGGTCCACAAGGTGACGATCCTGTCCCGCGGCCGCGCCCTGGGCTACACCATGGTGCTGCCCGACGAGGACAAGTACTCCACCACGCGCAACGAGATGCTGGACCAGCTCGCCTACATGATGGGCGGCCGGGCCGCGGAGGAACTGGTCTTCCACGACCCGACCACCGGCGCCTCGAACGACATCGAGAAGGCCACCACCACCGCCCGCGCCATGGTCACGCAGTACGGCATGACCGAGCGGCTCGGCGCGATCAAGTTCGGCTCCGACCAATCCGAGCCGTTCCTGGGCCGTGAGATGGGTCACCAGCGTGACTACTCCGAGGAGGTCGCCGGGCTGGTCGACGAGGAGGTCAAGACCCTCATCGAGACCGCTCACAACGAGGCCTGGGAGATCCTGGTCGAGAACCGGGACGTCCTGGACAACCTCGTGCTGGCGCTGCTGGAGAGGGAGACGCTGAACAAGGAGGAGATCGCCGAGATCTTCGCCCCGGTCGTCAAGCGGCCGGCGCGGCCGGCCTGGACCGGCTCCTCCCGGCGTACGCCCTCCACCCGGCCGCCGGTGCTGTCGCCGAAGGAGCTGGCGCTGACCAACGGCTCCCAGCCCGCCAACGGCAACGGCCCGACGCCGATCTCCACCACCAAGCCGGCCGAGCCGGTGGACCTTCCCGAGGACGGGTCCACCGACGGCTGAGCCGTCAGGAATGCAGGTCGCGGCCCCAGGGTTTGTAACCTTGGGGCCGCGGCCTTTGTCAGGGCGGCCGCACTCAGCAACAGGAGCGAGACACCGATGACCGATCCCGTGACCCTGCTCGGTGGGAGCCCGGCCGGCGAGTTCGACGAGAAGCGGGCCGAGGCCGCCATCCGCGAGCTGCTGATCGCGGTGGGCGAGGACCCGGACCGCGAGGGCCTCCGGGAGACCCCGGCGCGGGTGGCCCGGGCCTACCGCGAGATATTCGCCGGGCTGTGGCAGCAGCCCGAGGACGTGCTCACCACCACCTTCGACCTCGGCCACGACGAGATGGTGCTGGTGAAGGACATCGAGGTGATGTCCTCCTGCGAGCACCACCTGGTGCCGTTCGTCGGCGTCGCGCACGTCGGGTACATCCCGTCCACCAGCGGCAAGATCACCGGGCTGTCCAAGCTGGCCCGGCTGGTCGACGTCTACGCCCGCCGCCCGCAGGTGCAGGAACGTCTCACCACGCAGATCGCGGACGCCCTGATGCGGATCCTGGAGCCGCGCGGCGTGATCGTGGTCGTGGAGTGCGAGCACATGTGCATGACCATGCGCGGCGTGCGCAAGCCCGGCGCGAAGACGCTGACCTCGGCGGTGCGCGGGCAGCTGCGCCACCCGGCGACGCGCTCCGAGGCGATGAGCCTGATCATCGGCCGCGGCTGATCGCCACCACGGAGGAGGACGGGCGCGGCGCGCTCGCGTCCGGCACCAGGCGCCCGGACAGCCACTGCAGGGCCGGCGGGATCTCCCGCCCCCAGGTGGTGAAGTTGTGGCCGCCGCTCGGCAGGATGATCGACGACAGCTTGGTCGGGCCCTTGACCAGGCTGATGAACCGCAGGGTCGCGTGGTAGTTCTTCTCGCCCTGCCGGCTGCTGGTCACCAGCAGGCTCACCGGCGGCTGCGGCAGGTGCTGCAACCGCCACGGCAGGTTGTTCTCCTCGCGGACGCGGGTGCTGCCGCCGAACAGGTCGCCGGTCGTCGCGTCCTTGGGCGCCGCGTAGTCCGCGGACAGGCCCACCGCCGCCGAGTAGTCCTTCGGGTCCTCCATGGCGAGCTTCAGGGCGCAGTAGCCGCCCGTGGAGTCGCCGATGACGCCCCAGCTGGCCGCGCCCGCCCCGACCCGGTAGTGCGCGAGTATGCCGGCCCGCAGGTCCTTGGCGAAGAAGGTCTCGGTCTGCGGCCCGTGCGGGACGTTCATGCACTCGGTGTCCCGCGGCGGCGCCACGGTGGGCCGCAGCATCACCAGCACCATCGGCTGCGCCCGGCCGCCGTGGACCAGGGACGCCTCGATCGACGGGTACTTCATCTTCTTGTACAGGGCCTCCGCGACCCCCGGGTAGCCGGTGAGCACCACCGCGGCCGGGAACACCCGCTGCGGCTCGCGGAAGTACTCCGGCGGCAGATAGACGTAGGCCGTCGTGCTGATCTTCGACAGCCCGCCGGCCAGCGCCACCTTCTGGATCTGGCCGCCTATGGTGGGCACCGCGCCCCCGGGGACGTTCACCGCGAGGCTGTCGAGCACCCGCAGCTGGCCGCCGGAGCCGCCCGCGGCGTGGTCGACCACCACGCCGGGCGTGGTCTCCTGCCCGAACAGGTCCGCCCACGAGGCGTAGAAGCCGAAGTTGTCGTTCCCCGCCAGGGCGAGCGCCGCGATCAGCGCGAACTGGGTGGTGACCAGCACCCCGACCCGGCCCAGCACCGGCAGCACGCCCTTGCGGGACAGCCGTGGCCACAGCCACACCGTCACTGCGAACAGGGCCACCGCGAGGACGACGGCGAGGAGGAGGACCTTCTTACTCGTGAGACCCATGGATGCAGGTGTACTTTCCGTCTCGGCCGAACTGCGTCCGCCCCGGAGGGAACCCGCGGGCGCGGCTTCCCGTCCTAGAGGGCGCAAATTATTCGTACTGGCGCAGGTTGCGGGCCATGTCCCGTGATTCCCGGTGATGTTGTGGTTTGGTGACCCATGTCTGTACAGCTAGAGGGCGAAAGCCTCACCCGGGTTCCGTGGGCGGTGTCACATGTCCTCTGAGCGCGTCGACCCCAGGCGCCTCCCCTGGCCCCTGCGTCCCTCCGCGGTACCGGCGATCATGGGCACCGGAGCGGCCGTCATCGGCCTGCTGGACGTGGTCTCCGCGGTCTTCCCGGCCTTCCGCAACGGCCGGATGCACCACATGGCGGCGGTCTTCCCCGGCACCGTCAGCTCGCTGGCCGCCGCCACCTCGGTGGTCACCGGCATCCTGCTGCTGATGCTGGCCCATGCCCTCAAACGGGGGAAGCAGCGCGCCTGGTGGGCGGCGGCGCTGCTGCTGCCGGTCGGCGCCGCCACCCAGCTGATCTACCGTCACTCCCTGTTCGGCGCGGCGATCTCGCTGACCCTGCTGGCCCTGCTGATCCGCAACCGCGCCGAGTTCACCGCGCTGTCCGACCCGCGCACCCGCTGGCGCGCCGTGGTCAACTTCGTCGGCCTCAGCGCGCTGGCCTTCGCGCTCGGCCTGGTCATCACCAGCGCCCACCCCGCCTCCGAGCGCGGCACCCCGAGCTTCGCGGCGCGCTGCGAGCACGTGCTCTACGGCCTGTTCGGCTTCGAGGGCCCGGTGGCGTACACCAGCGACCGGGTCAACGACATCGTCGCCTACTCGCTCGGCGGCCTCGGCCTGCTGATCGCCTGCTCGACCGTCTACCTGCTGCTGCGCCCGGCCCGCCCGGTCGCCGAGCTGAGCGTGGAGGACGAGGAGCGGCTGCGCGCCCTGCTGGAGCGGCACGGCCACCGCGACTCGCTCGGCCACTTCGCGCTGCGCCGTGACAAGTCCGTGGTCTTCTCGCCCAGCGGCAAGGCCGCGGTGTGCTACCGCGTGGTCTCCGGCGTGGCCCTGGTCAGCGGCGACCCGATCGGCGACGTGGAGGCGTGGCCCGGCGCGATCGAGCAGTACCGGGAGCTGGCCCGCGCCCACGCGTGGCTGCCGGCCGTCGTCGGATGCAGCGAGACCGGCGGCGAGGTGTGGACCCGGGAGACCGGCCTGGACGCGCTGGAACTGGGTGACGAGGCGATCGTCACCACCTCCGAGTTCACCCTCCAGGGCCGGGCGATGCGCAACGTGCGGCAGATGGTCAAGCGGATCGAGCGCTCCGGCTACGTGTGCCGGGTGCGCCGGGTGCGCGAGCTGACCGAGGACGAGAAGCACCGGGTGCGGCTGGCCGCGGACGCCTGGCGCGGCACCGACACCGAGCGCGGCTTCTCCATGGCGCTCGGCAGGTTCGGCGAGGACGCGGACGGCGACTGCGTGGTGGTCACCGCGCACAAGGAGCGCGAGCAGGGCGCCCCGCACCCCGAGCTGGGCGACCTGCGGGCGGTGCTCCACTTCGTGCCGTGGGGCACCGACGGCATGTCCCTGGAGCTGATGCGCCGGGACCGGTCCGCCGACCCCGGGCTCAACGAGCTGCTGATCGTCGCGGCCCTGCAGCAGGCGCCGGAGCTGGGCATCGCCCGGGTCTCGCTGAACTTCGCGATGTTCCGCTCGGCGCTCGCCCGCGGCGAGCGGATCGGGGCGGGGCCGGTGCTGCGCGGCTGGCGCGGGCTGCTGGTGTTCCTGTCCCGCTGGTTCCAGATCGAGTCGCTGTACAAGTTCAACGCGAAGTTCCAGCCGGAGTGGGTGCCGCGGTTCCTGGTCTTCCCCAACTCCCGGGACCTGCCGCGGATCGGCTTCGCGATCATGCAGGCCGAGGGCTTCGTCACCCTCTCCCTGCCGCTGCCCGGCGCGATCCAGCGCTTCCTGCCCGGCCGCGCCAAGCGGCCCGTCTCCCGCCAGCAGTCCGGCTACGCGACCGCCGACGCGGCCGCCGGCGACGGCGGCGACGGCAAGGACCCGCACAAGGCCGACGCGGTCGCCTGAGCGGTGCCGCCGCGGGCCCGCCCCCGCCCTGAACGGGGCCGGACGGGCGCCCGTAGGCTGGGGGCATGAGTAGGTCACAGGCGCGCAGGGGGCCCGCAGGGCTGCCCGCGTGGGACCGCTGCGCGGTCATGGGCGTGGTGAACGTCACCCCCGACTCGTTCTCCGACGGCGGGCAGTGGTTCGACCCCGAGCTGGCCGTCAAGCGCGGCCTCGACCTGGTCGCCCAGGGCGCCGACCTGGTGGACGTCGGCGGCGAGTCGACCCGGCCCGGCGCCGCGCGCGTCGACGCCGCCGAGGAGCTGCGGCGCGTCGTCCCGGTGGTCCGCGAGCTGGCCGCGGCCGGCGTCCTGGTCAGCGTCGACACCATGCGCGCCACCGTCGCCGAGCAGGCGCTGGCCGCCGGCGCCCGGCTGGTCAACGACGTCAGCGGCGGCCAGGCCGACCCCGGGATGATCCCGGTCGTCGCCGCATCCGGAGCGCCGTTCGTCGTGATGCACTGGCGCGGCCAGAGCATCGACATGAACAACCGCGCCGTCTACGCCGACGTGCTCGCCGAGGTCCTCGCCGAGCTGCGCACCGGCCTGGACCGGGCGGTCGCCGGGGGAGTGGACCCCGAGCGGATCGTCATCGACCCGGGCCTGGGCTTCGCCAAGGACGCCGACCACGACCTCACGCTGCTCGCCCACCTCGCGGAGCTGCACGCGCTCGGCCGGCCGCTGCTGGTCGCCGCGTCCCGCAAGCGGTTCCTCGGCCGGGTCCTGGCCGCCGGCGCCGCCACCCCGCCGCCGGCCCGCGAGCGCGACGCCGCCACCGCCGCGGTCACCGCCATCGCCGCACGGGAGGGCGCCTGGGCGGTCCGCGTCCACGAGGTCCACGCGAGCGCGGACGCGGTCCGGGTGGCCCGGGCCATCGAGACCGCGGCGGCGCCGGGCGGGCCGGCCGCGTGACGCCGACCACCGCGGAGGCGCGGGCCGTGGAGGCGGCCAACCAGGCGTTCTACGACGCCGTCGAGAACTCCGACCTGGACGCGCTGGAGGCGATCGTGCTCACCGGCCCGCTCGCCGAGTCGGTCGCCGTCGTCCACCCCGGCTGGCCGGTGCTGCGCGGGCGCCGCGAGGTCATGCGCTCCTACGCGCTGATCATGGCCAACACCGAGTACATCCAGTTCTTCCTCACCGACGTCGAGGTGGCCGTCGACGGCGACACCGCGCTGGTCACCTGCACCGAGAACATCCTCACCGGCGGCCCGGCCGAGGACGACGGCTCGGCGGGCTCGCTGGTCGGCGGGCTGGTGGTGGCCACCAACGTGTTCCGCCACACCCCGGAGGGCTGGCGGCTGTGGGTCCACCACGGTTCCCCGGTGCTCGCCGACGAGTCCGACGACCCCGAGGCGGCGGGCGACCCGGACGCGTGACGTAGATTCGTTCCCGCCGGGCCCGCACGCAGGGACGGGACCCGTCACCCACTGCACCGACCGGCAGGAGCGAAGTCGTGGATCGAGTCACGTTGCGGGGCCTGAGCGTCCGCGGGCACCACGGGGTGTTCGCGCACGAACGCGAGGACGGCCAGATCTTCGTGATCGACCTCGCGCTGGGCCTGGACACCGCCCCCGCGGCCGCGGGGGACGACCTGGAGAGGACCGTGCACTACGGTGTGCTGGCCGAACAGGTCGCGGCGGTCGTCGCCGGCGAACCGGTCAATCTCATCGAGACCCTGGCCCAGCGCATCGCGGACACGTGCCTCGGGCATGACGTGGTCGAGGAGGTCGAGGTGACCGTGCACAAGCCGGACGCTCCGATCACCGTGCCTTTCGACGATGTGACCGTCACCATCACCCGGAGGCGCCCGTGACTCCCCCGAGCCCCGAGTACCCGTCCGAGCAGCAGCCCGCCGACCCCACCGTGCAGCCCGTCCCGGCCGCCGTCACCGCCACCGTCGACGCCGCCGACAGCACCCTGCAGAACCCCAGGACCGCGGTGATCGCCCTGGGCAGCAACCTGGGCAACCGCCTGGAGACCCTGCAGGGCGCGGTCGACGCGCTGGAGGACACCCCCGGCGTGCGGGTCAAGGCCGTCTCGCCGGTCTACGAGACCGACCCCTGGGGCGTCGAGGCCGGCACCCAGTCCGACTACTTCAACGCCGTCGTCCTGGTCCGCACCACCCTGCCGCCGCAGTCCCTGCTGGAACGCGGCCACGCCATCGAGGAGGCCTACCTGCGGGTACGCGCCGAACGCTGGGGTCCGCGCACCATCGACGTGGACATCGTGGCCTACCAGGGCGTGGTCTCCGACGACCCCGCACTGACACTCCCGCATCCCAGGGCGCACGAGAGGGGCTTCGTCCTCGTACCGTGGTACGACGTGGAGCCGGCCGCGGAGCTGCCCGGCCACGGACCGGTCGCCGACCTGCTGGCGGCGGTCGGCCGGGAGGGCGTGCGGCTGCGGTCCGACGTGGAACTCCGGCTGCCCGAGTAAGCGTTGGCAGTCACGAGAACCAAGGAACGGTGGAGGCGGGCAACTCGGTGAGGACGCTGCGGATCAGGACGCTTGCGGGACTCTTGGTGGTCGCGGGGGTGATCTCGTGGGCCGTGGCCCGGCTGTGGGACTCCGTGGGCACGCTGCCCGGCGTCCCGGTCGCGGCGCCGATCGTGCTCGCCCTGATCGCGGCGGTCCTGCTCGGCACCGCGCTGAACATCCGGGCGCGGCTGCGGGCCCAGCGGGAGCGCCGGCCCGGCGCGAAGGGCGTCGACCCGCTCGCCGCCGCCCGGGCGGTGGTTTTCGGCCAGGCCAGTGCGTTGGTCGCTTCGCTGGTGGCGGGGCTCTACGGCGGGACGTGCGTCTACCTGCTGATGTACAAGCTCGACATGGTGCCGAGGCAGCAGCAGGCCATCTACGCGGGGCTCGCGGTGCTCGCGGGGATCGCGGTGGTGGCCGCGGCGCTCTTCCTGGAGCGCGTGTGCAAGCTTCCCGACGATGACGAGGGCCACCCTCCCGCGGGCTCCCCGCACCGCCCCCACCACCCCCGCCGCCGCACCACCCACTGACCCGGGTTCCCCGCCCGGACCGAGCTGGGGTTCGCCCTCACCGGGCCGCGCCCACCCGTAAACGGGGCTGGTTTCGCCGGCTGCCCTGTGCCCTGCGGGCTGC
>Ga0131853_10017164_pt1 | contig 13192 bp, 10 predicted proteins | sample TergutLab28metaG_FD_92764 | JGI IMG/M metagenome (GOLD analysis project Ga0131853, IMG submission 92764) | Labiotermes labralis P1 segment gut microbial communities from Petit-Saut dam, French Guiana - Lab288 P1 (version 2) (version 2) | ecosystem: Host-associated > Arthropoda: Insects >...
TCCCCTACTTTTTTTTTTCCCCCTTTTTTCTTTTTTTTTTTTTTTTTAAAAATTCCCCCTTTCACCCCCCCCCCCCCCCCTTCCCCCCCCCGCCCCCCGGGGGGCCCCCCCCCCCCCCCCCCCCCCCCCAAAAAAAATAATCCCCTGAATGTGACAATTCTCGTGCAATATAATCCAGATGGCGAGATTCGAACTGCGTTCTTTCAGAACAGAAGTCAGTGTTGTATGGCTAAATTTTGTACGCTGTTAGTAGCATGTTACTCCATAATAGGTCTGGGAAAAACTTTACTTCTAATTTTTAGGTGCTTAAATAGAAAATAAGGACATAAGAAGAGGTTAACTGAAATTTGTGCATGAATGTACCTTTGAGTTTTCGTGGGCTCTTGTTGGTTCGGTAATGAAACTTCGGGTTCCATCGAATGCGGGGAATTTCTTGAGTGAGGACCTCTTAGGTTCTCAAATAGGAATGTGCTCTATGGAGTTAGTTAGTTAGTTCGTTAGTTATCTGCGCGTTTCGAAAGATTCTCGTACCAAACTATTTATCCTGTAATGGACAGGACGTGACTTTTTGAACGCACGAAATAACTCTTATGTCCATGAAGCTGAGTTATTCTTCACAAAAAAAAAAGTATTTCCTCAGGTAAGTAAGTTCCGCATGTTTCAGAACTCGAAGTTTAGTACCCTTTTTTCACCATAACCAGCCATTTCTTCCTATCCTTAGCCGTTTGTATTCAGTCCATAATATTTCATTATATATCTTCAAGTTCCATTTTAATATTATCCTCCCATCTATCCTAAGTATTCCAAGTGGTTTCTTCCCTTCAGCTGCCCCCACTAAAGCCCTGTCTGCATTCTACTTACACATTTGATAAAGTGTCATTTAAAATACCACTACGGCAACAATATCCGGGAGAAGGTCAGTGCGAACATTCAGTATCAACTGACTTCTAGAGCACACATGTTTCCTACTGCAAGTAAATTGCAAGAATTCATCTATTCGATTCAAAAGCAAAGGTGAATCGTATCACCTTTTGTCTTGTCAACAGTCGCTCTTTGTGCATATTTTTTTTTCACTTCTGTAAACATCTTTCTGAATCTACAAACTTCAATTATTTACTTTCCTCGTCCATGGTCAACAGCATCTGTAAACAGACCGTCTGTCTTGCGCATAAGTTCCTTTTCTTTCCACTCCATTTCTTTCGCTGTTTCTAGTTGTATATGCTGTCGACCTACACGGTGTAATGTGACATATCAGAGGTCCCTGGCTAGAGTCTCAATCAGGAATCTGAAATGACCAATAAGAATTACAAAGCTAGAAGCCGTTGTTCACAATGTTTTGCGGTTTTCACCCTTTTTATAGGCCACGCAGGCCCTTAGGGTGAGTAGAGGTATAGCTCTGCCCTTTTCTAGGACCTTCGGCACTAGATGGGGTGGGGGTCAGCCCCAAGCCCCGGCCCCATCTACCCCCGGAAAAGAGCCGGTACCCATTGTACAGGATGCTGGGTGGACCCCAGGGCCGGTCTGGACAGGTGTGGAAAATCTCGTCCCCACCGGGATTCGATCCCGGACCGCCCAGCCCGTAGTCAGTCGCTATACCGCAATTTTTTCGGAAATTCTTAAAACTTCGAGTCCCCCCCTCCAACAGACGGTATTACTACGCTCTGTATTAGTCTCAGACTAAACAGCTGTTATTTCCCTGACCGGTACAGATCGATTGCTCTCCGTAAGAAAGCACAGGCTATATATACAATGTAAAAAGAATACTACATTTCGAAAACTGGGCCTCCTTCTGTCGTCACGAGAAACACCATTTTCTGTCCGCAATGGCGAGCTGATGGACATAGAGCAAGACACACACCCGGTAGTGTTAAATACAGTACGAGACGTTGCTGTCAGAACGTTGGTGCGGGTTCACATCGCTTTCTTTGTTCCGTACACAACATGAGTATAGGTTTTAAAGGTTACTGGCACGTTCGCAATATTTCGAAAAGCGACTATTCGCTTCGTGATATCCGTCTGTCCGTCGGTCCGCATGGAACAGCTCGACTCCCTCTGTACGGATTTTCATGAAATTTCATATTTGACGGTTTTTCGAAAATCTGTTGAGAAAATTCAAGTTTCATTAAAATCCGACAAGAGTAACGGGTACTTTACATGAAGACCAATAATACGTTTGATCAAATATCGTTCAATGCTTCTTAGAATGAGAAATGTTTTAGACAAACGTTTTAGAGACAATCAAAACACACATCTGATGTTAAATAAATTTCTTTCCGAAAATCAAATCGTTTATGTTGTGTGGAAAAATAATATAGAACCGGCAGTCCACAGATGACAATATGGCGCATGCGCATTTCATGCTGGATAGCTAAGGCAACAAATACACACTCAGAATATGTAATACTTTCTGCTCTTACGCGAACGTGCCTCTATGTTACGTTACACGTAAACTGTCTTGTTTATAGTAGCTTCGTTATTCAGGCTTAATAACATCCTCCCATCTCTTAGTCGGATGCCAAAACCAGCAGACTGACCGACGTGTAATGTAGCCATTCTCTACCCCTTTGTGCCTCTTGTACAGAGTGGCGCAAAAGTTGCTTGCCACTCGATGTTTAACATACTGTCTGTAGGGCTCAGTGACTTTTGCCTTACTCTGTACGTGCAAAGAAAGCTGATAGTACTGGGAATATATTAGAATGACATTAGAAGAGAAAAATAGTGATAGAACAAAGAAAACAAGAAAGAAAGGAATACAGGAAGATGATTTGCAAATTATAAAACATTATTAACTACCGAGCTCCCTGCTATACGGTTTGATACACGGCCATTCAGGTAATTTCCTGCATTGTGTACAGTACAGTGATTATTATTATTGTGCCGCGGTCAGCTCGAATATCCTGAACCACAACGTAGCAGTCTAATTTTCCTACTTTATCTCTTTAAAGTCAATTTTAACACCGTCGTCCACATACGTCTCGGTTTTCCAAGTGATTTTTCTTCCATATTTTCGAACCAAAAATTTTATGCGAGTGTGTAATATCAAATGTAGGATACACGTCACCAATGTCCTTATTACGCACCTTTTTCCCAGTTCGTAAGTAGCAGTAAAGACGAGAAATAATTCGACGAATGGCGGAGACGGAGAGAGAGAGTTGTCCTGTTGGAATTAAGACCGCCTCCTTAGCTGGATGACGAGGTTCCGAGGCAACGTCATAACGTCGCTCTAGCGCCTGGCTTTGTGAACTTTCCATCTATTTACCTGTCACGTCGATTTTCGAAGATGTCTATTTACCTTTTGCATTAGCAGCAAGAACTAGACGTTTCCAAAATAACGCGTTATTTTTGTTTTGTGCTCTTAACCAGGTATGGCGAAACTTCGGACCATGACGGTGAATGGAAGGAGTGCCGTCTTCTGGTATGTGATGCCGTGTGACCTGGTAGTAATTTACGGAGGAGCCACAACGTCACATGTCAGAAGAAAATGTTGCACTCGTTAGCCAGCCGATGACATATCGACAAGAAGTCACTTAAATTACGACGAATTATCTGTTGTCCTCTTGGCTGTCATACTGCTTAGAGAGCGTAATGAGATACCTAATGCGGCTTAGACAGTGTAATGAGATATCTAATGCGCCTTAGGGAGCGTGAAGAGATATCTAATGCAGCTTAGAGAGCGTAATGAGATACCTAATGCGGCTTAGAGAGCGTAAAGATATCTAATGCAGCTTAGAGAGCGTAATGAGATACCTAATGCGGCTTAGATAGCGTAATGAGATACCTAATGCGACTTAGAGAGTGTAATGAGATATCTAATGCAGCGCAGAGAACGTAACGAGATATCTAATGCAGCGCAGAGAACGTAACGAGATATCTAATGCAGCTTTAGAGAGCTTAATGCGATATCTAATGCGGCTTAGAGAGCGTAAAGAGATATCTAATGCAGCTTAGAAAGCGTAATGAGATATCTAATGCGGCTTAGAGAGCGTAAAGAGATATCTAATGCGGCTTAGAAAGTGTAATGTGATATATAATACGGCTTAGAGAGCATAATGACATATCTAATGCGGCTTATAGAGCGTAATATGGTATATAATGCGGCTTAGAGAGCGTAATCAGATATCTAATGTGGCTTAGAGAGCGTAGTGAGACATCTAATGCGGCTTAGAGGGCGCAATGAGATATCTAATGCAGCGCAGACAACGTAACGAGATATCTAATGCGGCTTTAGAGAGCGTAATGAGATATCTAATGCGGCTTAGAGAACGTAATGATATATAATGTGGTTTAGAGAGCGTAATGAGATATCTATGGCACCTTAGGGGGCGTAATGAGATACCTAAGGCGGCTTAGAGAGCGTAATGTGATACCTAATGCGGCTTAGATACTGTAATGAGATATCTAATGCGGCTTAGCGTAATGAAATAACTAATGCAGCTTAGAGCGTAATATGAATATAAAACAACTTAGAGAGCATAATGATATAGCTCTTGCAACACAGAATACTCGTCAGACAAAACGCCAATTCTTAACCTAGACGTTGTTTTCGAAAGAGACACAAACTTAGTCGTTTCAACTGGCAGACCGCTTCTTGAATGTGACAGTTTGGTGAACTGTTCATTTCTAACATGGCGCGAGATGTTTACACAGACAGAAACGGTAACTGACACTACCAGCCGATACACAGATGTTAAGCATAAGGTGTGCCTCAATACGCGATGTTATGAGTCTTTTAGAGTAAAAAATCCTGTGTCAGTATTTGGCCGATTATCAGCCGTTACGTCGCTACGAACATTTCCCCCTACGCACATGGTAGTAAAAAAAATGTTATAATATCATGTTGCACAAACAAACAAAAATTATGTGTCAAATACCCTTAAAACAAACATTCATTGTCTTACTCTATTGCACAAAGTGCTTCTGACAACACCACAAACAACAGCAGCAACTGAACGGTAATGTACTGCATGTGACCGATAATACTTTTCCTGTCCTATTCTGACCTCTTCTACCTACTCACTGTTGGAGCACAGGGCTATTGTTACTTCTGATCACACTCAATTACACACACACACACACACACATACATTCAGTAGAACTCCTCTGCACGAGGGATCGGCCCGTCGCAGAGACCTTTACCTGACAACACACAAAATTCATAAGAGAGAGCCGTCCATGTCCCCGGCGGGATTCCAAACGGCAATCCTAGCCAAGAGAGCTGCCGCAACCCCACGACTTAAGATTGCGGGGTCACCGAGGTCGGCCTCCGACAGTACCACATGACAAACATCAGTGTTTAGTTATGTTACCGAGCTCATTACGCAAGTTTGAACAGTTAAGTGACAACACGCTACAAAAACAGGGTTTGGATAGATAATAACAAAAGACGCCAATTACCAGTTAGGTTACACTGATTACTTTTCAAAATGACCTCCACCGTTCTGTATGCACAATTCTGGGCTTCACAGAAGAAAACTACGAGGCAGCAGTGTTGGTCAGACGAGGGAGCAAGCCTAATGGTGGTGTATAGGAACTTCAGCATTGTGCAGTGTATATCTTGAAACATGAAAATATTCGTAGCGACCAAACGGTTGACAAACGGGCAAATGCTGATATGACTAACTCCAAATGACTCAGATATGAACACACTTAAAGAAATTTTGATGTTTTGCTGACCGTGCATCTCAGTATAATCTTGGTAATTAACCAACTTAATGAACAAATTCTTGTTTTATAATAAATTGATTGTATGCCTCTACATGTTTCGAGCACTGTTGTGCTCATCATCAGGAGGTCAAAATTGTATTATACTGCATCAGAGTGTGACGATACCAGATGCAGTATAATACAATTTTGACCTCCTGATGATGAGCACAACAGTGCTCGAAACATGTTGAGGCATACAATCAATTTATTATAAAACAAGAATTTGTTCACTAAGTTGGTCAGTTACTAGGATTACACGGAAAGAAGTTTGGCACACATTATACGCAACATTCTGTACAATCTGGTGCCAAGTATGGCACCGGTGCCAACGGCTCAACATCCCTGCGATCAATCGAACTTCCGACCAGTCTCCGTTCTCAGTTATCCTACGTTACGTGAACTCCAGCTGCGACAAGGATTGAACAGTTTTGCACAAAAGCAAACATTTCAGGTTGAAATACAACAAACAAGTTTGGATTGTGCATCCAATTTGTTTCGCATGTCTTCAAACTCTGTGCTGCAGTTACTTCCGAGTTAAGGAAAAGACCCAACAAATCTGAAGAGTCAACTAAAGACCTCCAAAACAAAATGCACTGCAGGCCGAACTGCAGTACTCAGTATAATTAGGTCCGTGGGAAAAACAAAAAAGGCTACGAGGACCCCCAAATTTGTATAACAATTTAGTAGAGAAATACCTAACTAGATGCCACTGAAACGGATGACATCTGTTAGGGTGGTCACTTTTGTTCTCCTACGAGATCTCACATAGGAAAAGGAGCTGGCAATGTACCAGGAACTCTCGCCATTCATATGAAAGTGTGAGGGCCCAATTTGATTAACAGGGAAATATATCAGTCGTTTTTTAGTTTCACAGACTATATTTTTAAAAAAAGTTATCCACTTTTTTTTTTGAAACGTGACGTGATTAAAAATTTTCAGTCACAAAGTTGTGATGGCCTTGCAAAGACACGTGCAAGGCATATGCTTTCATTCATGTTGCCAAAACCATCCCGACAAAGGTTGTCTGTTTATGAACCTCATCATTACGCTTTTTTTTTCTCGCCAACTCCATCATTTCACGTCTTCTAGGTACAAACATTATTCCTAACACTCTGCTTCCAGACGCCTCAATCTAAATTATTCCTTTAGGCTGGGACAGAACTGACAAAATTATACTTGCTTACATTTAAATCTGTGGGGACCGCGGTAGCACAGTGGTTAAAGTGCTGTGCTACAAATCGGAACTTCGCTGATTCGATCCCAGCTGGAATTTTTCCTTGACATAAAATCCTTCCGATCGCACTATGGCCCTGGGGTCGACTCAGCCTCTAACAGAAATGAGTACCAACAGTATTTCCTTGGGGTAAAAAGCGGCCGGTGCCTAAGGCTGACAACTTTACCACCATCCTGGGCCATAACTCCGAATTGTGCCATCCCCGTTGTGTAGTATAAACCAGCAAGCAGGTATGAAGTCAATAATACAACTATTGTTAATTAGATATTATATTCTAGGTCAAAAGACTACATGTTTTGGCCGGTAGTGGCCATCATCAGGTCTTTGTCATTCGACACCCTTAAGATTATTTATATAATTGTGTGGCGGCTTGTTTGATGACGATATCTCCTCATCAAACAATCTTCATACCTACTTGCTAATCTTGGGCCATTGTCACGTAATTTGGGAACCTTAACTTCCTGATGGCTACTACCGGCCGAAACATGTAGTCTTTTGACCTGGAATATAACATCTAATTAACAATAGTTGTGTTATTGACTTCATACCTACTTGCTAATCTTGGGCCATTGTCACGTAATGGGACTGATTTAGCTTTTATACGTTTTGAGTACTGAGCAGATACAGTGCAACCACAACCACATACACACAGAGTTGAATAACTGCAAAGGTTTGGGTGCTTAGAAACATGGCATCTAAATTTCGTAAGTTTGACACTGCTGACGCAGGCTTTTAAACTTCCCCATAACACAGCTCTTTGGACACGGGAAGGAATGGGGTCATAGCTCATAGCTCTGTCCCACATGGTAGAATGTTCTGCCCCTCTTTCTTAGCTCATCTCACTAAAGTAACTTTGGATATGAGCCCACTAAAATCGCGCCAACTCCCACTTCTAAAACTCGAACAATAAAAAAAAAAGTCACATATACACGCGAAATTCATGTCACGTTTATGATCTTTCCTAAGCCTCTTTCTGCTCTGAAACGTTCTGTTTCTTGTCTGTCTCTTTTCTGCATTTTGGAAATCTTGACCAATCCTCCGCTCCATTTCCACGACTCAAATTAATAAACCGCGAACTGGCTGTCAGCCGAAAAGTGACACGCAACATATGTACCTCAGTAAATTAAACTGTAAATATCGCAAACGTACTGGCTTAATTACTGCAGGGACAATTTTGCATGCCGGGCTGAATAAAGAGCCAAGTAACTAATAAGTTAACTATTTAAGTAACCAACCGATAAACTGAGCAAATAACAAAAGGTAAAACAATCCCTGTACGGGCTTAGACTGGCCCTGAGGGTCCCAGGAGGTTGACGTTCCAGATTTTCAAGACAATCGGCACATAAAAGTGATAAGATTGTCAGCCGTACGCACCGGCCGCCTTTACCCCAATGGTATACCCCTGGTACTTATTTCTATTAGAGGCTGAGTCTACCCAAGGGCCATAGTGTGGCCGGAAGGATTTTTGTCAATGAAAAATTCCAATGACACCATCGGGAAACGAACCCGCTTGTAGCGCAGTGCCTCAACCAACTAACTAACAAACTAACTGAATAACGATCTTCTACACATAATGAACTACAAATTGTAATGCAGCCAATTATAAGGCCGACGGTTCGAACCCCCCCCCCCCCTTCCACACATTCCCCGCGATCGTACGTTTTTCCTTCCACCTTTCGTCCCTAATTACATAAGGCAGAATGGTGGGACCTGGTACCAGCACAACCTAAGTCCCACCATCCGTCAGATTTCTTTTCGTGGCCTCAGTACAAGGTCGTCATAACAGAAGAACTAAGAAACGAACCACCTGATAACTAAACCAATTAACAAATCTGTAATCTAATTAGCCAGGCAGCTAACAATCGAATGTACGCATGGGAATGTGCTGGTGGTTAAAATTTGCAACTGTCATCTGACAGTTCTTAAATTAGCCTGTTCTGTAGAATGAAGTGGGGGTAGCTAAGTCATTACAGTAATTAGGTTAGTACCGGATAGCCGAGAAACGGTGGTTCGATTCCCGGAAAACGCAAGACATGTTTCTCCTGTTCAGATTGTACAGACGGTCTGTGCAGTACGGAGGCACTCTATTTAATTGGGTACTAGGGATCATTCTCCGGGAATAAAGCGGCCAGGGGTGGGACTGACCACTCATCTCCCACTAGTGCCGAGGTGAAGAATGCATGGCGCTATACCTATACGTTATGTATGTATGTACGTACGTATGTATGTATGTATGTCTGTATGTATGTATGCATGTATGTATGTATGTATGTATGTATGCATGTATGTATGAATGTATATGTGTATGTATGTATTATGTATGTATGTATGTATATGTGTATATATGTATGTATGTGTGTATCTATGTGTATGTATGTATGTATGTATATGTATAGGCTCAGTTTACAAGAGCAACAGCATGACTGCCCGTCACCAGTGCTCCCACCAATTCACACACTGCACGTATATATGTATTGCACATAGCAACCGAACGTCAGATGTTTACTCGACGTTGCGGAGGACACGCTGGCTTCATCCTCAAAACTTCTATATAGGACGTTTCGGGGTTCCGTCAATCGCGACTTACGTAACCTCGGACTTAAAGTAAAAAATTCGTATTAAACATTAATATTACTGATTATTAATACTGAAATTATTAAACATATTTTACTTTGTGTGTGTCATATAAAAAAAACTTATAGAAACGATATTCTGAAAGGTGTATGACACTATGTAATAATATAATATAATATAACATAATATAATAAATGTAACATATAATACACTACATATATAACAGACGAGCTGTGTGTGAAATGTAAGAGCCGACTGTGGTTAATGCCGATGTAAGTAAGCTTCGAGTTAAGCAAAAGTCTCAGGAACGGAACCCTCAGGGTACGCGCACAGTGCAGGCAGATTCAGGTTCAGATTCCGATTCCGAAAGTCAGCGCCAATCTCCCCGCCGCTTGCCGGCAGGTTGGGATCGTAGTGAGGAGCCCGATTACACTGGACAACAAATTTTTACTGACGTTAAGCTTCTGAGGTAACAGTAGCCATTTATTATTAATTTCGAGGCGCTGAACACGAATATGACAATGAAAACTCAAAATTGGCTACGGTTTCTAAGAAATCCGCAAACGTTTATTACATATTTAAGAAACATGTACAGCAGACATGTAACGATAAAAGTGCGCTTCTACTTTCGACTTCACTTTGCCTGTCGCTTGTGTAGCTGCTCAGGAGCATTTCTGGCGAGCGTCCAACAGTAGTCACCCAATATGGAGGTGGACCACTTTCCCTGATATCTTTTCTCCATCATTGCAATTTCCTGACGAAACGTTCACCGTGCTCATCACTAATCATGCCGCAGCTGTCGGGGAAGAAATCCAAGTGGGAATGAAGCATGTGTATCTTTAAGGACATATTGCAACCAAGTTGTGATACAGTGACAACACATCCTCAGTCAATTCCTTGTAGTTTTCTGCCCTGATATTCCCAAGGAAGTTACCTGACAGCAAACGAAACGCAACCCAAGCTTTTTTCTCGTCACCCTGAAGAGCTTACGGATCTGAGGACCCACAAACCCTCCTCTTTAATTTTAGCTTCGCTGAGTCGAGGGAATTTTTCAGCCAGATACTTGAACGCCGATCCAGTCCGGCCCATGGTTTTTACGAAGTTTTTCATCAGACCGAGTTTGATGTGTAGGGGGCGGTAGCAGGATTCTGTGCCATTCTGCCATTGCTGGGTGTTGCACATCCTTCTCTCCGACCTTCAGAGATTTCCTCTGAGGCCATTCTGTCTTCAAGTAATGCAAAGTCTTTGCTCGGCTGTCCCATTCACATAAAAAACAGCAATACCTCGTACATCCCAGTTGGAGACCCATCAACAGAGACACTACCTTCAGGTCACCACAATATGCCAGCCATACTTGCTGTATTCAAGCTTATTCAGCAGCTGCTTTAGGTTTTCGTACGTTTATTTCATGTGGACAGCGTGTCCGACTGGAATGGATGGATGTTGGTCTCCATTATGCAGCAACACCGCCTTCAGACTCAGTTTCGAAGAGTCTACAAATGGTCGCCATTCTTGATTCCGAGGGCATTCATCAGTCCATCTACATCGTAGCAGAACACAAGGTCATCTTCCTTTCTGAAGAAAGGCACCAACTGCTGATGACGACTGCGAAACGAAGAAATTCGGACAGTTTTCTCGAGAAGATTCCAACGTTTAAGTCTGATCCCAGTAACTCTGCTTTGCTCTAGGACGGCTCCAGATCGCGAACAAGATCGTTCAGCTCGTCCTGTGTGAGAATGTGTGTCTGGGGCGCAGAAGACCTACCGTGGGAGACGTGTGGTTCAGTGGACGCCGGCGGCTCACGAAGAACCTGAGGTCGACTCGCCTTCGTCCTCGTCGTCTGAATCGATGGTAAATTCGTTCGAAGGTTCGGGAACGAAAATTCCTTCGCCGTGCAGAACTTGACGGAGAGCAGATGGTATATTCGGATACACTATTGTCCATTTCTTTTTCTTTGTGATACCTCCAGAAACAGATGGCACCATACAGAAGTAGCAGTCAGTTTCGTGATTGCTTGGCTCCCTCCAAACCATAGGAACATCAAACGGCATCGCAAGTCTTTTCTCATTCAGCCACTGCGAAAAATTTGTTGCACATTTATGGCAGCATATGTGTGGGGCCCAGGATTTGTCTTGGTCGCCGATCTTGCATCCGAAATACAAATGATACGCCTTTTTCACTATCGCGGTGATGACCTTCCTTTTCCTTGCAAACGTCACTTCACCGCAAATGAAAAGTTATCTGCACTATTAACACAGTTACGAGGAATCACTAATCCTAGATTAACACTGCTTGGATCACTTTGCGATATTTATGACGCAGGAGTAAACGGGTGTGGTGTGGATGATGGGTTGATGCAATATGACGCAATATTTTGAAATCTTCCAACGTATTTAATTTTTTAGTAGGCACATTTGCTTAACGCAAACTTCATTACGGACACAAGCGACAGGCAAAGCGAAGTCACAAGTAGAAGCGGACTTTTATCGTTACATGTCTGCTGTACATATTTCTTAAATATATAATAAACCTTTGCGGATTTCTTAGAAAAAGTAGCCAGTTTTGAGTTTTCATTGTCATATTCGTGTTCAGTGCCTCGAAATTAATAAGAAATGGCTACTGTTACCTCAGAAGCATAACGTCAGTAAATATTTGTTGTCCAGTGTTATCGGCGCTGACTGCAGACCCGTCGCAATAATGGAACTGACAAGTGAAGACGCTGCTCTTCTTCTTATTCCTTCAGAAAATGTTCACTTAAAATTTAAAAGAGAGAGAAGCGGGGTTCATGAAATTTATCAGTTAAGAGGACAGTATTGTGAATATCACCACCTTTTTCCTCAACTGAAAGTAGATGGGGAACGGTTTTTTTTAAAAATATTTTTAGAATGGATATTAAAACGTTCGCCTACATTTTGGGGAAAATTGAATACCGCTTGATCAAGAGTTGGTGTAAACTTCATCAACAGAAGATTCTTCTAGAAGAACGTTTTGTAATAACCTTGAGGTAAAATTATTATCATCTACGTATTTTTTAAGAAACAATGTTTACTCTCTCTCTCTCTCTCTCTAAGTCATAAGAAATTTTCACGAAAGAAGGAATGTAATCGATGTATGCAACAAAAAATACTGTATAAGAATATTAATATTTTATTAGATAAACTTCGTGTTTGAGGAAGAAATAATGCATACAGAAGACTTTGGAATTCAATGGGTATTGGTGGGATTTGGAGGTAAATCTACTAGTTCTGACAGGTATCCTCAGGCATAGCAGGCGGCGAGGCAGCTCCTTGTGATGGTAAACTATTAAAAGCAGATGACGGTGAAGGCGACGACGACGACAGTGCAAATGGGCAGTGCTGGAATGTTGAAGAAGCTGGAGGATAAGCAAACTCGCCAACAACTTCTTGGATGCGGTTTCTGAAACGTAATTTCATATTGGCCGGTATGTTGCTGACGTGGGGGGGGGGGGGGGGGGGAAAAAAAAAAAAAAAACATTTCTTTTTCCGGCGGGAGTTTTTTATTTGCTTTTTTAAATTTTTCATCGTAGTGGCAATTTCCAATCGTCCAAAATTGTAGGGGTGTTGGGAGTGAGCGATCTGCACCCTATATTATCTGTCACCACCGTGCATGAAAATCGTAGGGGTAGACCTACGTGTCTACCCAAAGTTGTGGACGAACGGA
>Ga0131853_10017165_pt1 | contig 13191 bp, 14 predicted proteins | sample TergutLab28metaG_FD_92764 | JGI IMG/M metagenome (GOLD analysis project Ga0131853, IMG submission 92764) | Labiotermes labralis P1 segment gut microbial communities from Petit-Saut dam, French Guiana - Lab288 P1 (version 2) (version 2) | ecosystem: Host-associated > Arthropoda: Insects >...
TTTTGTCGTTTTGCGTTCTCGGACATTTTCACAAAAATCGCGTGAAAACGCCTGCCACGCAAAATTTGTTTCACAAATTACACTCGAAAAAATTGGTTCAACTATGGTTCAAGGACAGGTCTACTAATCTTCGTCTTTGTTAACTTCTGTTGTACTGGAAAAATTTCTAATACGGCGCTCTTCGGCTATTTGCGCTTCAAGTTCTTGTACTTCCAGCATCGGGTCCTTGTCCATTTCAGGACGATACTTTTTAAATATTTTCATCATAAAGTATGAAGATCCCATGGCATAAGCCCCGGGGATTATAATCAATAGCGGTTCAAGGTATAAAGATGCGAAAAATAAGCTTGCTAATATAGCAATACATGTAATAGATGTAGCAAAATGCCGGTTTGCCAGAAAAAACGAGCTTTTAAGCGTTTGTTTTATACCCATATCAAACCTGGCAGTTAAAGGAAACAGATATATGCTTATAAGCGTAACCTGTATCAAAAAAATTATTTGAATAGGCACAATAACGACAGACATACTACCAATAACATGACGATTTAAAAGGTTAGTTATCAACAAAGCCATTACCGTCAGTACCATTAACCACAGTTTTGTACCGCGGCCAAAATTTGCCTTAAACGCAAACCAAAAATCACTTGTAATATAGCCCTCACGCTCAGAAATACGGCGGGTTGATACATAAAACATAGCTGTAGTTGATGCACCTATTGTGATAATAGGGATGCTAAAAATAATCCACATAAAGCTTAATACCAAAGTATCGGCCAAAAATCCCCCATATTTACTAAATGGGCCATCTAAGCTAAAAAAGTCGCGCATTAAAATCTACCTCTCTTGTTTACTTCAGACCCATTATAACACATATCGTAATAACACACCAAAAAATAGGGAAAGCTATAGTAAATTATAATGTGACCGAAAGGAACAATAACATGCAAAAGTGTAAAAAGTACAAACCAAGCGCAGACCATCACCGTAACCCTGAAGGCGATTGCCAGAGTTGTATGTATTTTTCCAAGTTTAATTGTGGTATGCATCCGCAAAGCATCGCAACTAACTTTACTTCCTAGCAGAGCCCCATTAAAATAAAAACGCTGCCTTTGCTTGCATTTATCATGGATTTTGTTATACTCTATAGAAAATGTTTTAAAGGTTGTAATGGTCGTGCGCAAAATTATTATCTTTCTTTTAGCAATTGCTATTTTAATGCCACCGCTTAATGTTAATGCGCAAACGGAACTGCCGCTTACAGCATCAGCGGTTGTTTTAATGGAACAAACTACGGGACGTGTATTATACTCACGCAATGCCAATGTTCAAAAATACCCTGCCAGCACTACAAAAATGCTTACAGCGCTTGTGGTTGTGCAGCATTTGAATTTAGATGATATCGTTGTTGTAGGGCAGGAAATACGTAGTGTGCCGCCCGATTTCCTTAGAGTCGGGCATTTTGAGGGTGAAACTATCACTGTCCGCATGCTGCTTCACGCACTGCTGATTCCGTCGGGCAACGAGTCTGCAATGGTACTTGCCACCGAAGTTGCGCGTGTTGTAGAAAACCGTAGAAATATCCCATATGCACAAGCACAAACCATATTCTCAAGGTTAATGAACGAAAAAGCGCATTCCCTTGGGGCAACCGACAGCAATTTTAATAACCCATACGGCTTCCATAGTAATTCGCATTTTACAACGGCATACGATATGGCACTTATTGGACGCGCATTTATAAACAACCCCATCCTTGCAGAAATTTCCGCAACCAGGACATTTTCAGGTGATAGCCTGGAAGGCATGTCTCACCCGCAAGGCCAAGTGCGCAACTATTCATGGACCAACACAAATTTAATGCTGCCGGGTGCGCCTCACGGACATCCGTATGTCACAGGCGGCAGGACGGGGTTTACAACCCCTGCAGGTCATAGCTTCGTTGGCACGGCCTATCATAACGGGTTTGCATTGGTTGCTTCTGTGCTTTATTCCAGGGAACCTGACCGTTGGCAGGACACAAGAGTACTTATGGATTATGGCTTCAACAATTTTGACTTTAGAGAAGTTGCAGCACAAGGTCAATTGCTAGATACAATAACCATCGAAAACCCTAGACGCGGAGACTTTGATACACTCGATATCTATTTATCGGAAGGACATGTCGCGTTGCTTAGCCGTACAGAATATGCGAATATGCGGCGTACAATAACCTTTGACCCATTGCTGGAAGTAGAACACGATGGAGAAGGTATCATTCTGCGTGCGCCTATAGAAGAAGGCGCGGTTGTTGGGATGGTCGTATTCCAAACCGGCGGGGAAATTATTTTTTCTGCCCAAGCGTTAGCGGCTAGGTATGTTGCAGAGCGCACCTTTGATAGCGACATGGATTACTACATTGCCATGGTTACAGACAATATTTTTACCCGGCGCGCACTGCCTTATTGGTTTGGTATTTTTGGCACTTTGTTTGGTATATTAGGCATATGGCTTGCGCTATCGGCAAGCAGCAAGGCACGCAGGCTTGAGCGTTGGGGTTCCCCAACAAAACGCAATCGCAAGGGATAGCAAACTTCTTGCGCAACTGAAATTTTTAATCATGCAGGAAGTCATAGAAGGTAGGAGCTGGTTTATGCCAAGGAGTATGACAGGTTATGGCAGGGGCGAATGCGTACGCCATGACCGGAGAATAAAAGTCGAATTAAAAGCAGTTAACCACCGTTTTAGCGACTTTACAATCAAACTTCCCCGTTTTTTAAACCCTTTCGAAGACAAAATCCGCAAGCGGCTGGCAGTGGATATCATCCGTGGTAAAGTAGATATTTGGGTAAATTTCGACAGTTTTTCGCAAACAGACGCATTGGTAAATGTGAACAGGTCTATTGCCGACTCGTATATAGAGGTATTAACCGGGTTAAGCAGCCGGTATGGCTTTGGTGCATTGCAACCGGAACTTGTGATGGAATTACTGGCAAAACATCCTGACATTATTACGCTGGACAGGCTGGAATCGGCCTTAAGCACAGAGTCTGAGCAGGAAGAAGTATGGGAAACATTAGAGGCCGCACTTGAGGAAGCGTTAATTCAATTTAACAAAATGCGCAACATAGAAGGTGCTGCAATGGCAGAGGATATAGAAAACAACTGTAATCACGCCCAAGCCATAGTAGAAGAAATAGCGACGCTTGCCCCAGAAGCATTAAAAGCGCAAACGGAAAGATTCCGCGAACGCTTGGAAGAAATCGTGCTAAAAATGGAACAAAAACCTGACGATGTACGTCTTGTCACAGAAATGGCAATAATATCGGATAAAGGTTGCATAAACGAAGAAATTGCGCGCCTACAAAGCCATTTTGCACAACTTACAGCCATCCTGCAAGAAAACGATGCAATAGGACGCAAACTGGACTTTCTTGTACAAGAGTTAAACCGCGAAGCAAATACCATAGGCTCTAAGTCCGGAGACGTTGGCGTTACCACCTTAGTCGTTGAACTGAAAAGCCTAATCGAAAAAATGCGTGAACAGGCACAAAATTTAGAGTAAATGAGGTTAGCAACAATGGAAGGGTTACTTGTTATAGTGTCCGGCCCGTCCGGCTCGGGCAAAGGTACGGTTGTTAAGCAATTAGACCCAAATCATGGTTACGCCTTATCTATTTCCGTCACCACGCGCCAGCCACGCCCAGGAGAGCAGGATGGCCGCGAATATTTTTTTGCCACGAAAGACGAATTCCGCAAACTACGGGACGAAAACAATCTTCTGGAGTACACAAAGTATGTAGGGAACTACTATGGTACGCCACGCAAATATGTAGAAGAGCAAATTTCGCAAGGTACAGTGGTACTTTTAGAAATCGAGGTTGATGGGGCATTACAGGTGAAAGAAAAATTCCCGGATGCTGTACTTATCTTCCTTGTTGCACCTTCGATAAGCGAGTTGGAACAGCGGCTTGCAGGACGAAAAACGGAAGATACAGCCGAAGTGCAATCCCGCTTGCAAAGAGCCTTAGAGGAGCTTGAACTGGTAGACAAGTATGACTACCTGGTTATAAACGACGATGTGCAGGCGGCAGTTGAAAGAGTAAATGCCATTGTAAAAGCGGAACGGCTAAAACCTGCAAGGTGCAGAGCCGAAATACAGCATTTTTTGAAGGACTAGAGAGGAGATAGATTTATGGATAATAATAACGTAGATTTATATGACGATGCAGAACAACAATGTGCTAAATGCAAAGAATATGAAACTGATGTTGCAGCGTATGAAATTATTTTGCTTATTATAGCTTTTATTGGCCCGATAATTGGTATTCTAATCGGACTGTTTGTAGGAAAAAAACTTTTAGAGAAATAGGAGGCATTTATTATGCTAACACCATCTTATTCAGAGCTTATGGACGTTATCAAGCAGGACGGTAAGGTAGACCCTCGTGTGGCAAGCCGCTACACTGTAGTTTTAGCAGCGGCAAAACGCGCCCGCCAACTTACCGAAGGCGCAGAGCCTTTAACCTACGCACCAACGGATCGCGCTGTTTCTATTGCGGTAAAAGAAATGAGCGAAGGCAAACTAAGCGTTAGGGTACAGGACGATATTATGAACGACAGTTATGAGCGCCTGATAAAGGATCAATACAAATACCGCGCAATAACCGCGCTTTCAAAAGACGACCTGCGGGAAGATTTGAAAGATGATTACACAACCACGCGCACTTACACATTAGAGGAAGACGATATGGGAAGTGATATTTTCCAACCGGATACCTTTGACGAGCCTGTTGATATTGATATAGACGAACCGGCCGATGAATTTGGCCTTTTTGATGACGAAGATGCTGAAACAGACATTGACACAGACCTTGATGCAGAGGAAAATTTTGACGAATAATAATACTTCCGACACGTATGCCTTGGTATGCGTAGATGTTTTGCACGGTGATGTTGACCGTTTATTTCATTATGCTGTTCCGCCGGGGGTTGAAGCTGCGGCGGGAATGCGTGTGCGCATACCATTTGGCAAAGGCAACAAGCTTATTTTTGGACTTATAGTAGAAATTTTAGACATTCCGCCAACGGCAGACGAAGTCCCGCTCGATAAGATCAAAGCAATAGACTCTATTGTGGATGGTTTTCCGGTGCTTACTGAAGATACGCTGCGGCTAGCGTTATGGATGAAAGATAAATATTACTGTACTTTAGCCGCCGCCATACGGTGCATTTCGCCAAGCGTGAAAGCAGACGGGCGTTTTCCCATTGCGCGCAAAAAACGAGAGCATATCGAACCGCTGCCCATGCCTGACATCCGGCTGACAGAACCGCAGCAACTCGCAGTTGATAGGATTATTGCCGCAAGTGGTTTCCCCCGCACATTCCTGCTACATGGCGTGACAGGCAGCGGGAAAACAGAAGTATATCTTCACGCGATACAAGATGCCCTTGCCAAAGGCCAGCAAGCAATCGTACTTGTGCCGGAAATTGCCCTTACGCCGCAAATGGTCAATTTGTTTACCGCACGTTTTGGCTCTCAAGTCGCGGTCACACACAGCAGGTTAACTGCCGGTGAGCGTTTTCAAATATGGAAGCTTGCCCTAGACGGGGAAATTGGGCTGGTCATAGGCCCGCGCTCTGCTGTGTTTACGCCTTTTGCCAATTTGGGCCTTATCGTAATAGACGAAGAACACGAGCATACCTACCATTCCGAAACCACGCCAAAGTACGATGCGCGCGAGATTGCAATAAAACGCGCAGAATTTACAGGTGCTACCGTAGTGCTTGGGTCGGCAACTCCCAGCTTGGAAAGTTATTTCCGTACACAGGACGAATATGGGCAGCGTCCCATTAATTTACTCCAACTACCCGAACGCGTGAACAAAACAACCCCCGATGTTATCGTCTTGGATATGCGCAGGGAAGCCGCACGCGGTAATATGTCACTATTCGCCCTGGAATTTCAGGATGCGTTAAAAGAAACAATAAATGCCGGGCAACAGGCCATTCTATTCCTCAACCGGCGCGGACATTCATCATTTGTATCCTGCCGGTGGTGCGGTTTTGTACTCGCCTGCGCCCAATGCCGCGTAAATCATACATATCATGCAGACAAAAACCGCATGTTATGCCACTATTGCGGGACAGGAACAGACCTGCCCAAAGACTGCCCCGCCTGCAATTCTAAGCATATCAAACTATATGGCATGGGAACGCAAAAAATCGAAGAAGAAATTACCGCCCTGTTCCCGGATATTAGCGTTTTGCGGATGGATATGGACACAACGCGCGGCAAATTTGGCCACGCAAAAGTATTGGAAACTTTTCGCAATGGCGAGGCACAAATATTAATAGGCACACAAATGGTCGCCAAAGGGCTGGACTTCCCAAACGTAACCATGGTAGGCGTTGTCGCGGCAGACTTATCGCTGCATACAGGCGATTTTAGAGCCGGGGAATACACGTTCCAGCTTCTTACCCAGGTATCTGGGCGGGCGGGGCGCGCGCAGCACTCCGGGCGGGTGTATCTGCAAACCTATAATCCCGAACATTACGCAATTATCTTGGCTCAAAAAGCGGATTACAAAACTTTTTACACGCACGAAATGGCTTTGCGCCGCTCCATGGTATACCCGCCGTTTTCGCATGTATTTTCCATCATGCTTTCCGGCGCGGCAGAAAAAGACGTCATTCTCGCGCTGCAAAAACTTTTAGCTATCATGGAATATTGCAATAACCGTGACGGACGTGACCGTTTTTCAATTATCGGCATTTCGCCCGCTTTTGTATCCAAAATAAAAAATTTGTATCGCTGGAAACTACTTGTAAAATGCCGCGAGGAGGAACCTCTCAAGGCATTTGTGCTATATTGTATTAAGAAGCTGAAAGAGAACGACCCCCTTACAGGCATAACCGTTCATCTCACGCTAGACCCAATTATGATGGAGTGATTATTGGTGGCACTAAGGCAATTACGCCAAAAAGGCGACGATATGCTGGGTAAGAAGGCAAAAACCGTAAAAGAAATAACGCCCAGCATACTACAACTCATAGATGACATGAAGCAAACTATGGATCATATGGACGGCGTAGGCATAGCCGCCCCACAAGTTGGCGTACTTAAGCGCATTGCACTGGTTGCCCATGAAGATGAATACTACGAATTGATAAACCCGGAGATAGTGGAGTCTGAAGGCAGCCAAATCTGCAACGAAGCCTGCTTATCTGTAGCAGGGTTTTGCGGGGATTTGGAGCGGCCGCTTAAAATAACAGTTAAGGCTACGAACCGTGACGGCGAAGAATTTACTGTTACCGCAGAAGATTTCATGGCATCGGTATTTTGCCACGAAATTGACCACTTGAATGGCATTCTGTTTACAGATAAGGCCGCTAATATCAGGCTGATGGACGAAGAGGAAAGTGAAACCAGAAAGAGACGGCGCAGAAAGGTACGGCGATAATGAAAATAGTCTACATGGGGACCCCGGCATTTGCAGTACCACCATTGGATGCATTGCTGGAAAGCCACCACCAAGTAGTTGCGGTTTGCACCCAGCCGGACCGCCCGTCCGGGCGTGGACATAAGCTAACGCCAAGCCCTGTGAAAGTACGTGCCTTAGAATACGGCTTGCCGGTTTTACAGCCGGAGACTTTGCGAATTGCCGAATCAAAAGAAATCCGCGCCCAACTAAAAAGTTATGATGCGGATATTTTTGTCGTTGCGGCATACGGGCTTCTGCTGCCCAAAGGCGTGCTTAACATGCCGCCGATGGGGTGTATTAACGTTCATGCATCACTATTGCCAAGGTATCGCGGAGCATCGCCAATACATGCGGCACTGCTAAATGGGGACGAAAAATCCGGGATAACGATAATGCACATGGATATTGGCATCGACACAGGCGATATGATTTTAAAGAAGGAGCTTGCGATATCACCGGACGAACGATTCCCAAGCTTACACAACCGCATGGCAAATTTAGGCGCAGAAGCATTGCTAGAGGCTTTAACAATGCTGGAGAATGGCACGGCACCCCGCATCCCGCAAGACGATGCGCTTTCTTGCCACGCGCCAATGCTGCAAAAATCAGATGCGATTATTAACTGGGGGCAAAGCTCAACTCAAATTATTAATATGACCCGTGCCCTTGACCCGTGGCCGGGTTCGCAGACTATGTATAATGGTGAGCCGCTTAAAATATGGCGGTTGGAAGCGGCAGAAATAGCATGGCATAGCGAGAATGGCAAACCGGGAGAGATCATTGCTATTGACATGAAAAAAGGCCTAATAATCAGAACTGGTAACGGTGCCGTATGGGCAACGGAATTACAAGGCGGGGGCAGCAAACGTATGCCCGCCACAGACTACTTGCGCGGCCACAAAATAGAAGCCGGTGCAGTGTTTGGGGAGGTTCTGTAACCCATGCCCATACTACCTAAAAAACAAGCAAACCCTAAAACCGCCGCTTCTGTCTGGCAAACGGATATATTAGATATCTTTTTTCACAACCGCAAAAAAACAATACCCATTTCCAGTTTAGCACTTTTTTGCCGCAAAATATCCTACCTCTTGGAAGCGGGCCTGCCTATTAAGTCAGCTCTGCCTATTTTGCAGGTTCAATCGTTGGGGATGGCGGTTAACGCTACTGTTTCTCAAGTACATAAACACATTTTGCAGGGCATCAGCTTTTCTGATGCGTTGAAAATGGAAAAAGGATTCCCAGATTTTATGATAAGCTACATTGCTATTGGCGAAAAAACTGCCCAACTTGCAAAAGTGTGCGAAAAACTCGCAGATTATTACGAACAACAAGAGCAAATAAGAAAAGAGCTTTTTGCAACATTAATGTACCCCGCAGCTGTGTTGCTAATGATGCTTGCCGTTATCACTTTGGCAATTACCATCGTACTGCCCGGGTATGCAAATATTTTTGATGCATCTGATATTGCCTTGCCCATGGTAACAGAAATATTGCTAAATGTTTCTGCGTTTTTTACACGTAACACCTTTTTCATTTTGTGCGGTACAATTGCGCTAATTGCTGTGATAATAACCTTATTTAAAAGTCAGATGGGCAAAAAAACATTAGCGGCCATCCAGCTTAGAGTCCCTATTTTGCGGCAAGGTATAAATTTTCACCTTGCACAATCGTTATCTTTGTTACTAAATTCAGGTGTTAACGTGTCAGACTCCATACCGCTATGTATAGATCTTGTGAATAACATACACATTAAAAATGAGCTTGACCAGCTATCACAAAACCTATCAAAAGGTGCGGACTTTTCGGCATCACTTAAATTAGTGCCGCATATCGACCCATTGCTGTACGACATGGCACACGTAGGCGAAAAAACCGGTAATTTACCCCAAGCAATGGAAAAATGCTGCAACTATTTTGCTATCAATTACCGGCACAATATTAACCGTATAAACAAATTAATAGAGCCTGTTATTACGCTGGTTATGGGTATTTTGCTTGCATTATTAATGCTGGCCGTTGTGTTGCCGACATTTGAGCTTGCAACTTCGATGTAAGAACCTGTTCTAAGCCCAATCTGCATATAAATAGCTTTTACCGGGCATCCTAAACTCCATATAATTTAGTTGGAAATGGAGTTTAAGATGCCATGCGTAAAATTTTTTTATTAATTTGTGCGGCAGTGCTGACATGCCAAACAGTCTTTGCCGCACAAGTACCAGAAATTCCGGATTTAAACGACACCGAGGTGTTTTTTTTCCGCGTCAAGGAAGTAGAAGTTCCAATTATTATGTACCATTTAATAACGGAAAAACCCAAATACATTGGCAAATACGGCGTTACGCCTGCGGAACTTGAAAAAGATTTAATATTCCTAAAAGAAAACGGTTACAAAACAGTTGTAATGCAAGATTTAATCGATTTTGTAGAGCGCGGGGACAGGCTGCCCAAAAAGCCGATTGTGCTTACTTTTGATGACGGCAATTCCAGCGATTACAACTACTTGCTTCCGCTTTTACAAAAATACGATATGAAGGCGGTACTTGCCATAATGGGCGAAGTGACCGACCGTTACACGAAAGACATAGCAAAAAATCCAAAAGCCAAATTTCCAAACCTCACTTGGCAGCAAGTACAGGAACTGCACAAATCTGGCCTATGCGAAATACAAAGCCACGGTTACAATGTCCACGGCAGCCGTGGAAGCGGGAAGAAAAAAGGCGAAGGCGAGGAAGCGTATCACGTACGTCTAACTACAGATTTAAAAAAACTGCAAGATGCTTGCCAAACGCATCTGGAGTATGTCCCCAATACATTTGTATACCCGTTGGGCGTCGTCAGCACCGGCTCACAGCGTGTGCTGGAAGAGTTGGGCATGGTGGCAAGCCTTGGCTGCGAAGAGGGCATTAACATTGTAAGACAAGGTGACAAGGATTGCCTCTTTAAAATGCGCAGGTATAACCGACCCAATAGCAAGAGCGTAGAGCGTATTTTGACACCCTAAGCAAAATAAGCATAATAACGTTAAGGTAAATACAATCGCAAATTATAGATGTTGATGGGCGAAAGGGTGCAAATTTGCACCCCTTCGCTCGATTATTTTTGTGCGATACATGTTGATAATTTCGTGCGATTTATGATATGATAAATAAAAACGAAAGGGTGTCTTGTATGCAGATAACCGCGACCGAACTTAAAACCAATATAGGCAGATACCTTGTCTTAGCTGAAAAGCAGGATATTGTCGTAACTAAAAATAATAGACCAATTGCTAGGTTGACGAATGTACAAGAAGACAAGATTTCAATCCTTGACAATCTTATAGGTATCATTCCCGATAGCGGATTCGCCCTTGAAGATGCCAAAGACGAGAGGTTGGCAAGACAATGAAGATAATCATAGACACTAATGTCGCCCTTGATGTATTGCTTAACCGTACAAAATTTTTGCAAGCATCGCTCGATATCCTAAAATTGTCGGCACAAGATAGAGTGAACGGGGTTCTTACCACCAACACCATCACTGATATGTTTTACGTGCTTCATAAAAATTCTAAGGATGCCTTGAAATCAAGACAAGCGATAGCACAATTAATCAAACTTGTAACACTTGAAGCCATTGTTCCCAGCGATATTTCACTTGCATTGGCAAGTGACATAACCGACCTTGAAGATGCTGTCGTATGCTTTGCAGCGAAAAGGATAAAAGCCGATTATATTGTCACACGGAACACAACTGATTTTATAAACTCACCTGTTCCCGATATGACTCCTGTCGATTTTATGGACAAGTTTTTTAAAGACGCTTAAATTTCACATTGTAAAGCAAATTTCTTTACGGCTGCAATCGTATGGTATCCCTTGGAAACAACGTTGCAAGACGTAAATTCTGGAATCCAAGCAGTTTAGCCGTAAATCGCTCAAGTCCAAGCCCAAAGCCGCCATGCGGGGGTAAACCATATTTGTGGGCCATTAGATAGCTGGCAAATGCTCCAACATCCATGCCCCTTGCCCTCATTTTTGATACTTGCTCGTTATAATCGTGAACACGCTGCCCACCGGTTGTAATCTCCATTCCTCGAAAAATCAAGTCAAAACTTTCGGTCAATCCGGGGTTATCGGGCGTGTCCATCGCATAAAATGGGCGCTTTGACGATTTGTAATGCGTGACAAACACAAAATCGCATCCTGTTTCCTTTTTCATAAGCTTGCTTAGTAGCTTTTCCTCTTCCGGCTCAAAGTCCTCAAAATCTGTAATTTCACGTTTGTAGGTTTTGGCAATTAGCGCTTTTGCCTCAAGGAATTTTATGGCAGGAATTTTGCCAATAATTGGAATATTAACGTTCAAGCAAGCCAATTCCTCTGCATAATGCGCCTGAAGAAAATCAAGCGTTTGCGAAAGCATAAGCGTTTCAAATTTCATAATATCATAGAAATTTTGGATAAATCCCATTTCAATGTCAACGCTTGTATACTCGTTAACATGCCGGGATGTATCGTGCTTTTCGGCCCGAAATACCGGTGCAATTTCGTATACACGCTCGAAGACGCCCACCATAATTTGCTTGTAAAACTGCGGGCTTTGGGTCAGGTAGGCTTCTTTTCCAAAATAATTAAGTTTGAAAATATCTGCGCCACCCTCTGCACCGCTAAAAACGATTTTTGGTGAATGAATTTCAGTAAATCGGTGTTCGTCAAAAAATTTGCGAAAACCCCTGCATATTCCGGCTTGTATTTGAAATATCGCTCGTTCCTTAGCATTGCGAAGCGTTAGGGGGCGGTAATCGAGAAGCGTATCAAGTGAAGCGACGACTTCTTTATTGTTTATGACGACAGGCGGCTCCTCTACAGGAACAGAAAGACACTCAAATGAAACCAGTCTAACTTCAATCCCTGTCCGGCTGCGCTCTTCTTTTACGACTTCCCCTGTGATAACAACCCCCATATTATCGCTCAATTCGGCAAGTGCAAAACGTGAGAACCCAGCGGAATACACGCATTGCAGAGTTGTCCGTTTAGTTTGCAAAAGAACAAAGGCAAAACCGGACATTTCGCGTATTTTATAAACCGTTCCGTGGATTTTTACAATTTGCCCGATATGATTTTTAAGCTGCTCTACCTCAACATAAGAAGGTGTAATGGCACTGTTAATTTTTTTCATACATATGACCTCCGTGATTTTTATTTGTGTCTAATATAGTAGTTCACGGAAAAAATCCATTTTGGCATAATCTGTATGCCCCATTTTATCACAACCTTTTAAATAGAAAGCGGCTTCGACGCTTCCCGAAGGAAGCGAAAGCGGGATTCATTCCCGCTATAGCGGCGGGGTTTGGGGCAGCGCCCCATTAAGCGATAGAAATTGCGAATGCAATTTCCGAGCAAAATAGAAAAATCAGCATTCCAATAATTTTAGGAATAGTGACATCGCTAACAAAATAAAAAAGCCATGTCATTCATCCCATAGACGCAAGAAATCTGGCACTTGCACCCATGGACGAACGGCACAGCCGCATATGTCTTATAGAATGCAAGTGCTACATATCGTCGTCTTGGTTGAGATGAATAAATAGCAACATAAAAATACCTCGCACAATTTCTTTCTATAACTAGGGTATGTCGACAATAAGCTGTTTCGTGCCTTTTTGACTAATTTTCTGATACTCGTTGTCAACAAAATTCTTGCTTGCCTACAGCAAGCGGCGAATTCTGCTTCCTAGATTATCAAAAAA
>Ga0131853_10017167_pt1 | contig 13190 bp, 8 predicted proteins | sample TergutLab28metaG_FD_92764 | JGI IMG/M metagenome (GOLD analysis project Ga0131853, IMG submission 92764) | Labiotermes labralis P1 segment gut microbial communities from Petit-Saut dam, French Guiana - Lab288 P1 (version 2) (version 2) | ecosystem: Host-associated > Arthropoda: Insects >...
TATGTAACCTATATCCTTGTGTCCTCCTCTTGTTCTTATATATAAAACCTATATCCTTGTGTCCTCGTGTTCTTGTATATAACCTGTATCCTTGTGTTCTCCTCATGTTCTTATATATAACCTATATCCTTGTGTCCTCCTCGTGTTCTTATATATAACCTATATCCTTGTGTTCTCTTCGTGTTCTTGTATATAACCTATATCCTTGTGTCCTCCTCGTGTTCTTATATATATATATGAAACCTATATCCTTATGTCTTCCTCGTGTTCTTGTATATAACCCATATTCCTGCGTCCCCCCACATATTCTTACATATAACCTACATGCTTGTGTTCTTATTCACAGTTTATATCCTTGTGATCCTTTTCAGAAATCAAGGTAGCAACGCCAATGCCTATTGGATCAACAGAGAATCAGATATTTACGTTATCAGGTAAGTTCTTATTCACTGCACTTCAAATAGATTTTATCTTTCTTACAATACAGCAAGATTTACATTGCTTTACATTGAAAAGTACCACGTCTAAATAGCACTTCCATATTAATTTAAAAATAGTATTACTATTTCCTCAGTTACCAGTCGTGAAAATTTTGAAAAATGTAATTCATAACGAGAGAGTACACCTGTCTAAAGTACACTGTACACCGTTCACAACATAAATAACATTTTACTTTTAATTAAGATCTAACAGGTATAAATGCAAAGGATCCATCTGAAAATATATAAAAGATACGTAAATTATTTACACTGAAGTATAAGACAAAAGAGAAGACAGGAAACGGTTACTGTTAATTTTGTATTTTGTACAATTGCAGAAAATGCTGTTACAGAAGCTTAATGTGATATCACGTTATCCTACACGTGTAGTACTGTAGGTAATGATAGATGCAATAATCAGCATTCTAAAGTCGCGTTTTATGACCACTTATTAACATGATAATACATGAATATAACTATGGAACATTGTGCTGAATGTATGTTGCTTCCTAAACTGGTCTACTTTATAAACCTTTGTCACTGATATAATACACCGTGATAATCGTTGGTCCATATGGAGCACAATGTGCACCAACGAACTGCACGGTATAGGATAAACTATTATTCTGAATTATATAATGTAATATATTCCGCATATAAACATCTATACATCAGTATAGAGATATTTATTATATATACACTATGAACACATTATGGCAACATGTTTCGGCCGTAAGACGGTCAACATCAGGCCAATAAAGAACGTTTTTAAGGTATAACAAAGTGAGAACTAAATGTGATCCCATTACGTTTACAGTAAAAGTCAAAATAGCGTATGGCTTTTACTGTAAACGAAATGGTATCCCATTTAGTGCTTTGTTTACCTTAAAAATGTTCTTTATTGGCCTGATGATGACCGTCTTACGGTCGAAATATGTTGTCATAATGTGATCTGAGTGTACATATAAATACATATCACTATACTGATATATAGTTGTGTATAGACGGAATATATTACATTATATAATTTTGTTACTACACAGCGGGATGGCCTGTCAAATATTATTCTGAAGTTTGATCCTACCAGCTGAGTAATTAAGCTTTATTCATTGTAATTTTTTGCGAATTTGGAAATAAAAACGCAATGTATGTTCCCTCTATGGACTACGCCAATTGTCGCGAATTAAAAACAATGTGAACTTTTAAGATCGCTTTACGTTTTGGGGAATGAGATTGGTCTCCATCCTCCAGCTAAAAATACGCCTGATATGTACTCCTGTTCCCGATATATTTTAGGCCTGAGGATGTGGCAGATCATGGTTCCAAAACCTGGTGTTATATCGATTCCTTCTTTTTACATTTTGGTACGAGAGTATGGACAGAGTTCAAAACGTAAAATAATTCCCAATATGACACATCATCGTCAGAACCTTATACACAGAACTGTAATATTATTTTATGATCTAATTCACCGCTATATAGTTCCAGCACTCGATGCAACTGGTGATGGAGGACTGATCGATGTATCCAATGACATTTCTCTTACAACGATTGGTGAGTAGTTAGCACAATTTATATTAAACTTTTAAAGCCTGACGGTTTCTTTACGTAACACAAGGTTTAACATTCAAAAACACTACATTGTGGTCGCACAGAATTTGTGTGTTTTGTATGGATCTCGGAACAATCAAAAAGTTTTGCCGTACACAACATTAAAAACTGGTTTTTATAACAGAGGTGGAGAGTGTTTACTGCGCGGTACGGACTGATTCCTTATATAACACAGATACATTTCGTCTTTAAAGGGTTAAGCAACTGGTGCTCTTTTCACACTTCATTGAACGACCTTGTTGGGAGGGGTGTGAATAATTATTCTACCAGACCTGAACACAAACTTTCGTTGCTCTTTAAAGGGATGTAACACAGCATAAAACTTATCGTGTCCCGAATTAAAAATTCCATTTGTAACTGAATGTTGCAACGACCTGCAAAACAGCTTCTTGCTTCCCGGTCTAGAGAGAAGAGTTTTTGTACAAACTGAATATCATATGGGACTAGTTTAAAAGTTTTGTTGCCGTGTGAACTGAGAAGGTTTACGCATCATTTCGAAAAGAAAACTGGCTCAAAGATTTTTCTGATGATTGTTTCCATTCCAGAGTAAATATCTTGCAGAAACTCTTACGTTAAAATTTAATGTCTGCTTATTACAATTTTGTCCAGCATTGGACGTGTAACTCGAAATTTGTTCAGTATTACCAGGTAGTGAGCATTGGCCATCAACGCAGCTGTTTATTGTGTATTAGCATAAGGATAAAATGGCTACACGTTTCAACCACCAGGCGGTCACCTTCAGGCATGACGGCTCAATACCTCGTTATATATATGTCCAGTGTGAAAACTATTCACTCTTCTGTACATTGTTTCTTTAGACAAAAATGATGACGCGACATGTAATTTTTCATGATGCACTGTTTTGCTAAGTGCTGCACACCAAGCTACTTGGTTCATTTCTCGCACGCATGTCCGCTCGCTGTCTGTGATTCAACATTTGCTTCAGAGCCAATCTTACGTCAACTGCTGTTAGTGGAACTTGAGAAGACTGACTTCCTTAAGCAAACACACATCGTGTGTATTTCTGTGCTCAGGGAAAAGATTAGAGATTTTCTCGGCACACAGGAAATGTAAAAATGAACAGATTTAGCTCTGCTAGCCACAAGTTTCTTCTGGCACTAACATCCACCGTAACAAAGAGGGAATGCATTCGAGAAATATCATACATACGTGCAGCACGGTGCTTCGGTCGATATGGTACCTATTCTGACAAATATCAATGGATCTATTATATTATGCTACCCAATCTGATATTTTTTACGGTGTGGTAACTACGACAGCCTTTTAATAAAGTAGATATTACGATATGCCGATGAATGAAAACAAGGAACCTGGTGAAACAATTGTGTCTTCTCGTGCGATCCATCGCAGTAATTTGTGTTAAAAAAGATTAATTTTTTACTTTTCATAATTAGGACTTGACATAGTTTATGATGCTCAAAAATATTTTCTAACAGCATAAATAAAAACGTGAAATTTACAAAGCTTTTTTATATTCATTTGTTCCGCAGCCCCAATGCAGTCAATGATGGAGGAAACGGTGCTTGACCAAAGTTCAACAATGCAAGACATCCAGTCAGAAAGAGGGGTCAACTCTGGGGCACGGCAGGGCGCAGCCTCCCGAGCGCTAGCAACATTCATGGCACCTTTCCTTTCTGTGCTGGTTCATGTGGTCAGATGACAATGCCAGGCTTTATTTTGTGCACTCTAGGTGTGTACACGCATTTACATTACCATCCACTACGAAGGAAGAGAAAATAAAAGAGACGAGAAGATCAAGACCCATTCACTGAGAGTAGTTTAATATTGAATGCTTGCAAGAGAAAAGAGACAATGGAAGAGAGTGAAATAAATATGACTTAATTATTTTGAATTTCAAGATTTTTCACTGTAGTAATGTGATCGTGTGTGAGCAATGAACAGAAAGTGTTTTATTATTACAGGGGCTCAGAAATCGAAATAAAATATTGTTAACGTACACTGCAGAAATGTGAGACTAGAAGAAAAAACTCTTGTGATTCGTAACCAAATGTAGTGAACAACTAAAAAGACGCAGCTCAACAGAATGACTTTACTTCACAGTAACACAAAAACCACAGTGTCTCTGCGAGTAATGTTTAAATTTATTTCATGTTTTGCAGCTCTGGCCAATAAAATCAAAAGAAACATTTCATCATTCCTTCCGTAATATAAACGCAGGCGCGTTGTTAGTAACGCATGTCCAGTTACTATTTTTCACAGCCCGGCGTTTAAAAATCCGTACACACACATGGATGACGTCACTGAACAAAGACTTCCAGTTAGTCTCCAGAAATGTGGTAGTTCATTACTAAGGCAATTACTACATAAACGGTGTATCGTATTGCGTACCGAGACCCACGTCAAAAGAGAGACTAAGATTTCATTACTAGTTTGCTCTCGAACGCATCATAACACGTAAACATTAAGGGAAAAGTAGCAACCTATGATTTGCTTGAGGATGCCTGTGTTACGAAGATGCAACAGCCAGCCACTAATCAAGAAATTTAAAAAATATCTTCGAAAATTTTATCGCCACGGAGCTGATCTTGGTGCTGGAATGTTAGACCAACTTCCAAGAAACAAAGTTTGATCTTGTATGATTTCTGCAGTTGGCCTCACATTCCTACATATACATACATATATATATATCAAATATCTGTAGTGGGATGAATACAGACCTTCGTAATTAAAATGCCTTGACAAAATAACAGGTCTAGTAGGCATAAATGTATATAAACTTATGTAAATATGCGTACAAAAAATAACAAACTCTGCTGACGGTAACATTAAAGCAACAAACGCTACGTGACCCACGATTTTCCATCGTAGTTTCTCCACAAATAAACACGATGGCCTGCTAACACGTACGCAGAACGAATGGTCAGGGGTCCATGTTTAATATGAAGATACGCATCCTTATTAAAGAATCTTAGAATGCGCACAAGGCTGCAGCAGAATTCCCAGCAAACTGTTTCAATTCATATCGTGCTTGGTAGGTCAAACATATCAAAAGAACGGTGATAACAATTGTAAAAATAAGAAATTTCCGCGTCTATCACAGCAAACATACCTACAGTACTCCCCTTACGATAACACCATCTGAAATACAGCGTTATGACATGAGTACGACAAGATTTCTGTCAGTGAGAATTCAGATGGACGAACGAAGATGTAGAGAAAGGAAAAACAAAATAACAGAAATGTAATTACTCTGAAATGGAAGTAATATTTTAAATCTAATTAAAATATCGTATAATATTTCAGCTGTAAGTTTCTATCGTCAAAAGATCACCCCTAATCTAAACATTACACTTTAAAGCAAAATTCACAATCTGTACACACGAAACATGCTTTCTATTCTACACTCCTGTCGGCTTCAAACGGAAGGAAAGTAAAGAAAGCATAAATATATGAAGTGAAGATGAAAAAAAACCGAATATTCATAAAATAAAATAAATAAAATAGTGTATTAATGACTTATTTTTGTAACCACATGGATAATCCAAATCAAAATTTTATGTTTTGTTGACCGTGCATCCTTGTATAATCTTGTAAATAAAGACAACTTGGTGTACAATTTTTCTTAGTACGTTATTTTTCTTTTCTGTACATGTTTCGGGCGACTATGTGCCCACCATCATGAGAAACAACTATACGTATTCGATACATGGTACCAGACATACCAGACACAATAAGAAGTACAAAGTGTCGCATAAACAGAGTTGTTTCTCCTGATGATGGGCACATAGTCGTCTAAAACATGTAGAGACAAGAAATAAACATACTAAGAAAATTGTTAAACAAGTTGGCTTTATTTACAAGATAAACCAAACCCACTTCAAAACACTAATATAAATTTAATGACCAAGGATTTCGACACAATTGAAAAGCTGAAAAACAGAACTACTTATCTTAGTTTAATCGTTTGAAGTTCTGTTGGAATAAAATGTAACCCGCCTTGGCTATTGCTTCTGGAAACGAAATACCCGGACAGGATAAGTAACTTTCGAAACTCAAAACTTCCTTCTACAACTGCAATATCGTCACATGAAGCAAATAAATTAGTATTTCAGAAGACGAAGCGACTGACTTCATACCTGTCTTTTTGTTGAATTGTAATCAACACACATTTATGAGAAAATATAAAAAAGACGTTTTCTCGGAAAATAATAACCTACAATATTAAGTACCTTCTTCCATAGCATTTACGTAGGTTATTCGGAAAGTAAGTACCGTCTGCGCATATCTCTCGCGCATCCTCGAGACTGTCACTTTGCGTATGTGCAGTGACTTCCTCTATCATTTGAGAAGCCACAGACGCCATTTCGTCAAATTCGTGTTATGTTTATGTTTATTCCTGTGCGTTAAGCATGTTTAAGACAACTGAAGGGGTCGCCGACTGTGAAATACGGTATGCAATTAGTTTTTTGAACGTTAGGAACTTGCTACCAAGTGAGATTCATTACAAGATCTGTCAAGTGTGTGGTGACAATGCGATGAGTGATGGCATGGTTAGGAAATGGGTTCGGATGTTCAATGAAGGACGAGAGAACGTGCACGATGAGGCGCGAAGTGGGCGTCCAACTTTGGTGAATGATGATTTTGTGCGTAAGGTCAACGAAAGAGTGCGTGAAGACAGCCATTTCACAATTTCTTATCTGTCCCTACACTTTTCTCATATTTCAAGGACTCTACTTTATGATATTGTCAGTGGTGCTTAACATCGCATGTGGCCGCATTCTATGAGGAGGGTACACAAAAACTTGTGCCCCGCTTCGATACTTGCCTCAATAACGGCGGCGAATATGTGGAAAAATAGTTTGAAGAATGTAGAATCTGATAACAATAAAATTGTTTACGAAACCTTTATCGATTTTTTACAGCGAAACGGTACTTACTTTCTGAATAAGCCTCGCATTAGCTCGGTGGGCCCGATACTGTAACTTTTCATGAAAACATTATGTCGTGCTCTCCTAATTTTTCCTTCTTTCATTTTGGAGAGTATATTTGTAAGAAACAACCTACTCAAAACAGTACACAGTTAAGACATAACAAAAATTAAGGTAATGCCCCTGATAAATTTAGACAATTCAGGAATCAAAACAAATTTACAGTTACCAACAAATCTCCATTTCAGAGTAACACAACCTGAGCACTTCCAGGTTGAATTGCTTTTTGTATATTATGTTTTATATTGTCTTAGTACTGAACAAGTGTAATGTATGCAAATATAAATACAAACCGTCTTAATAATACCAACCGCATTCAGCTGATTCAGAACACCAAATTTTACCAGCTTGTCAAAGAGGAATGCAGATACAGAAGTAACAGTGACGAAACACAACACACCACTCGCCTGCACTTCCAAACACTTGTCCTGGGGTGCACTCAGTCGTAATAAACAAAAACACTGTTTGTATTTTGAAGTGAATTCTGACCTTCAATTACGTACATGTAAATACGTTTCACATGAGTTTACCGACATTGTAATCCTGAATCTAATCCTACCATCCTTCCTTCTGTTTGAACAAATAATTCCTGGGGTAATTACATGCACCAGGTGCTGTAAGAATAAAAACTACGTGTTTTGCTCACACCAAGTTTCAGGCCCTTCTTAAACATCTCAAAATAAAAAGCGTCAATTTTCTAAACAGCACAAACTAGGTGATGTTTATATTGAACATTTAATTAGTTTACTATGAGGTACGAGTTGAAGTTATATATCTCGATATTGCTGTCGTAGAATTTTGTTTTAAATAACAATGTACAGTAACGAAGTTCAAACAGCACAAAGAAAAATTCTCAGAACTGTGTTCGTTTCTAAACTAAATTCAATGTGAGCCCCACTGGCGAGTCTTTAATTTTCCCCAAGGTCTGGACATCCTCACTGTTAAGGTCTCGAGATAACACTCAGCTATACAAACCACACTCGGAAGAAGTCCCCCTGAAGAGTCATCGGCCTGTTGCAGAGACGTCTGATCACACCCAACACTTAACAGAGACAACCATTTTCTAGCGGGATTCGAACCTGCAATCCCAACAAGCAAAGAGCCGCAGACCAACACTTTAGACCGAGCGGCCACTGGGATTGACATTGATGAATGTACAAATATCAAAATAACAGCACCGGTAACCATACGTTTTGCCACACTAAATCTAATTTGTGTATCTCGTGTATTTATCAACGTTGAATTCAAATATGTTATTAGAATTCCACTATCACCCACCGCTCTTGTGTTACAGAACTTTTTAAAGTGCAGTTTTAGCGAATTTAGTATTTTTGTCACGCTACCATTTTGTTTTATATATGGCTGAGGCATTTTGTTATATTTTAAATTAAGTGTGGGCATGAAAACTTAATCATAACAAAGACAGTAGGTATGTGAGTCCAGTCACCGAGAGCCAGTCTGTGCAAGCTCAGACATCTACTGACATATTAGGACATGAAGCTAACAGTAACATCTGCTTGAGGAACACTGCATTGCTAGTGCTGGGCCGCACTGCGCTGCGATAAGTTGCAAGTGTTGCGTGTTCCTTTTAGCGAAGTGTCTTGTGTAAAAGAATTGGGTTGATTTATTTTCATTACGCTAACGAATTGTTGTAATCATCCTGACACCCTCTGTTACGTGTGTGGTGAAGTGACATTCAAATCTCAGAGACGAAATTTTACCCCTGTCCACTAAAAAATGTAATGATCTTTATTTGAGTGTAACGTGGGTGACGAAGATAAAAGTTTAACCCCTCATATTTGTTGTGTAACGTGTGTGAGACTTCTCACAGGATGAGCAAATGGTAAGCTGCAAATGCCGTTCGTCACTCCCATGGTTTGGAGGGAACCAAAGACCAATCATTTGTTTAACAACAGTAACACGGATCACCTCCAAATCTAAACACTCAGTAAAATATCCAGATTTTCCAAGTGAAATGAGGCCTTGCACACACAGTGAAAATTTGCCAGTACCAAAGCCTCCAGAAAACCTGACTTTTATCGATGAAAAACTGATTCTGTTGAAGAAAACGCACGGCAAGAAGGGAACAACTTCGACTGCGATCCGACATCTGAAGTACGCTGTTCCTCATCCGAAACCCATTTTTTTACTATAGATGCCAAGACTGCTGGCTAGAAGTCAGTATTCGGAAGGTCCTGCGACCGGCCACCTCGACACAGGTTTTTCTTGGTTTCCTTGTGCCCATAAGCAAATGCTGAGATGGTTCCCAAGATTCCAAGTTGCCACTACATGCTTCTCATGTAGCCGTCCCGACTTACATTTAGTAGTAACCAATTTCATATTTTGTATACATGTAAAATAACCACTGCCAACGGGTAACAACCCAATTGTAGTAAAAAAAATAAAAATAAAATAATAAAAATAATAATAATATTATATTATTATTATTATTATTGTTATTAACACAAGGAAATCTTAATGACCTTGTCCGTGAATTGAACTGAAGTCTTAGGCTCCAGACTAAAAGTACGGAGGAGTATTCTCCACCCAGATATTGAAACAGGTTTCCTTCCCAATCGTCAAAATGAGTTCAAGGGATTTTTCTCTCAACAAAACGATCTGGTATTTTGTAATGATGTTTGCTCCGTTATAGAGGCCATTGGACACCAACACGATCCAACTGAGAGGTGTCTGTTTATTGATTCTTCAAACGTTATCTTAAAAGTTGTGCTTCTACATAACGGGAATCAATTCCCACCTGTAAACCTAGTATATGACGCTAACACGAAAGAGTCCTATGAAAATATGAAAAAAGTTTTGAAAGGATCCAGTAAGAAAAAAATAATTGAAACATTTCTGTGGAATTAGAAGGTCACTAGTATCTTGCTTAGCTTGCAGCTTGGTTGCAAAAGATTTTTTTTTGTGAGCGGGATATTAGAGACAGAAAACACCAATACATCCAAATACAGTAATCTAAACGAGAATCGTTTATTCCAGGAGAGAAAAATGTAGTAAATACTCCATTAATTCACCCTGAAAATTCATTTACCTCCGCTGCACATCAAACTCTGTCCCACACAAACTTTCGTCACGGCAATGGAATAAAGAAGTTAAAAAAATAAGTTTCCCAGGACACGTGATACTACAATAAAAAAAGGTATTTGTAGGACTTCAAATAAGAGAGTTAATACAGGAAGTATAATTTGAAGACCAGCTAAGTGCAGTGGGAAAAGTAACACGGAAATTATTAAAAAATGTAATAAATACATATTGTTTGGGAATCATAAGGCAGAACACTATCGTGATATGGTGGCTTATATTGTACAATCCTACAGAGCTATAGGGGTGTAATATGTCTTTAAAGGTGCATTTCGTACACTCTCACTTAGACTTCTTCCTAGAATATCTCCGGGCAGCGAGCGATAAGCACGGAGCGTGATTTCACCAGGACATCTGCACCATGGAAAAAGCGGTACTAAGGCAAGTGGACTACTAATATGCTGGTTGATTATTGCTGGACACTTCATAACAGACACATAATCTCTGATATATGAAGTAAATATAGGGTTTCTTCAAACTTCAACAGCGCACCATTTACGCCACCTTTAAAAACCTTTCCTGAGAGAAAAAAAATTACCAATATATTTTAATTCGGTGCAAAAATGCTATTGGGTTTGCTTATTTTAGTTAGTGTGACAAAAAATAAAAATTATTTCGTTATCAAGTGCAGTTATTGCCACATTTTTCTGTCTGTTTTCTAGACGCGTGTTACTTAATGAATGGACGAGTGTCTGAATGAATGAATGAATGAATGAATGAATGAAAGGAGTACGGAGCACGGATGGAATGATATTAACAGGGCAAACCCAAGGCACTAAGTAAAAAATCCTATCGCATTGTCACTTTTCCCACCACAAATCCCATATGAACTTGTCTGCGATCGAACCCGAGACCCCCACGCTAACAGCTGATGACTAACTACCTGCACCATGGATCGATCTTTCGGTCCATAAAACAACTTTTTCACACACATATTTACACCACAATCGCTGCAAGCTTTCCGACAATTTCGCGTCAGTGTCAGACTGGCATGTGAACAGATTATATGTAGTGCCATGTAATTTGACTGTGGGCCGGGTAGCGGTATAGCGACTGGCTACGGGCTGGACGGTCCGGGATCGAATCCCGGTGGGGGCGAGATTTTTCGCACCTGTCTAGGCCGGCCCTGGGGCCCACCCAGCCTCCTGTACAATGGGTACCGGGTATTTCCCAGGGGTAAAGAGCGGCCGGGGCGTGAAGCTAACCCCTCACCCCCTTCCAGTGCTGTGTTCAAGAAAAGAGTAGAGCTATACATCTATTCCTCCTATGGGCCGTACGGCCTGCACAGAGCCTCAGTGCCTGTACAAGGGTGCACTTTACCTTTAACTTTTATGTAATTTGACTATTCAAAGAACAGTCACAGATGTACGTTACAAAACACCTAAACCATGGGGAATGGATAGCTGCTAAAACACTTAAAATCATAATTTTTTACATTTTTTTGAGCTGCAAAGAATTAACACCATCAATTTTATTTCGTAACTTTTCTGATGACTACTTGGCACACGAACAACACACACACAAACACACAGTCACAGTACTGTCAACTTGTTGAGTTGTTGCTCTAGAGCTAGAAATGTCCACTGTGTATTATGTTGTTGGTTGTTCTCTTACGGTACGCTGAAGTGGTCCATCTATTGCTTGTGTTCGAAGGTATCGTTTAAGGGATATCTTCTTAAGTGTTCTTGATTAACGACAGTTTCATTTCATGCGTTTGCTTCGGCACGTATTCACCGAATGGTGTGACCGCTTGTGTAAAAGTTACATAAAAACGCAGGTTCCCAGGACAATAATGTTCATTCTGGGCATGCGGTAAAGTTGGGTACCGGGGCACCGTAGTTGGTACAGCGACTGGGCTAACGGCCATGCGGTACTATGGTCGAAACCTGGAACGAGCAAGATCGTCCAAACTGAATCTGAGGCCCAGTCAGCCTCCCCTTCAATTGGTAAAGGGGTTCTTTCCCGGCTGTAAATCGCCCGGTGCGTGACGTTGACTACTCGCCTCCAACCGGCGTCCCGGTCAAGAAAGTGTGGAGCTAGACACGTACTCCCCCTATACACCTTCATGGCGTGGACAGGAACAACTCTACCTCTTTTACCATTTTCGTGACTTAAGAGTAATATATATACTTCTTCCAGTCCCTCAAAAACTCTACGAAACCAAAATTCCTCATTATAGTTGCTCGTAAAACAGCCGATATTCAAACGCTGTCCGACGTTTGGATGGGATTGATTGGGGTTTTGACATGTGTAGAATAATATTTAAATTCAATTTAAAAAAAAAGATTAGGCCTTTTCTTTATCGTCCATAAATTTCACTGCCGTGCAGGACTTAATTTAGAATGAAATTTGAAAAATATGAAGATAATCCGTAATCACTCTGAATTACTTTGACGCATTCCGATTTCAAAGGATTTGTTCAGCCACGAAAGCGTGAATTTTAGACTTCAATCACGTACCACATAGAGCAGCATGCGATACAACTGACAGTCTTTTTGCACTGAGTACATGTGTTGTATATCTCGGACTTCACGACTTCTCGACCAACGTAACAGGTTCCAAATTTTGGTACAACTTCGAGTAGGCGAAAGAATGAAGTCCGCAATACTGTTGCTCTCCATTCTTTACTAGGTCCCAACAATCATCAAAGTCAGCTGTTTCAACTTTCGTTCAATTCATTTTGTTCTGAAGCATACAATATAAGAGCAACAATCCTTGCACATCTGTCGCTAGTTCATGAGCATAACTTTACAACAGAGTTACACAACTGCGCACTATAAACAACACTTAACAACAACCTCACTGCACAAACACATGCTACTTGTTTGTCACGGCTAAAAATACCAAGCCGATAACGCTACTCAACTTATGACAAAGATAAGTCAAACAAAATTGGTTGATACTAAACTAAACTAAACTAAACTCCGTGGCCTTAGTCCGCACGCGAACTATACCGACAGAGCGGCCGCCGCCGGTCGGCGAAGTTAGTGCCAACTTTTGCGGATAGAGCGGTGTCACGTGGTCAGCGCAA
>Ga0131853_10017169_pt1 | contig 13189 bp, 5 predicted proteins | sample TergutLab28metaG_FD_92764 | JGI IMG/M metagenome (GOLD analysis project Ga0131853, IMG submission 92764) | Labiotermes labralis P1 segment gut microbial communities from Petit-Saut dam, French Guiana - Lab288 P1 (version 2) (version 2) | ecosystem: Host-associated > Arthropoda: Insects >...
CCGAAACATGTCGGAGCGTTTTTAATGTTTTAATGTGTAAATTTTATAAATTTTATATATGTGCAGTGGTTGGTGTAATAATTGAGTAACTCGACAACATGCACGGTGTAACAACGAAAATACAAAAACAATTCAGATATCTTCTAATGCATTTAGCTTCCACTGTTTGTATTTGCCAACACTTAAACGTTTAACGCATAATCTCGACTTATGACCAAGTTTTTAATTATAAACTGCCGTAAGAAACAGCCTTTGACAGAAATCATAGGTACATGCCAGCTATGGCAATGCTCAACTTCATATCCAGTTAAACAAACAGAACTAACATTATTTATTAATTAAAGTCATTACACAGGCCTCATTTCGCAAAGTAACTCAGTTGCTTACTTGTATATGGTTTACGTACCTACGCGCTCAGTAGCCCAGGCTATAATGTCCAGTGACAAAACAACGTGAATAGTGAACTGGAAAAGTTTTGGTCAGATGTGATCGCACCCTAATTTGAGTTACTATCCGGGAATTTGCGGGGAACTCTGAAAGAAAAAAGAGAAATACTGTCCAGAATAGCCGGTTTCTGGGCCTAGATTTGAACCCGCGACCCCCTGCATGCAAAGTAGGAACGTTACCCATTCGAAATTTAGGCCCCATTTAACTGTTTTTTATTACTTATCGTGTATAGTCCATTTAATGGTTACATTAACAAGAAAATTTCTAAAAGTTTATTCTCGAAAATTTACTTATTACGCTACAAAAATTCACGGCCACGTAACAAATGCCTCTAATGTCGCTTTCACCTGTACTGTAGGGCATATAATAATTAAAGTTATACAGCAGTTTTCCAGCGAAAGTTTATAAAAGCTTCCTTTCAAATCAGAAACAGGTACTTAAAATATTTGGGTCAAAATATTTAGCCCCATCAGCAGATCAATCATGGGTAGTGCACTCAGAAGTTTAGGTAATGTTGTCAGTAATTTCAAGAAAAACAGGTGATTAGACCACATAACTGGATCGTTTAAATCTCCCTAAATCTTAACATCTTTTGTTTCCGTTTCATTCCGCGCTGAAAGTGGGCGGAGTAGACATGGCGAAGCGGTCAGCCTCCTATTTGAGTTCAAAACTAATGGGCATATCATGCTCCGAGAAACAGTGGCGTAAGTTCTGGGTATAATTACAAATCGGTGGAATTGGATGTTCTTCACTGCTGTCAGGATGGAACAAAGTACTTGGAGATAACAATAAATCAATTATATCTGTAGAGATTGCAGTGTTCCCAGTATACAAATATAGTGCAGGTAAAAGTTAAAGCAGTCCCATTACAGGTCTGGACAGGTCCAGAGGGTTCCAGGAAGTTAAGGTTCCCAGATTTCGTAACAACGGCACAGGATGGTGGTAGGTTGTTAGTCTTACGCACCGGCCGCCTTTACCCCCAGAAAATATTCCTGGTACTCATTTGTGTTAGAGGCTGAGTCGACCCCAGGGCCATAGTGCGATCGGAAGGATTTTATGTCAATAAAAAATCCACTGACACCAGCTGGGATCGAAACAGCGACCTACCGATTTGTAGCACAACATCTTTATAGTGCAGGTAAATAATTATAAAACAAGGTAACTGGCAAGCTGTAGACTTTAAGTGTTTCCCAGACCAAAGTAATGTTCATAGGGATACTTACAAACCAGTAGTGTTATCTTCTATTGCCTTAGGCGACCCTGGGCCACAAATATAGGTAATCCTTGAGAATTATATTAAAATATTGGGACTGGGACTGGTGCAAACATAGTACCTCTAAGACTCAATAAAATGTACATGGATTTCGAATCACGTAGACCCAATAGTATCATAATTTTGTTTAATTAGAATGTACTGAGATATTTACATATGTAATTAGAAATTTTACAATAAAAATCAAATTTGTCTGGGACTAAGATGAATGACACAAAGACCCATAACGGGGTTCACAATAAACTCCCATAAATTCCTGATCATAGCACTATATGGAAATGAACAATATGCTTCACGTTGCGGCTGCTTTACCCAGGAAAGTGCAAGTTGTTCTAGGGGTAAATATGGGCTGGATTTGTTGCCGAAGAAAATGTCTGCGCCCCGTAGGGAATCGATTCCTCCTAATTTCATTCTTACGTGACCACTTTGCTGTCTGAGCCATCCCGGTTTATCAACAAACTTGTCCTGTGCTACTACCCAATAAGGGCACGAATATTAACCTTATTTGCGGATGTTTCTTCAAACGAAGTTATATATATATATATATATCCACCGATTGGATGGCTGTGGAGTAGGTATAAAACGGCGCTCCGCTGGGGACGACAGCAATATTCCATTAGCTTTCCCGCATATCAGAGCTCGGTCGAGGAGACTCGTTATCTACATGATTATTAACTTAAGCCGAAGCACTTACTATCGCAGTTGGAGGTCCTGCGGCCTGGTAACGCGATTCTAGGGCAAGGGGTCGAGAGTACAATGGAAATAAAATTATAGTATCAGGAGTACCCACATCTCAGAGTTCCAAGTTCTCTATCCGCACTCCAGAATAACTAGAGGTAAGGCACTCAGCAAGTAATGGACGGAAGGCGGAACAGACATAGGTGTGGGCCTACGACTCTGTGATCAAGAAACTTCCTGGGGAACGTAGAGTTTGGGCACGTAGTAAGATGCGAATATAACATTGAGTTAAAAAAAAACAGGACGTATAAGAGAGAAACAGGTTTTGAAAGTTAGTTGATGGATTCTTGGTTTAAAAGCGTATAACGACGCTTTGTATATGTTTGTTGTAGGCAGCGTCTTATTTACGACTGTACGTGAATAATGGATCGGAAATGAGGTAATCGAGACAGACATGACGTTTTTATGGTGGTGAATATGAACTCTGGCTTCTTGAAGGTTACACCGTGTACTGTGGTAGGAAACGACTTCGCCATGTATTTATCAGAGAACTAAGCTACAGTCACCGCCCTACAAACTTCAAATTTCCTTTCCCAATAGGTTTTACAGGGTAACATTTTATATGCATTTCTTTTTTTTCCTGTCTAGAAGTCCAGTCAAATTTATCTTCATAGATTTAACTACCCAAATATGTTTCAATACCAGGTTTAGAGGTCTAAAAAGCAAGGTTTGACCCCTGAAGAATCATGAAGTACCTCGTTATCTATCACAGTCTATTAAATTTCCCATTTTCTGTGTTAAAATATTTTTATGGACGAGTTTCGGCCTAAATTAACCCAACAAAACTTAATGATAACGATGCGTAGTGTACCGCCTGTTTTAATATTTTGGCCACAGATATTATTTATGCGTTTCGTGTGAATCTCACAATAAACAGTTATTGCGTTCCTAAACAGCATTAACCGGTTGGTCTTTGTAAATGAGACGCAGTGTGCTTTGTGCAGGAAGGCTAAAGGCAAAGGTTTACCTGTCCACGCCACGAAGGCTTACAGGTCTCACAAATACACGGTTTAAGGAACACAAACTATCTTCTGGGTTATGATGATTAGTCATATGACTAATACTAAGGAAATTAAATATGGTGCACGTCTGGTCTACAGAATGCAGGACAAACTTACAAGATAAAAATATGTAATGAAAACCCCCACCCCCACAAAATATGTGGCAAAGTCCAAAATGTACGAATGACACTAACATATCAAAATTACATGTAATATGGAGAAAATAACAGCAGATAAATTTTAGGAAATTCCTGCTACAAATCGGTCCAAAATTTCTTGTTTTCTCTTTCACTATCTCAAAATAAAAATATTAAATAGGAATAAATAAATTGTCTTTTGTTTTTTACGAGTGCAGAACATGGTCTCTCATTAAAGGTAGAGAGCAGGCTAAGAGGGGTAGGGAATGGGGTGTTAAGGATGACATTTGGGCCTAAAAGTGACAAAATAATAGAGAACTGGAAAAGAATGCGTAATGAGAAACCTCGTGATTTTTACTCTTTTTCTTTCTTTCTTCCTTTCTTTCTTTCTTTCTTAGTCTGATCTCTTCTAGCTATCTATCGTCGGTGTAGCGGTTATTGTCGCACCTGATCACGCTCAAGGACACAAACACACACACACACACACACACACGGAAGGAATTCTCTGGACGAGAGACTGACCCGTCGAAAAGGCCTCTATCTGACAACACAAAATACTTAAAAGTGAGAGACATCCAACTCCCCGGCGGGATTCGAACACTCAATCTCAGCATGCGAGCGGCCGCAGACCCACTCCTTAGACTGCGCGGCCACCGGGATGCTTTGTACTCACCACGTACTATTCCGATGACTTAGTCCAGAAAATGAGAGTAGCTGAACATGTGGAATGTACGGGGGAGAAAATAAACGTTCAGAGGATGTTACGGGCAAACCCTTAAAAGAGAGACAGCTCGGTAGACCTCAAAGTAGGTGGTATTATCATAATACAATGATTATTAAATACGTAGTATGGGAGCGCGGAGACTGGATTAAGCTTGCACAGGATGGGTAGAAGTAGTGTTCTGCTGTGAATGCGGTGATGAAAATTTGTTTCTACCAAATGCGGCGATTGTCTTGACTAGCTGGAAAACTAACAGCATTTCAGAAAAAATTCTCTGCTCCATTGAGTTAATTCAGTCACTTTGTAAGGTAGTTAGTTAGTTAGCAGTCAGTCATTTAATTATATGACGTAGATTTCAGTCGTGAGATAACATCCTAATGGTCCAGTTCGTTCCACTTAAGTAGATCTGCCTACTCTTACGATATATTGGTAAGATGCTGTGGCACAGCCCCATTCATTCTCAACCTTCGGAATGAAATGGAAGTGATTTTGTCCTCCGTGACTGGAAGATCTACGTTCAGTACCATTCGCTAGGAGGCTGGGTGTGCCCAGAACCGTCAGGAAAACGCGACGAAAAGAAAAATCTTCACCACCGCCGCGAATCGAATCCCCTGTCGGTCAGCTCGCAGCCTGGTTATTTTAACAACTGAAGTATCCGACTCCAAACGGTAGAATATCCCGACAAGTTGGTTCGTTTGTGTATTTTATGATTCTTTTACTGCTCGGGCTGTCGGACGGAAATTCTGCTGATGATATGTTAATGATGGGCCACTGCCGACAGGGCATTACCGCTCGCTACATGTCATTCAGGCTTTACACCAAACAGGCAACACGGCTCACATCGAAATTCAATAAGCCAACGAATTACAAAATACCGTAAAATCTTCATAGAAATAAGAAATATGGCCCCACATATATTAATAGGACTTAATACAAGTAAATTCCTTGCATTCCACGCAACATACTTGGAATATTAAAAGAACACAAGAGAAACATATTTATGGTTGTGAGTTTCCCCTACACATGCCTGGCAATGTTTTAACTTGACCCTTTTAGGTTGGAAGACACAGCAGACGCCCCCAATGGTCCATACCCCTCGCTGAGTGAGGAATTTTAACGGGCCAACAGAATGCGTTTATACGTTAAGCGAATTCAGAACAAACTCACGTCACAATAAAACAACAAACTATTCTCGCGTGCTACGTTTACATATGTATGGGGGTGTGATGACGATAACAGCGACAGTACTGATGGCATCGTGACATTACTATTTCTAATCTTGTCAGTTGCATTAATTTTTGCCATATATTAATCGTTGTGAGCAGGCCTGTATAATTTACTAGAAGGAAATTTGTAAGTAACTGGCCTCATGCTAAAAGATTTCCTTTGAATTATTTCTAGACACGCTATATTTTTAAGCTCTGAATTATTTTTGAATCAAATAAAATAAAAGCACAAAACACGCATAAAATACTTAAAAATACCTAACATGTACCACTTTTATGTGAATAATGTAATATAAATAAATAATATAACACACTTACGTCAAAAATTCTAAAGCCAAAATTTTTTATTATAAAATTATCCAACGCTTACAATGTGTCTGCATTGTTTCCCTATGTGACAGATACAGATGTAGTGTGTAAAAAATTCAAGATTATATTAAAAATATCAACACAGGAAATGAAGCGGAATCGGGCTTAAGAGAAGGTTTTGCACTCTTCACCAAATGTTATCAGGGTCTGAAAATGAAAGGGGATTAATTGGACGGTTAATATTGCCTGCATATGAAGTATGATAAATTCATTCGGAACTTTTCTCATACCTCTGAAGGAAGGAGACTACTTGGAGACATTGCGTAAATATGAGGATCTTGAAAAAAGTCATGTAAGGATACTAGAATCTAGTGGTTCAAGAAGGAGTTAAGTTTCATAATTTTGTGAGCATTGTAATATATTATATCTTTGGATGACATATAAGTGAGTGACGGTGTACTGAAGAGCTGAGCAGCCATCAGCTTCTCAAGGACTGTCCAGAGGGATACAATTTTTATATAAATCTAGAGACCACCTCAAAATTCTAGGCGCCAGAATGGTGACATACAGAAAACGACACCTTCGCTCTTCTTGGTTGTTACACAATGTAGAATGGTAGTTAATTACCGAAGTTCCTGAACAACCAAGGAACTGCTTGACTCTTGAAGGTGACATCGATAGGTAGTCCCGTAACGCCAGTAAGTAGCCACCAAAATATGCTGAGTAACATCCCAGAAGAGCGAAGATCTTACGTACACCGCGACGGAAGCCTGAAAGCAGACATAAGGCATGTTCCATACGGAGGAGGCAGAAATATTATGTGCCACCGTACATAGTTCAGTCTTCATGAAGATCTGGCGCCCGGCATTTGTGAACTCCTGGACTACGCTGCGTGAAGATGTTCAGAAGCGCTCAACGTGGTGACCAAATTCTTTTGATGGTGAAATATACGAACAGAAAACATGACGGAAGAACAGTTCATCTTACTTACTCGTGCAATGGAGCTGCGAGTCGATCGCGAAGTTCCTTGTTCACCCCCCATAATCTATCCAAGTGCCATAGGAAGCTATAAGAATGGAATAATTTCGCTTGCATGTCGGGCTCACGGCCGCTGATGGATGAACCTGCAGGCCGGCCGCAAGCAGTATTTAATAATGATCATATTTTCTACCGCAAACCTCCAAAGCCCCAACCATTGTGTTCCGTATGACAGACAATGATACATGACCTGAACAGTAAAACAAATGACACACACCTGCAAAGAATGCGCGCACACGCTGTGTTCTTTTAGCGGCCATAATGTCTTCTATTCATACTTTCCTGCCTTGTATCCTTCCCTTTTAATTTTCGGCGGTTTGGTCACTTCGATATTATGTTGTTTGTGCCTTTCCGCGTTGGTAAAAAAATACAGTATATTATTCGTTTTACATTGCAATCATTATTAATGTCAGATTGGAGTTCTCACAGCGGCATTCATAAAGATTCAAGTCTTCTGGGATGTTACGCCGTGTCGACTGGTAAATTATTAATTTACTTCAGCGGACATCGGACACCGTCAATTTATTTTTGTCACCTTTCTTGCCCCTTAACTTTATGAGATGACAGAAAGGGCAAACTCTAGCGGTGGAACCAGAAAATTGAACATCGCTCAACGGAGCACGTCACTGGATACCATCCTGTGTCAGATTCATCCACCTACCGTTTTGGTGTTATCTTCTCATGTCCTCTACTTTATAAGTGCAGCACTTTGACTAAAGGTTGCGGCATGAAAATCCTGGTAGTGTTTGTTCCTCTTTTAATCCCCCTGTATCCCTTAGGCCAGTGTTTCTCAACCTTTGTGAGACCGCGGACCGGTAAATTCTTTTTTTTTATAAGACGAGGGCCCGGTCCCAACAGATTTACTCGTCAGTACCTTTCCAATTTTTTTAAGTTCACACATTAAAGTAACATAAGTATTAATAATTAATTATGGCATAATCATAAAGAGTATTAGTACAATTATGTGTACGGTGTGGCATGTAGACAAATACAAAATTACATTTAAATTAGTTATCAATTCCAGGAGAATCTCTCGCTGCCCGGTATAATTGATGCCAAGGCCAGGTACCGGGACGCGGCCCGGCGTTTGAGAAACACCGTCTTCTTTCCTTCCTGCAATTTGGGCAATTTGTTAGTATATTTGTACACAATTCTGGGGCCCGAAATTGTACCCAGATTCTTTCCACGTGATCCGTCTCGGCTGGAGTCCAAAACAGCAATACAAGTTATATAAAAATTAAACAATTTTTAAGTGCCCTTGCCCAAAATATTGTCCCCCCCCCCAAAAAAAATTTCTTTGCTAGATGTCCGTTCTTCTGGCATGTGACATCGTGTCACTGGGTAACCCTGCCCCGAAGTTTAGAAGGAACATAAAGCCTATAACCTAAAGGTGGTCCGAGGAAAATGCCTAGGCGTTCTTGGACGTTGGAAACAGATCACGCAGTAATGCGGTAACACATACCAGAAGAACGGCCTAAGAACTTCATGAGTCGCGAATTTCTTTGCGTCTGCAGTTAATTCATCTTCCCTAGATCCAAATCCCAAAAGGTTCTAATGGGAAAACCTAATGGACAAAGATCGCTTGGAAGATTTAGTCGCAGACACGAGAATGTTATTATAACTGGTCTTTAAGAAATAGAATGGCAGGGTGTGGGTTTGATAAATGCTCAGGACAGGCGCCTGTGGCAAGCTCTTGTCAACAGAGTAATGAACGTTTGCGACCCACAAAACACGAGAAATTTCTTGAATAAATGAGGAACTTGAGTTTCTGAAGAAGATTTCTATACCATGGATCATAAGGTTCGTCATCCCCGTTGTGTTTATAATAAACTATAATGGAATAAATTTACTATCTAACACAACTATATGGTGGAGATGTATATATATTTTATTATTACATAGAGAACAACTACATGTTTCGGCGCTTGATAATAGCCATCTTCAGGTTGTACATGAATCACTTAGTAAGCAGTTATACAAACATACACACATACACACACACACACACACATATATATATATATATGTGCTACTTATGTGGGGAAGGGGGGGTAAAGTGGGCACGAGATCTCGTGCCCACTTTACCCCCCCCCCCATAAGTAGCCCATAGATATATATATGTTTGTACAACTGCTTACTAAGTGATTCATGTACAACCTGAAGAAGGCCATTATCAAGCGCCGAAACATGTAGTGGTTCTCTATGTAATAATAAAATATATATACATCTCTCCACCATATAGTTGTGTTAGACAGTAAATTTACTCCATTATAGTTCTATACCATGGAGTTAGTTACTTGGTTGTCTAGGTCCCAGTGTCTTTGAACATAACCAGCATACATACGTAGCCTGTAATCTTCAATGTTTATGAAAAATGCCTCATAACGTAAAGATCCATAAAGAAATTGCCCTTTCGAAAATCAATATTTATTATTCTTTTTTTCCGTCACGTGCAGAGCCACAGTGCATCGTTACAGGCTTATGGCAGGGAACACTGGGAGTACAAGCAGTAATTATGCAACTCGTGCAATTATGTCAGTCGCGTTTTAGTACATAGCCTAACCGCTGTGTGTCGGTACATGAAGTATGTTGTGCATTGTGTGCTTGTCCACACACTGCGGTTTAAATGGGATGACAGCAACAGATGATCAACTGATCACATGACGTCTACGTCAGCAGCTCATATGTACACACACCAGGGCACACTGCGCCTACACCGCAAAATCATATTTACACAAGGAACAGACCACACCCGTGCTAACAAAACACAGGATGCACAATAATTTAGCATTCTATTTATCACGATTCAGGAAATTTAGCACTAAACATGTTGTAACTGGCAGAGAAAGTTTTAAATTCCCAGTTCCTTCAAATGTGTGTGTGAGTGTGTTGGGGGGGGGGGGTGTTTCATTCAGGTGCTTCTCGGCTATGCAGTTCAGACAAAATGCCACCACGTATCACTTGATTACATACATAGAATTGTACCTGAAGTTTATCATAGGCGCGTGAGTGAGGTCGAAATTTTTTGCACCAGACATTTGCATGGTTAATTACATCTAAATAGAGCGATGATCCTTCATCGTAACATGAAAAATACAGACCCTCAAACAGAAAGAGATCTTTTCATGCTTTTATTCTTTTACGAAAAAAATGTTATGGTGTAATACCCCAAATCCTAAATTCTTCAGCTTTTATTTTAAGGCGATTGTTCATACTTGTAATGCACTACAGCTAGCAGTATTAAATTCTAAGTAGTGATAAACACAGGCTGCATGAAACGTGTGTTTTTGTTAACAATTACAAGGACAGAAACAGAGCGAATTTTTGAGAGTGCATGCAGGTCTACCTGGTAAATCTAATCCATTCAGAATTTGAAACATGTTAGCGGCTTCTTATTTCTGTTTTGTAAGAACATAGACTCCCGTTAAACTGAATGGAGTGTTCCTCCTTGTAAGGAGTTCCATCACCTACCTGATAATACCACGGATTCAGAAAACTTTCATAATTAAAGGACTGGAGACAGCTGTTGCGTCTAGGAGAATGTAAAGTAAGAGGAACAAGAGGAGGAAAAAAGAACATAAGAAAATTGAAGAAGAAAGGAAAGAAGAAGAAATCGTGTCAGAAGTTAAAATAAGCTCTAGATAACGTCATAAGATGCGGTATCCTGCACAATGGATTTGCTGCAGAAACACACGCAGTCACGAAAAAAAACAAAGTTCAAGTTGATGCCACTTCCCACATTCTTAGACAAGCCTATGTATGAAGTGAAGCTTGAGATACAAAGAGTTTGTGTAATAAAACTGCTAGGAAAACCTTTACAAATTTCAAAGCAAGGTGTAAATGATCTTGGATAAAAGTTAAAAATTAAAACGTAAGCATTGAAGTTACATTCAATCTATAATTAATATAATGTTTAGAAAGAAAAAGTGTTAACACTTTCAATACAAACCTAAAGGAAGTGGCATGTCTGTAAGTTTATAAAAGACTTGGGTCTAGTTCGTGAAGAATAAACTCTTAGCCTATTTTAAAGTCAGTGAAGGAGGCTATTCGCATTCAGATATTACACCGCGTCTCTAGTCAAGGCACGCCACAATTTTGAGATAAGAGAAACTCCAAAAGCTGCAGGCTATGCCGACGTCAGCATACTTACAGACAGGGCATTCCTTGTAGGAAATATTTCCATGATTGGAGCAGGAATAACTTGCAAATGTAGCAAGATGTAACTCTTACACGGGAGGTAAGAGCTAAGAGACGTATATCCTATTAAATGAAGGACCTTCAAGATCTAAGATTCAGTATCCCTTGCGTTGTCTTGAACTTTGCAAAAGGAATGTGGTCTGATTTAGTAAAAGAAAAATGATATTCCTTGCATTTGAATCTACAAATCGTCAATTAGAAATTTTTAATTTTAGAATAAAATGAAGCTATACTCCATGGTGCAGAGTCCTTCTTGAGCAGCTAACTGGTTTGCAGCTAGTCAAGAAATTCCACACATTTCACGGAACCCGAAGGTTCAATACCGCACTCCCAAGCGTTCGCCACCTGCCCCTATCCTGGGCCAGCCCAATCCAGTTCACATCCCACCTCCTGGAGATTCATCCTAATATTATCCACCCATCTACGCCTAGGTCTCCCCAGTGGTCTCCTTCCCTCCGGTTTCCCCACCAAGACCCTATACACCCCCTTCTCCTCACCCATACGCGCCACATGCCAGACCCATCTCATTCTTCTCAATTTTATCACCCGCACAATATTGGGTGAGGAGTACAAATCATTTGGCTCCTCGTTAGGCAATCTCCTCCATTCCCCCGTTACCTCGTCCCTCCTAGGTCCAAATGAATAACTATTACCTCTTAATAACAGCGGAATCACAGTTACGACACAATGCATTACTTGCGGAAGTACTTAAAATTTAACCATACCTGGAAAGACAAGTCTGATTGTCTGTCTGTCTGCTTGTTTATTTCAGAAATTACTCCATAATGTACTTGGTATTTGGACGTAAAGTGAAACTTGTTTGGTTGAATTAAATTTGTTGCCTCGGCCAATCGGTCGATTAAAACCTGCAGTTCATAAAAGGAATGAATAGAACTTTTTCGATATTCTCAAAAACGAAGGATGGAATATAACGTTAGTGTAGGAGTCCGCTACAGGAAGAAAAAAGCAAAAGTCTAAAACTTTTATTTGGAGCTTTTTCTCCGATACAGCATACGTGTGTTGTTTAAACAAATAAACAGGAACTCAGATTTGTGTAATATGTTATCTGAAATTGACACAGCTTTTAACGGTATATTTGTGCCTCTATAAACTAAAGATGAATTTACATTAGGAATTCATAATCTATATTAACCCACTTCCAAACCAAAGTACCAAAGTTCAAATTTGCCCGTATCCGATTTAGACTTCGCGAGAAGCTAAGCTGTAGGAAAGATGAGAAAGCTGATCATTTTTTAAGCATCGTGGGCCTAAGGATTAATAAATAACTAGATTTTTATTTGAAACTCACGGGAAGAAATTATGACAAGGCGTTTTAAGAAAAATATCTTCGCGGGTTTCGCAATACAAACAGCCATTCGTCTACCAAATTTTAACATAGAATTGTGTTCGTCAAATTGGCGGCTGTTACCTCAGTATCTGTGGGCCCATACGAACGTACTACCTTAACATGTAGCTTATTTAGCTTATATCCTACCTATATCACACGCTTGTTAAATAAAACGATATTACGTCAATTAATGAAATAATAGAAACAAATATCAGAAAAAGCCATACAAGAAGCAACTTCACTGAGGCACATCTTACCAGTACACCGTACTAATATTACCAAACTACCAAATTAATTACAATGGAAAATATCTGCATATTTGTAAGCTACGGAGAAAAAGAATCCACGATAAACTGGTCCAGAGGCTCTGTACATTCCTAGTACAATATAGCATAAATATTTATCCCTTATCCAGTTACTTTAATTAACATCCACAAAACCTCACCTACAGCAGGCTCAAACCAAAATGGCTGTCAATTACGGTTAAAAAGAGAGATTACATCAACTTACATTTGTCCAGCACGCAATGCTGATTAAGGTTATATCGTACAGCCGATCGTGTTATTAACACGCATTTCTTTAATACTATTACGCCCTATTATCACTCACATATTCTGTACACACAGGTGAGACTTCTTTAAAATAACCAACACGATGTCACTTGTAGACTATCCTTTATTTTCATGGGTAGTCGTCATTCACTCTCTACATGTTTCGAGCTTTCTAGAAGCTCATCATCAGGAGATCATTCTTC
>Ga0131853_10017170_pt1 | contig 13189 bp, 17 predicted proteins | sample TergutLab28metaG_FD_92764 | JGI IMG/M metagenome (GOLD analysis project Ga0131853, IMG submission 92764) | Labiotermes labralis P1 segment gut microbial communities from Petit-Saut dam, French Guiana - Lab288 P1 (version 2) (version 2) | ecosystem: Host-associated > Arthropoda: Insects >...
AAATTCGTGGCATTCGCGGATTCTTATAAGATCGAATTCACTGCAACGTTTTGTTGCAAGTGAGACAAGCTCTGCTTCGAGAATTAAACGTGCCTCCACCAGTGCGGGAACGCCATATCTAGATTGAAGTTGCTTGATTTGAAAATAGTCAAGCGTGAGCTTGTCGTTGCTGCTAAGGAATGTGCCTTCTCCTGACCGGATGTCTACAACCCCCAGCGACGACAGCGCCCGAAGCGCCTCCCTAACGGATGGCCTGCTCACCCCTAGCATCTCTGCAAGTTCTCGCTCTGCGGGAAGGCGTTCGCCGGGAATCAATTCCCCGTCAATTATCAGCTGCTTGATTTGTTCAACAATAATATCCGATACTGTTGCTCTTTTAACTGTTTTGAATTTTTCCATATATAAAGGACCACACTTTTGCTAGAATATTTTAGCTAAACTAATCAACGTAGTTTTTTGTCTAATAAACCTGTACTCATGGGGTATTGTATCAGAAAAACATTATTGTGGCAATACTTCATTATTGCTATGAAGTTAAGACAAGCTGCTACCTGCCGACATTTTGAACACACAGCTTGCCTCCTGTAATCTCCATCATAGTACCGTTGATATAGCTCGCCCGATCAGAGGCCAGAAATACCACCCCGTCCGCAATGTCCGACGGATTTGCAAGCCTTTTCAGCGGGATCTGGGCGACGAGGCGCTCCGGCTCTGCCTGAAGCATTGGCCGGATTATATCGGTAAGCGTCACCCCCGGTATATACCCCGCTACTCGGATGCCTAGCTGATTCAGTTCCCCGGCCATGGTTTGCGTCAGGTTTGTTATGGCTGCCTTAGTAGCATTGTACGCGCTGTAGCCAATGGTCGGTATGATACCGCCGAAGGATCCGGCGTTTAGGACGACAGGGCGGCGTTCTGGGTTCATTCGTTTCGCGGCGTGCTGTGTGGCTAGGAGAACGGAATCAAGGTTGTTTCGGAAAATAAGATGCCAGTCCGAAAGCTCCATGTCCAAAAACCGAACGTCACGGAGAACCGCCGCATTATTGACCAGAATATCCAGATGCTCGAATTCAGCGTCGATTTCTGCGAACATACGTGACACGTCCGACGGGTCGGCCATACTGCCTTGCACGGAGAATACCTTTACCGTATGCTGAGCCTGCAATTCCGATACGGCTGACGCTAGTAATTCGCCGTTAATATCATTTAGAATTAAATTTGCGCCTTCTCTTGCGAAGCCGTGCGCCACTTCCTTGCCAATTCCTTTGCCGGATCCGGTGACCAATACGACTTTTCCTTCCAAATTCATTTGCATTTATGCGCCACTCCTTCACTAGACCTGTCTGGGAACCTTGTGACGCCGTATTTGCGCGGCAACTTTTCGTAAGGCTAGCAGCTGACGACGCCCGGGATGGATCGAACGAAGCCTTGCTAGTTCACTAAGGAAGTTGTGTGCCGGCGCAAGAAGCTGAGGCGACGACACATTACGAAAAATTGACCAGCAGAGACGTCCTCACAGGGCTCTCAGACAGATTTACTATATTATACCATAGCACTATATCAGAATATTATACCATCGTCCAACCGCCGTCGGTGAGCATTGATGTGCCCGTGGTAAACGACGACGCCCGCGACGCCAAAAATATAGTTGGCCCGATGATTTCATGGGCTTGCGCGAAGCGGCCTTGAGGTATCATCCGTATCAGGTTTGCGTACCAATCGGGATCCTTTGCCATCTGCTCGACCAGCGGTGTTTTATGATGGGCCGGAGACAGAGCGTTGACACGGACATTGTAGCGGGCCCACTCTAACGCCAGTACCCTTGTCAATTGCACCACGCCGCCTTTCGCCGCGCCGTAGGCTGAGTTTTTCTCAAGGGCGACATGGGCGTTGATGGACGATAAATTGATAACGCTACCTTGCCCGCGCGCAGCCATAAGAGCGCCGAAAGCCTTGCAGCACAGGAACGTTCCGGTTAGATCCACGTTGACAACCTTGATGAATTCCTTGGGCGACAACTCCAGCGCCGGTTTGCGGATATTCATTCCCGCTGAATTGACCAGTACATCCGGCGCGCCGCAAAGGTCGCGCACCATATCCGCCGCGCGTGAAACGCTTTCCCAGCTGGTGACATCAAGCGTCATGGCGGTGCATTGGCGGCCTATATTCTCTACGCGCTTCCTCACGCGCTCCAGATTCTCATAGTTTATGTCCAGAAGAATTACGTTCGATCCGAAAACGGCCAGCCCCAGCGCTATAGCTTCGCCCAGGCCCGACGCGCCCCCGGTCACAACACTTGTATATCCGTTAAGCGAAAACAGATTCGCGAGATCTTCGGGAATATTCACCTCGCGGATTTCCTCCAGCAGATTGCTCATAGCCTCACCTTCATTTAGGAAAGTGCGCAGCTTGTGCCGCGCACTTTCTCTGCTTTATTGAAACAGCGCAAGGATTCCCAAAGACAGGGCAGGAACGAAGGTCACCAGCAGCGTGCCGATCAGCCCGGCGACGACAAATGGGGCTGTACGTAAGTAGACTCGCGTTATAGACTCCCGTGACACACTGGCCGCAACAAACAATGTGGCTCCGAAGGGCGGTGTAAACAACCCTATCGAAAGATTGGCGATAGTGATTATGCCAAAGTGCAGCGGCGATATGTCGAATTCCATCGCAACCGGTAAGAACAGCGGCACGAGAATCAATATAAGGGTAGCAGTCTCCATGAACATACCGGCAACCAGGTACACAAGGTTCACCAGCAGAAGGAATACAATCTTAGAGTCAGTTAAAGCGATAACAGCTTGTGACACCATGACCGGAATTCCCTGTGCGGTCATTACCCACCCAAACAGCGTAGCTGTAGCGATAATGAACATAACCGATGATGCAGACAACGCACACTTGCCCAGGCAGTTGAATAGTATTTTAAGATTGATTTCCCTGTAGACAAAGACGCCGACGATCAAGGCGTACACACATGCGACAATAGCCGATTCTGTTGGTGTAAAAATGCCGCTGTAGATACCCCCAAGAATAATTACCGGAGTCAAAAGACCCCAGATCGCGTCTTTTAGCGCGGCGAGTATTGATATCCTCTCCCGCTTTTCCGTTCCTCCCGGGTGCCTCTTGTCAATGCCCTCACGCATTATGGTAAACATCGCGGCGCCCATGTATAGAATTGTGAATACAAAGCCTGCGCCAATAACAGCCAGGAACAGGTCGCCGATAGACACTCCTGTGAGAACACCGTAAATTACCAGAGGTATGGCCGGCGGGAACAAGATGCCCAGCGTGCCAGAGACCGCCTGGAGCGCGGCCGCAAAGTCGCCCTTGTAGCCACGTTTGACCATTTCAGGACACATAATACCGCCGACAGCGGCGGTCGTGGCCAGCGCCGAACCGGACATCGAGCTAAATAATGCGCATGTCATAACGCTGATTAGCGCAAGATTACCGCGCAATCCGCCCAGCAGCGCCGTAGCCAAGTTAATGAGGCGCTTAGAGATGCCCCCCTGCATCATGAGCTCGCCGGCCAGCATAAAGAAGATGATCGCCATAAGAGGGAAGTTGTTTGTGGCGGTAAACAAGCGCTGCGCGAACACCATGGTAGGTAGTGTGCCGGTCTCGATGATCGCTAAAAACGCCGCCAAACCCATGCCGTACGCAACCGGAACGCCAATTACCAACAAAACAACGAGGCTGGCCAGTAGTACAATGCCAACTGATGTCATGAGAGCTTCTCCTTTCTGGGCTTGAGCATTTCACCAATCTGGAACAGCAGCATAAGCACGCCGCCTACCGGGATAGCTATATAGACGTAAAGCATTGGTATCTGCATTGTGGGCGAGACTACCGCAGTGTTAAATGTGGAGAAGTTCCAACCCACAACGATAATAATGATTGCGAATATACAGCCTATCAACTGAACCGCCCGAGCCAGCACCGCACCCATCTTGGGCCCTAGTGCGATAAAGATGGCGTCAATCGCTACATGCATCCCGCGGGACACACCTAAGCCGGCTCCAAGAAAGATAGCCCAAATGTGGAGATAGCGAAGCGTCTCTTCCGACCAAAACAACGCCGCCATAAGTACATAGCGATAGAATACCTGTGCAAATCCAATAACTACCATCGCGGCAACAATCGCGGCCAGCAATGCGAATATCACTTTAAACAGGCCGTCCAGAAACTTTAAATACTGTTTTCGGATCATAAGTGCATTCCCTTCAAAATCAGCTAGGAATCATCATTCAGTTGCCACAATGGTTTGGATTAAATCGCTAAACTGGGGGAATTGCTCGTAAACCGGAGCCATCGCCTCTATAAACAGCGACTTGTCAACCGTGTTGACTTGCATTCCCGCTGCTTCAGCGAGATCGACAAACTCATAAGCCTGTTGTTCCGACAATAGACGCTGGAAGACTGTGGCTTCGGCCGCGGCTTCCAAAACGATCTGTTGATCTTCGGCGCTAAGCCTCTGGAAAATCATGTCGCTCATCAAGAACAGCCCAGGCGAGAAAAAGTGTTCAGTCAGTGACAGATAATCCTGTACTTCGTACAGCCGCTGCAGATATATGACCGACATGGGGTTTTCTTGCGCATCAATGGCGCCTTGCTGCAGCGCTGTAAATACCTCGCCCCAAGCCATGGCTACCGCGTTAGCTCCGATAGTATTAAACGTCGCAATAGGAACCGGATTTTCCATTACGCGGATTCTAATTCCATGCAAATCTTCCGGCGTATGAATAGGGCGCACGCTGTTGGTCACATTGCGGAATCCATTATCCCACCAGCCAAGTCCTAATACGCCCACATTTTGTAATTCATTGAAAAAATGCGTTCCTAACTCCCCGTCCACGACGTTGTAAACATGTTGGCGATCCCGGAACAGGTACGGAAGGTCGAACACGGCAATATCGGGTACGAAAGCCGCAGCCGGGGCGCTTGAAATAGCCGCGATTTCCACGCTGCCCATCGTCAGGCCCTCCAAAAGATCGGCTTCATTGCCGAGCTGGGAGCTGTGAAATAGTTGAACCTCTAAGCGGCCATTGCTTCTTTCCGCGACAATATCCCCAAACATCAAGATTGCCTGGGAATAGGGGTGATTAATATCAATTACGTTTCCGGCCTTCAATATGATAGTCTCATCCGTGCCGGATATAGGAGCGGCAGGGGCGGCGGCAGGAGCCGCCGCAGCCGTACCGCCGTTGCCACACGCTGTCAATAGCATAACCATAATTGCTGCCATTAAGATTGCAAGCTTTCTAAGAAACATACTCTATCCTCCTTAGCTTATTGAAAACAGCGTCCCATTTAAACAAGACAGGATTTTCCTCTATAACAACAAGGATTTATTTACCACCGACAACGGATTGCCACCCAAAAGGACACGACGTACTTCTTTAGCTGCGCCTTCTTGCAGGGCATGGTTACATTCCTCGGAAAAATAAGCCGAATGAGGAGTGATGACTACGTTGTCAAGCGAAAACAAGGGGTGATCGGGCTCTGGAAACTCAGTGGAGATGACGTCTAATGCGGCCCCGGCAATTTTGTTTGCCCTTAGCGCCTCGATTAAAGCGGGCTCGTCGACTACGCCGCCGCGCGCTGTGTTTATAAAGTACGCACCTTCCTTCATAGCGTCGAACTGAGCCGCGCTGAACATGTTCTTTGTCTCCTCGGTTACAGGCATATGTACGGACAGGTAGTCGGATTCCGAGACGACTTCCTCGAATGTGGCGCGCCTGACGCCGTATTGCTCGAATACCGCGTCATCAACATAGGGGTCATAAGCGATGATGTCCATATTGAACATCTTTATGCGTTTGGCGACTTCGCGAGCGATGCCGCCAAAACCTGCCAGCCCTAATGTCTTTCCTGTCAGGCAGTAAACGGGTTTGGCCAATTTTAGATCCCACACGCCGGATTTGACAGCGTTGTGCAATTTTACGATCTTTTTGTGGCTGACCAGAAGAAGCGCAATCGTGTGATTCGCCACATCAACTACCTGCGCCTGAGTAATGTTGGTGACAAAGATGCCGGCCTCGGTGGCTTTGGGAACGTCTATATTGCTTACCGCTATGCCCTGGCGGGCAAAAATCTTGCACTTCTTCGATACAGAGATAACTTCCGCGTTCATATCCGCATATGTCACGATCATACCGTCCGCGCGGGCACACTCCGATAGAAAAGAGTTTTTGTCAGATACGTCGGCAAACACGATTTCGCAATCCAGATATCCAAGTGCGTCATAATAGGGCTGCTTATTCGGGAATGGAGAATCTGTAACGACAACAGTATATTTCGCCATATATAACCTCCTTAATTGAGTTAAATATACTTTACCTCCAAAGAACTTGCTTTCAATAGACCAGCACGATTATTGGCAAAGTAGTATTGAAAACAGGTTCTATAGTAATATGCCTCTCAATCAGTAACATGCGTCGGGGTAAACAGCGGGAAATCTCCCGATTTCCCGCACCCCTTCTTTGTTACTGCTTCGAGGTCATATTACTATAATAAGAACTTTTTTATCCTCTTGGCTCACCGTCCACCCCTACGTTCGGGAGTGGGAGGTCATTGATTAGGATGATGATTCGGTTTTTCGGAACTCCGGTGGTCTCGTGTATTTCTTGCGTGATGTTTCGGATCAGCTTTGCTTTCTGTTCATTGGTTCTTCCTTCAGTCCAATCGATTCTGACTATAGGCATTACATCTTCCTCCTATTGTTTTAATATTTTTGTTACTATTGCCATGAGATCCGCTTCACTAAGCAATGCTTTTCTGACTCGGCTCTCTACTTTAACATCATTAATTATATCGCCCATCTGCTCCTTGCTTACCTTCGACGGGTCAATGCCGTTTTTTTCAAGATAATATATGATATTGGCTCTTCCGCTGCCCTTGCCAATGGCATATTGTTGTGGCCGGCCACCCACCAGATTTTGTGTGAATGGAGACATTCCGGTTTTTACACCCATCTTGTTCATCTTATACACAACGTCGGTCACGAGTCCTGATTCCACCCGCTCCAAGCATCCTCCGACTATGGGCTTCTTGCCCTCAATTGGAACTTTTCCGATCTCGGCCACCAGATTTGAAACCCGGCAAAGGCTGCCCACATCTATACCTGTTTTGATTCCAAGCAGTATTTCTATGCACATAACGACTTCTTCGGTTGGGGTGTTGCCGGTGCGCTCACCTAGGCCGTTAATCGCGGTATGTACGCCGGACGCTCCCCCTTCCAATGCTGCTAGCGCTGCGGCAGTTGCGCATCCGAACTCGTTATGGCCGTGGAATTCAAGCGGTACGTCTCCGGTTACTGTCCGCAGCTGCTCTACCGTGTACTTTACGGCGGAGGGCATCGCCACGCCAAATGTGTCGGTCAGCGTGACTGAATCCGGCTTTGCGTCCCGAATCACTGTACCATATATCTTTTGCAGGTACGGAATGCTGCAACGGAAAGCGTCCCACCCGAAGAAATTGACATTTAATCCCTTTTCCTTCGCATAAATGATAGAAGTAATAAGGCGATCCAGTAACTCCTCTACACTAATATCTAAAGCATGTTTACAAAGATATGGGTTAATGGTGTGTTCTACTATAACAGATTTTAGCCCTATATCCACACAAAGATCAATGTCTTCTTTTTTTGATCGGCACAGCGCCACCATATCCAGTTTCGTGCCCCCGTTAATGAGTCGCTTAACTGCACGCCCGATGGTATCCGATACTACGGGCATACCGATTTCGATGCGCCGTAAACCAATCTCCTCCAGCTCCTGGGCAATACGCACCCGCTCGTCTTCGTTCCAGCAAACACCAGGAGTCTGCTCGCCATCGCGTAGAGTGACATCGTAAATAAGAACTTGGTCGCGATACTGATTTCGTACACATGGCTCGTGGTTGAGAGGCGAAACCCAAAAATCATCACTAAACCATGGCATGTCGTACAGTTCCATTCCTTCAAGTCTTTCCATTTTCACATTAACCACTCCCTTCTATTTCGCTATCAATCTTGAGTTCCTTAAAATACAGATCGCTGTATTTTCTATAATATTATCACATATTGGCTTTACTGTCAAGCGGTATTACCATAAAACCTATATCAGTCTAATTTAGAAACCGAATGGAAATCACAAAAAACGAGAATCCGTTATATTTGACAAAACCAGCCAATTTGTTATAATAATTATTATTAAAAGGGAGAGGGCTGACTGTAATATGTGGGTTCGTGTAGAAGGCTATAACTTTAAGCTTATTATTGCCGATTGTTTTGTTACCTGTGCAATTATAACTGCAGTTTTGTGGAATGTTACAGACATACATAATGCCTTCTGTTTTCTTATTGGCGTTGTTTCAGCTTTTTTACTAGGCATATTATTTCATACATCTGTAGGGTTTTGGATTGTCAGCACAGTGTTTTCTGTGTTTTGGTCGCTAATTCCAATCTCCATTACGTCAGCGATCACAGATGCTGATCGTATTTGGGTTGGTGTAGTGGGTCTTATTTCTTTCATAGTCTGTATGATAATTCATATATCAGAAAAAGATACATAAGATTCTGATGATGAAAAACATAGGTGATAGATGGCTTTGACGCAGACACAAGGCAAAATTATACCGAGAGCATTTGCAACCATCCAGCATCTGCCTGGTTCAGAGATGATCGATGTAGAGGATAAACCACTTGGGTAGAGCAAGTAAAATGGTTGACCCAGCGGCGGCGTGCCAATGCTGCTATGGTAATCGTCACTGAAAAAGCAGCTGACATGAACAACGTTACGGAGCAATGGTCTCCTATAAATATTATAGTGAATACACTAGTTTATAGTACTTGCAGATACTTATCGAATTCTTTTCTACAATAGTACTGCGGCTTATGTCTAGGCGTTTGTGTGTTTGGTAATAGAAAAATCTTTTCAGTTGACAAACACACGTGAGACCAGGCGGATCAGCCTTCCGTTATTTGTTATGGTCTTTATTTTGGTGTTGGCTATTCAATTACCGTGGTGGAGGCTGATTAGCCTGTATTAAAACTATACATAAGCCCTGCAGATTTGATCCACTCAGATAGCTCATCAAATGAAAACACCTCGACATCTGCGTCAGAGGTGTCTTGTCTATAAACAGAGCCCTTGTAACCTACAACAGTAATCCCTGCATTTTTTCCCGCGAGTATGCCAGGCTTTGAATCCTCCACAACAAGACAGTGCTCCAGCTCACTTGTCAGTAAGGCGACGGCCATTAGATAACCATCCGGTGCCGGTTTGTGCCAATCGACATGATCTCCGCATACAATTGTGCTAAAATATCGCACAAGCGACATGCGATTGAGGGCGGCAAGAACATTCCTGCTTGAAGTCGACGAAACAACAGCCATACTCGTTCCATTACTTTTTAGGTATTCAAGAAACGGTGCAAGTCCCTCCATAGGAGCCAGATATGCATCTGAATAGAAATTTCCGTTTATCGCTTTGTGCTCCGATCTGAATTCATCAACGGTCTGCCTAAAGTCGTACCTTCCAATTAAGTCTTCATAAATATCGTTTGAATGCTTACCGTTATAATCATTGAGCAGGCTGGCTAACGACACCTCTACCCCTTCTGATTGTAAGGTGTTTCTTATAAGGTCGAACGCGGGAAAGGCGCTGTCCAGCAGAACCCCATCCATATCGAATAATACTGATCTTATCTCTGTACATTTTTTACGGCGCTGCACAGTTTCCACATTATCAACCTCCTAAACGGCAGTCTAAAAATCAGACTTCACAAATTATTAAATTGATATGCTCTTAAGGCGTGTTCCCACTACACAAAACGCACATCTTTGCGGCGGATTTTGCGCTTTTGGTAGTGGAAACACACCCTAAGTTAAATATCGTACTGAGTTTGTCTTACAGTTCTTTTCGGAAAGCCCGAACCTCGTCCATAAACACCTTCACTCGGCTTACGTCTACAGCATTTTCAAATAGACCGTCAAATTTGAAGGTTGTACCGGTTATGGCGCCGTCCGCGATTTCAAGCTGCTTACGGATATTACCCACATTGCAGCCGGTGTTGCAAAAAACAGGGGTCTTCTTCAATGCGTCCTTCACTTGCTTTAGTATCTGCGAGTCAGTTTCGGCGCCAGCCGTAAGCCCTGACACACAAATCACGTCTGGACGATGATTAAACTCCGTTGACTTCGCAATCTGCCTGATGTCCCGGTCAGCAAGGTAACTTGCGCCTTCGGGGACAACGTTGTACAGCAATTTCAGGTCATACGCTCCGACTTCCATCTTGTGACGGATCGTCGCCCCGGCATTTGTATTCCAAAGCCCGAAATCGCTGGCATAAACCCCGCTTATGATCATCGCGGATAAACTTAGCGTCAACGGCAACCGCAAGGTCGATAGACGCAATCTGATCCCATAAGCAATTTACACCATAAGTCATTGTGATTTCATTCATAAGCTCCCCAATAACCCGAGCCATGCTCGCTACAGTTTCGGTGCGAACTTTTGTAAGATAAGGCAGACTATACTTATTAGAGAACATAATAGCCTCTACCCCGCCTTCCTGCAAGGCATACACATCTTTTCTGGCTAACTCAACAACACGCTTCATCCCACCGGCATGATCGTAATAAGGGTCACCCGGCATAGCCTGTAAATGACACATCGCAATAATCGGCTTCTGCACGCCAAACATTTCATTAATCCAGCTCATATCATTTCTCCTGTAGTGTATTTTATGTTTTTAGGGAGTCATTATCAATCGGAATCGCTATGCTTCAGACGCGCGAAACCACCCATACAAACCGCGAATGACAGGCCAAATAAAGAACAACAAATGTACTCCGTGTCATGCCGCATTTAGAGTACGTAGCGCAACAAATATATCTTTGATTGTTATTTGATTTCGTGCGTTTGCCGTGGATATGACGTATTATACGGTTGACATTATACAACACTTATGCTAGTATATCTATAAAACTAGACAAATTAGCTAGTAATTTAAACAATATTTCTAAGGATGTGCAATATGCGTACATATGAAGAACTATTTGAATACGATGATTTCAACAATTTAATCAAGTACACAGACCGATGCAAGAATGTTTATCGCTATGAATATGATGTCTTCGGGAACATGACCAGCAAAACCGACGCTTCCCGGCATACACCAACACAACCTTCGATGGCATATGCCAATCGTTTATGACTGCGCGGCAGATTGAAAAGCTACGCAAGATGCTGAACTTGTCATTCACGCGACACCCAAAATTGAATCTGCCGGAAGAACACATTGCTACCATCGAGAAGTACCTGCGCAAAAGAGCGTCGCAGCTAATCGGATTGTCGAGGTCAAAATAACAAGCCACCGACACGGCAAGGAAGCCAACATTCTTGGGCAACCGGAGGCCATCGTCCAGAAATCCGCCCATTAAACGTCTACCGCAACCCGGGCGATATCGACCTGATTACTGGCGTTGTTCATAACACTAATAACCCAGATTGCTTCCCGTTCATAATGATAACCAACGAAACGCCGGAACCGGCAGAGGCACGATCACCGACGCGCATGGGTAGAGCCGTTCGATATTTTTATCGATATCTAATTTCAGTGGATTATTATATAGACCAAAAGCCGCTTGACCCTCAGCGCGTTCCATTTTTGCGCGAAGAACTCGACAAAATGGGGCTTATGCTAAGTCGCACCCTAAAAGAAGTAATCATGTTTGATGTGCCACGCTTCACCGTGCCGCAATCGTCGTATGTATCTGACGAGGGGGTATTGTTGACCACGCGCACAATAGAAATAGCAGAAGACAGTATCCCGCCGGAATTTGACCTTGTGGAAAGCACAACGCAAAAAATCACGCTCTGGTTGGACGAATTGGAAGGTGACGAATAATGGTATACGGACGCAGTGTAAGAGTGATTCTAGAGTGGCGCGGCGAAAGCATTGAAGTCCCGGAATTATTTTCGCGCCTCACCGTAAATCAGGATGCGCCGCCAGTTCCACATAATATCGTTGAGAAGGGCCTCGTCTATGCCCCGGCCTACAATGTCCCGCCTGTAATCACTTTAGACAACACGCAAGCATGGGCGCGCTGGATGGAGCGCTTCGGTACTTCGCCGGGTTCGCCGCGTGAGTTTATTGACAAACTGAACGAAATCCGGGAAAGCTTAGAACCGGCGCGGCTTGTTATAGAGTCCGATAGGCACGAAACGTATAGATTGCCGCAAGATTTTATGACGCTAATAAATATCAGGCAATATCACATTGAAAACGGCGAAGAGGACGACATATACTATTTCTTAGACTTTTACGAGTTTGAGGAACATGAAATGAAGACGCTGGACATCCAGACAAGTGGGAACGAAACCAGCGTCGCTCCGTCTGAACCGTCAAGGGTTGACGAACGACCGCCAACGCCGCGCAGTCATGAAGTCATTGCTGGCGAAAGCTTGACAAAAATAGCCCGAAAATATGGTCAACCTGACAGGGCATGGCAAGAGCTGTATGAATTAAATAAAGAAGTTATACACAGTCAAGGGAATCAAAGCTTGATATTTCCTGGGCAAGTATTCCAACTGCCGGAGGCATGGCGATGATAAGAAAACTAAAAAGAGCAATGGCCGCAGAAAAGCTAAGGAAATCTGGTAATAAGCGGATATTCCATAAGGACAACAAGGGCAAGGGCAAAAGTTTGTTTTCGATGTTGTGGAAGAATAACGTAAAGTATCGAGGTGCGGCGTGAAATACTTGCGTAGGCTATGCCGTGAAATGAATATCAACGCGCCGTATTTACTCTGAATGATAAGGCTTGACGAGAAGCCTCCGTGGATAACGCTACAGCCCAGCGGAACGAAAGTTGAACTTGAACCCGGCGAAACGCCGAAAGAGGCGATGGAAAGATTTGTTGAAGAAAAAGAATCTGAGCAAAAAGGATTGACAGGCGCTGAAGGTCGTGGTAAAATAACCATCCCAAGCAAAACAATTACACAGGTTTATGAAGAAGAGACAGGCGAAAGATATAAAATTGTAGCCGACACGAAAGAAGAAAAGCCTTACACTGTTTTTGTACTGAACCAGAGGAAACGGACATTGCAAGAAAAGACCTCCTATCGTAGAATAAAAAGTGATAGGAGGTTTTTATATGGCACGAAGCTATCAGCATATAAAAGTAATGGGTAAAGAAATA
>Ga0131853_10017172_pt1 | contig 13188 bp, 7 predicted proteins | sample TergutLab28metaG_FD_92764 | JGI IMG/M metagenome (GOLD analysis project Ga0131853, IMG submission 92764) | Labiotermes labralis P1 segment gut microbial communities from Petit-Saut dam, French Guiana - Lab288 P1 (version 2) (version 2) | ecosystem: Host-associated > Arthropoda: Insects >...
AAGTTGCTCAACATGTTTCGGGCAACCATGTGCCCATCTTCAGGAGCTGACGACTGCGTAGTGTTATCGCCACGTGTTGGTATTGTGCCGTGGCTGCAGGAAGGCTGTCAGAACCGGTTAGCAAGTAGTGTGTCCATTCAGGAGTTCGTAGCACAACTCCACTACTTGCTAACCGGTTCTGACAGCCTTCCTGCAGCCACGGCACAATACCAACACGTGGAGATAACACTATGCAGTCGTAAACTCCTGAAGATTGGCACATGGTTGTCCGAAACATGTTGAGCAACTTGTAAAGGAGAAATAAAGGATAACACGAAAGTGACATCTAGTTGATTTCTTATCCATACTACTTCATTCTTCCAGTCCTTGGACAGTATCTGTACTTACTGTTAACCTAGCTGATTACTCTGCTCTTCAAACTTTTGGGAATCTGTATGAAGTTTTAATAAATTAAGCAGGGTCGCGTCGCCTTCCAAGTTTCCTATAAGCAAGTGATATATTCTCCACACTAAAGATTTAGGTAAAGGTAATGAGGCCATATGAAGGTGCGTAAGTGCAGGTCCAAGTTTGCCTATTGTCGGTGCTAGATAAAGGTCATTGCTTAGTTTTCGTCTCAGCCGATATATTCTTGGGGAGAAACGTCTGTTTTCGACGGAGTATGAACCTCAGAACTGGTAAAGACGATTTTTGAAGAGAAAAACCTCTTGTTCTTAACGAGAGACTATACTAATCTATGCGGCTACAGAATTGCAAAGCATGTAGGCAGTCCATAAAGAAACCGAACTTGTGAAATAGCGAGCCAAAGAGCGCACGCAGCACACTTGCGACTTTGGCGTTGTATAGCAGGGATTTCAAGCTTCATTCTGACACTAGCAGTATCATGCCATGTCAATTAGTCATCGAGTTACACGCGCTTGAATGAGTGTGTGTTTAGTACTCTCGGCAATTTTTTTGCAAGTTGATAAATGAAGGATCATGAGGAGCAGAGCGTTTCCGTCAAATTCTGTTTCAAATAGGGACCAGCTTTTACGGAGACTTTTCAGATGTTGCAACAGGCTTATGGAGAGGATTGTTTGAGCCGTACCCAATGTCACGAGTGGTAACAGTGTTTCAAATCGGGCAGAACGTCCATCGAAGACGACCCCAAATCTGGACGGCCTTCCACGTCAATGGACGACGATCACGTTGAGAAAGTGCTGCTGTGATTCATCAAAATCGTCGCCTAACTGTCCGTGAAGTTGCCGAAGAAGTAGGAATCTGTAAAAGTTCGTGCCACACGATTTTGACCGAAAAACGGAAGATGTGTCGTGTAGTCGCAAAATTTGCGCCGCGTCTGCTGACGCGTCACTCCTTATCCATGAATTTTTGACGAAGCATAAGAAGACTGTTGTCCGCCAGCCGCCCTTCTCTCCAGATTTGGCCCTGCGGACTTCTTCTTCCCGAGGTGGAAACCCTCACTAAAAGGTCGCCGATTTCAGACGGTAGAGGAGATAGAAGAAAATTCGATACGGGACCTTCGCGCCGTCCGGCAGAACACCTTCCAGGACGCGTTCCAGGAATGGAGAAATCGTTGGGAGCGGTGTATCAAGAGTTGAGGGGGGTACTTTGAAGGCGACAGGTTTGATCAAGTTGTAAGTAAAGCAACAAATTTAAAAAAAATTTCGGTTTCTTTATGGACTGCCCTCATACCTGTCGCCGCAGATCAGGAAGTCTGCCTGCGTTTGTATAATATTTTTATCTTTTCATTCCTTTCTCAGCACATTGGTTTAATTAACTCCACGTAGCAGACTACGTGAGCTGATATTTGTTTATATAATCAATCCATTGTTTGACTCTAATGAGGGGGAATGTTAATTTCCATCCTTTAAATTTCTGGCCCTTCTCTTGAGTTAAATAAATGCAGTAATTCCCGTCACAGTTTTTTTTAGGAAAGAGTTTATCTTAATTTATTCTTTCATCTAGCCCTCCGACCGTCTACCTTTCGTCACTGGGTAAAGGAAAGTAAAGTTAATTGATCCTTGTGAGCGCCACCATGAGCTATGATAGACTGGGAGTACTCGATATTCTTTTTAAGATAGAGTCTATCTCAATTTTTTCGTTCACCTACGCCTCCGACCGCCTACTTTCGTCATTTGATAAAGGAAAATTAAGTTTTCTTTTTGGGCGCCACGTGGAGCTGTGACATATTTGGAGTACAGCTGCTCTCACTCCTAATATCACTTGATGGAGGTGATTGGTAAACTCCGTGTCCCATCTGCTTTAACCCCGGAAAAGTAAAGTAGAAACATAACAAGAGGCACTGTATATGTGTTTGGGTGGTTTTGATCTTGTCAAGAAAAGAAAAATCTCTGTCCCCTGCCGCGAAACGAAATGTGAATTCCGATAATTCAGTCCACATTCTAGTCCTTTGGTAAGCGTAATACCGGCCAATAAGGAATACAATTTATAAAGCTATTCATTATGAAGTTTTGTGCCTCTTCTTCTTTCTGATTCCTAGGTAGATTTAAATACCCTTCTTAGGACCTTGCTACTTAACAACCAAAATACTTTGACAAACAAGTCTTCTGGAAGTAATGACGTGTATGCTAGTAAATTTTCTCCGTTTTTCATAAAAATCATTGCGCCTCCTTTTTCAGTGTCTGTTCGTTGAAGCTTCCTTTTTGAGTTGCTTGACCACGAGGATGGATGAACAACTTTCTTCCGAAATGTAGGTCACTAACTGTAAGTCGATACAAAGTAACGTTCCGAAACACTGAATCTTTTTCAGCACCGCTGTGAGCAAGTTAAACCTCGCAGTGTCAATACTTGTTCTTCCTCATGTATGACAGATGAAGATTAGTCTCCATGTAAAACGATAGAGAAAATTACAATCAAGTTTAATGTAATGTTCACAATGCTACAGAGCAGACCGGACCACAACGTAAAGCGTTTAATGGTGGCAAGCATTTAGAAATTAAGTCTGGTCTCCTTTTTCAGACGCGTTAGCAAAATTACGGAAAGCGACGATTAGCTTCGTCTGTCCGTCCGTGTGGGACAACTCGGCTCCCACTGAACGGATTTTCGTGAAATTTGGTTTTTGAAGATTTTTCCAAAACTCAGTCCAGGAAATTCAAGTTTCATTAAAATCGGACAGACCAATACACATTTTTGTCGTGCTTCGCTCATTTCTTCTTAGAATAAGAACTGTTTTAGACAAACTTAGTAGAGGAAATCTAAATATATTTTGAGTTCAAATTTTTACGAAAATCTTTCCGTTTATGAGATAATGTGGAAAAATATTGTAGAGCAGGACAGGCTTCAGATGACAATATGGCTCATGCAGATTGCGTCCTGAATACTAAGTCTACAAATACACACACTCAGGTTGTGCAATTCTCATTGCTTTTCCACTGCAACAATATTTGCACGAACACGCCTCAATGTCACGTTATACGTACATTGCCTGTCTTTTGTTTAAGATTTTCTTCTGTTTCTGTAAGTACTTGAATTCTTTTTTTTTTAAGACGGATTATCCGCCTTCATATTCGGTTGTCTCAGCATTCGGGAGAAATAAAGAAAATTTAACAACTGAAATTTCCTAATTATTCTAAAATTTTGGATCCCACATTTCTATTTGATTTATACCATTGAATAACACACTAGATGCGACACACACTGTAAGCGAAATTCTTTGCCGTAACTATTTCGCCCTCCCTTCGCGTGTGTATCGGAAACCGTTACTTCAGTTGGTAACCCTGATCCGATGTAGGTGGGATCAGTCACGCTTCCCATTCGGAATATCCCAGTAGGGTAATCTAGACAGTTAACTGGGTGCTTGGTGGTCCAGCAAGCCACAGAGGTCATGTCAAACAGAAGCAACGGCATGATTCAACCAGACAACGGTAAGGAAGCCGTATAATTACTTTTGTTTTGTTTAACAGGACATCGCAGAAAATGCGTTTAGGTCACGTATTACGTGACGTAAACTTGACCCCATGCTATTGGGACAAATTTTATGCCATATTGTAGGAGCTATTTCAGAATCATGTCAACCGGAAATCGAATTTTTCATACTTTTTAAGAACATAGAAACTTTCCATTAAGTGTATCCCTGTTAATGGTTGTTGGGACTCTTTACCGGACGTTAAAAAACTGGGACATGGAAGTGACAAACTCACCTGCATCTAAAGCAGAAATGTCGAGGAGTGGAAATGTAACTCCATTCCTCTTCTATGCCATCACGATTTGCTCATTGACAACTTTGTCTCTATCTCTATATCCTTGTGCGTGTGTGTGTGTGTGTGTGTGTGTGTGTGTGTGGCGCTCTGAAACTGCATAAGGAGTTCCATGAATGCTTATACGAAAATTATGCACCTAAAGGTGAAGAAACCCAATCTTTCTACAGATTTGTCCCCATCCTATGTTCCAGTGTGTTCTTGTTTGATATCATACACCTTCCGCGAAATAGATACAAGTAACAATGTACATTTTTTCCAAATCACTGCACATCTGTTGGTAAACATGTGTATTATTACTTCTCTGACATGCTTCGGCTAATAATAATAATAATAATAGTTATCTTCAGGAAAATTATTGGCACAGAGTAGCATTGGATGCAAATTGTACCCTCAATTGTACTTGGTGATACATTACAAAATTAAATGTTGGAATGTAGGTATTTGATATTTTACAGGTAATGTAATTGTATGATATTTTTATTAGGTTCTATTTATATTTCTTTGCAACCAAACACGTAGAAGCAAATAATTTTTTTCTTCAATTCCGGTTGGATCAAAAATCCAGTATAGAACAAAGGACGTATAATGCAGCAAAGAACACAGGATATATTCCGGAGTGTCTTTGGTTAGTATGCATTAGATTGGAAGTGCGTACTGCTCCTACTGGCAACAGCACGAATTAGTGCTCTCAAGATGGCGTTGTTGTGAGTGTAGTGCGAGTTTCTGGCGAAAAGACTTTATAACTTTGCCGGTGTTATTCGCATTCAGTGCTATTATATCAGTTATACTGTGAGTGCAATGAAAGAGTCGAACCGCCCTGCAATGAGTATAGAAGGTTTATTTTGAAATACCGCAGACTGTGGTCGACAGTCGGAAGTATGTTTTTTTGTCTGTGGTAGATATGTTTAAAGAAAGTAAACCAGGTGTTCAGCTACCACTGACGCACGGTCCGTGAAGTCCCGGCGAGTTGGGCGAGTTGAAGATCAACGTATTTATCACCTTGGAAGTACGAGGCGAGTATTAAAGTCATACTAATTGTTTACTCTAATCCTGAAATACCTTAACACATTACACATGTGTACGAGGTCGGATTTTCTCCATAGTCAGTCTGGACACCGTGGTAGTGAGCTTATCCTTGTGCAAATGGAAACTGAAAATTAGTCGTCCACGACACAGCCGGTCTTTCTTGAATAGCTATGGCGGATTACCAGTTAATTTATTACTGTCTTAATAGTTTATTTGTACAGGTATATCTAGACGGCATTTATTGAAAGAATTATTTCCTGCACTTTTATGTATGCTATACGCCTTTGTTTCACACAATTCGAATAATCCGTAACAGTAGCCTTTGACCCCGCTGTTTACACGTTGTAACTGGAACCGATTAGCTGACGCATGTTACTTTTGGATACTTCGTTTGCATTGATGTTAATGCCGTCGTCTGTTTGTTATATACCCGGTGTGACTAATCCAGTTGTGTTCAAAGAACATCGAAAAGCTATTACACTGATTAAAATAAATCCAATGATTCAGCTAAAAGTTATAATTAAGTCTGCATCTTTTAACGCACGTGCAAAACAACCTACAGATCGTGGACTTACAGCTCACGACTGTGCGTAGTCTTGGAGATGGATACAAACTTTTCGACGGGACACGCTCCTTCCTTTCTCAGGGTTGCGTCAGAAGAAGAAGAAGAAGAAGAAGAAGAAGAAGAAGAAGAAGGAGAAACATACTGTTTCCAAAGTTTTTGTTTCCGTTTCCAAGACATGTCGTAACAACCACGTAATACTTAACGAGACGATCTCTCAGGACTGTAAAATTGTTAAAAATTAATACGAATGACTTACTGATTAAACAATTACAAATTAAAGTACACTTTTCTTCATAAAATTAAGTATATTTTAAATAAAACACCATGCTTTTACTTTCTGGTACTTAGAACAAAATGCTGCAGTTGTGAAGTAATTATGAAAGTAACTGCAGTGTCTCTTACGGATTTCATATGCTGGGATGTGTAAGTCTATGTATCGTTGCCGTTTCTTTGACGTGAGACAGACACACTATAATTTCCAAGGGAACCCACTACAGATTCATTTCATGAACAATTGAACGGTTTGAGAATAGAGGGTAGATTTCATGATACAGGGTTATATAAAAAAATTTCACATCCTATATTCCGTGCATTATAATTTATTTATTACACTTCGAATCAAAGAATGCACACAGTTTTATTAAACTTACACAATATTATAAAAAATTATCTCATACATGTTGCGGGCCCCACTTGGCCATGATCAGGTAGCAGACAATAGTGCAAAACAGATATTGGTTTGATTGGTAATACAAGGTTATATTAATTAACATTGGAGCAATTATACACATGGGCCTGTACAAAGAGAGATTCTGTAATTAACACCTTCAGTTCAAGAGCTAATTATCGAAGTAATTCCAAGCCAAAAATGAGATAAAACATCGGTTCGATTTTCAAATGTTACGAATTTATTCTTACCTGGAACTACGAAAACAAGAAAAAGAGTTGTTTGTATAAATGTTTTTATTGATGATTTCGCAGTAAATATTCCAAATGACTCTTCACAGCCTCCATATGCACCTTGGCACATCTGCGAATTGGGTCTGTATCTCACTGTAGTTCATAAGGATTTTCTTTTTATGGAGTGTAACAACCGAACTGCTACGGGGAAATGGATCTCGTGTTTCCTGTTACAGTACAGCGGAGTTGTCATGTGCCCCCAGGGATAATAAGGTGGCCAGGATAGTGTAGTCGCTATATCCAATCGCTAAGGGCTGGACGGGTTTGTAGATTGAATCCTGGTGGGTGTGGGAGATTTTCTGCACCCGTCCAGACGGCGCTAGGGCCCACCCAGCCTCCAATACAACGGGTACTGACTTATTCCCGCCGGGCTAAATTGCCCGAGGTTTGGCGTTGATCACACACCCCCATTTAGTACCGAAGTTAAAGAAAGAGTAGAACTATACTTATACACCCTCTCTGTGCCTTCGTGGCGGGTTATATGGTGAAATTTAACCTTTTAACCCTTATCCCACGGAAAGTAATCTGGGGTGCTGAAGTATGGAAATCTTGGTGTCGAGTTTCGGGAATCACAGGTACTGACAGGGAAGCAATAATCAAGGTGTTACCCCTGCAGTGGTGAAATGGTGTATGTGCGTGAAATGTCGGATGTACAAGCAAAACGTGGAACCGCGAGATGAATTACTTACTTGAATTTTGCTTCTGCAAACTATACAGTCTTGCCGCGTGGTCTAAGGCGTAGGTTTGCGGCCTGTCGCTTGATGGGATTGCGAGTTTGAATCCAACCGAGGTAATGGATGTCTGTATCTTGTGAAAGTTGTGGTTTGTCAGCTATAGGCCTCTGCGACGGGCCGATCATTTGTCCAGAGGAGTCTTACAGATTGCTTTGTGTGGCTGTCGAGCCTTGAAAAACAAAAACCTCTCTGTAACGGGCACACTTATTAAATTAATACCTGCTACAACCTCGATTGACTGACGTCCCGGGAAGTTTACTGGGTGTAAAGTTGGTCATTGTAAACACGTCTTTGAAATTTCGAATTAGAAGTACGTAATACTTACTTACTTACTTACTTACTCCACGGTGCCGAGTCCTTCTAGAGAAGCCAACTGGTTTGCAGCTAGTCAAGAAATTCCCCGCATTTCACGAAACCCGAAGGTTCATTACCGCAATCACAAGCGTCCGCCACCTGTCTCTATCCTGGGCAAGCCCAATCCAGTCCACATACCTACATTCCACCTCCTGGAGGTCCATCCTAATATTATCCACCCATCTACGCCTATGTCTTCCTGGTTGTATCTTTCCCTCCGGTTTCCCCACCAAGACCCTATACACCCCCCTCTCCTCACCCATGCGCGCCACATGCTCAGCCCATCTCGTTCTTCTCGATTTTATCAACCGCATATTTTTGGGTGAGGAGTACGTAATAGGGGCTGAAATTAATTCCAATCGAAGCCTTTTACTCTTTAAATCTCCTTACTTACCGTAATTTCAAAATAGACTTATTACGTCATACAAATATATAGGGATTCCAATGTGTTTTCAGAATTCGATGGTCAATAATTGAAAATAACCACTAATGATATATTAGACAAATATAAATTTTTACTTGATCATGCGCAACATGTTTTGGCCGCACGACCAAAATCAAGAACATCATTACAAAAAAATACAAATGGAAGTTAAAAAGCACTGATTATAGTTTTTCCCCACACAGTATCGTTGTATTAGTTTCCTTATCTTTTGGGCTTCGAATTTAGTGAATTTTTCCTCAGGGATATACAATGACACTTGGGCGTCTGTCTGTAATAATACGATCTATGTTGTAGCCTATACGTTTGTGCCGATGTGCTTGATGATGGACGTAAGGCAGAAATACGTTGCTCGTGATTAAGTAAATACAAATATGTGTATTTTCCCCAATGTAGCATTTGGGTGTGTTAACATTTATTGAAAACTTGAAAATAATATTTATGTCCGAATACACTGATGTGGTAGAAAAATATGTTATCGTTTTTATTGTAATTTATTCTCGCGTCTTGTGTAAATCAGACCATCTTGCATCAGGGTTAAAAACCAGCAGGAACAGAAACCCAAATCGTAATTTCCACCGCAGATGGAAGGAAAAAGTTATCCACCAAGATTATGCTTCAGCGAAGTTCCGAGGTATTTTGCTACCGTGTTTAAATAACGGTTTTGCTGTTTTATTTTACTTACGGAAACTCGGGTTACATTGGCTTGGTTGTTTCGTTTTATGATAGAAACCGAAATCAATCCTAGCACTTAAAGAAGGAACAAAAAAATATTCTATCAACGTTCGTAATCCAGTTCTCATATCAGTTAGGGAAACACTATCTACGTCGAAAAGCATCGTTTCAATTAATAAACTTATCACTGTGTTGGCAAACGACATGAATTATATTCTGCAGTATATCAGATGCTAAAGCATACCGACCCACAATCGAAGGTCACACTCCATTAGACTTACTTTGCGCTTTATCTCATTCATTTCCGTGCACTAATTTCATTATTTCACAAAAACCGACTAATACACACACATATTATTCACACCACTGCATTAGCACTGTATTCCTGCGACACGTTTCGGCCTTCAAAGGGCCATCTTCAGGGAGCACGACTGATACATTTTGACAGCCAAATCAACAGAATGTATAAAATTTTTTTTTAATACATTAGGTTGATCTGATCGGGCGGGCAAGCGGGCAGGCGGGCAAGCGGGCAGGCGGGCAGGCGGGCAGGAAACTTTAAGAAATGTTGATGAGGGGGTTTGTACTAAATTCAGCTGGCTCGATGCACGAACAGTGACGAACAGCTGGGAAGGCGGTAATAATTTACCCGACGATATAAAATGTAGGGAATATCTTGATAAACCGAGATACTGTCAACTTCTCACAGTATGCTCTGCTGTGTGGAGTTACAGGATCTGTAATATAATTGGAAACGGGATTTTCTAGTTAAAGTTTACGTCCACGCGTACTTCGCATGTTAAAATGTCTGGAATGTATGTGTAACATGTATTTGTCGGTTATTCCCCCGACAGCACGGCCTTCGCAGTATTCTCACTCACACAGATAAGAGGTCAAAGTGATACACTTGGTTCGATCTTCAGTACCACTACCAGATGTTTCTAATCGCTAAAACTTGGGGACGGTTGGGAAATTTTCAGGATAATTTGCAAAGGAGTCGTAATGATTACGAAGTATGTTGAGTCGGAACTTGCCACAGGTGTACCTTTTGTTCATTTTGATGGTTTAGAAGAGAATATCAAGCACAGAGTCGATTGAGTTCTAGAAGGACAGAGAGAGAGGGACAAACAGACACGGACAGAGAGAGAGAGAGAGAGAGACAGACAGACAGAGAACGCATTCAGAAAGAAGATTGGAGGATTTCTTATCAGTTGGAATGGGCCAGGGGCCTAGATACTAGGTAAAATGATCAGCAGTACGAGGTTTGTTCAAATAGTATCCGGAATGGAATTGTAGTGGTTGTTCACTGGGCGGGATGTGTTTACAACCAGTCTTGACATGTTCGTACATGTCTTAGCAACTCGTGACGCAAGTTGCAAGTGGCTGCATTTGCTCAGTTGGCTGTAGTAGGTCGCGGAAATAGCACATGCCTTTATGTCATAGCGATTTTTACGATGTGTGAAAGTACCGAACAAAGCATTTGCGTCAAGTTCATGTGAAGACGTGCAGTTTCTTAAGAACATTGTGACAGGTGATGATTCCTGGATCTATAGGTACGACCTTCAAACAAAACAGCAATCGTCACAGTGGAAGGGTTACACGTGTCCGCGACCAAATAAGGGGCGCCAGGTGCGAAGCAAAACAAAGTCATGTTACTGGCGTTTTTTGATTCTGAGGGTATCGTACACCACGAGTACGTTCCCGACAGGCAAACAATTTACAAGGAATTCCACGTGGAGTTCTTGCGACTTTTGTGTGAATCAGTTCGCCGAAAACGACAGGAAAAATGGTGGGATGGCGACTAGATCGTGCACCATGACAATGCACCCGCACACACTTCACATCTTGTGCAGCAGTTTTTGGCCAAACACGACACCGTTCAGTTGCAGCAGCCGCCATACTCACCAGATCTCGCACCGTGTGACATTTTCCTATTCTCAAGGCTTAAGAAAGTTCTGAAAGGACAACGATTTGAAGCAACGGAAAACATCAAACGAAATTCGACGAAGACACTATTAGACATCCCGAAAGAGGAGTTCGCAAAATGTTTCCAACAGTGGCAGAAACTTTGGGCGAATTGTGTAGCTGCGGAAGGGAACTATGTTGAAAACAATTAGGTTTAAAACCCCGTAAGGCTTATCTACTTCATGTACTGTGGTCAGTCCAGATACGCTTTGAACAAACCTCGTAGTGTGGTGAAGAGAATGATGACAAGCATGTTGATTATTATGATGACAGCCGATGCTGCGTTAAATGCGATTCGCACTTGGAGTTCGGACATGCTAGATACCGTATTAAAGATGACAAACTTTGATAACAGCAATTTTATGTCTGATAAAATAATGTACCTTTCAGCTCAGGATGGAGATGTGACAGTCACCTAACGTCGCTCCCGCCTTCAGGTTCACGCATTCATCATGTTATTATCAACCCTTTAAGGAATAATATTTAATATGTGCACCACAAATTTTAACTTTCTGAAATGATACATTCTCATCAGAGAATGTATCTATGTGTCGTGTACAGAGATTAATTAACTGAAAGGTTTTATAACCAAGACAGAAGGCGTTTGCTGAGCGGTGCGAGTTGAGATTTTAAATACAATTCAATTCAATCTTAGTCTTATAGGGGATTTTATGGGTTTAACATTACGGTAATAGGGTGTCTTAGAATGGAAACTTATAGGAGGGTTTATGAAAATCTGTCAGCAGGTTAAGAAGTTGAAATCACACACACACACACACACACATATATATACACGCGTGCACACAGAGTCGGCATGTTGAATTCGAAAGCCTATTTTTGTAGTTTCCAAGAATGTGAATTAGGCCAAGAGGTAATGATTTGCTAGTTCCAGTAGACATGTAATATCTTCACAGAGCAGCAACTAGATGGAATGTCTTCCTCATGATGTAACCAGATAAAGTGCTCGTATAGCATTCCGTAACATAGGGTAATGCGACTTCTTCCGTTAGTTACGTAACTTTACGTACTTCTTAATGGCTTCCTGAAACTTTCTTTTTTCAGTCTCGATTTCATGGCCACCGCGTCAGCTCCATCTCAGCTCATTACGTTAGAAGGGATGGAGCGTGATGTAAAGAGGAAAGATGTGCTTTCCAAGAGACGCCTTTAGGACAGTTTTATAGAATAATACTGGAAGTTACAGATGTTTAAGCACACGGGAAAATAATCGAATTACACCTAAATTACGATAATCATTCAGGCAAAATTACGTGGCCTGAAAATGCTGTATACAAAGAAACGACACTGGCATTTATTATATGAGGTTAATCCGTGGCTCATCTTTTATGATATTTTGCTGAAACTAAAGCTAAATATTAGCAGCTACCCATTTAAGGGTGGTCGTAATGTAGGAAAACTTGTGACAGGATAGCTGATAATACAGGACACGGACCGATATCATCATCTAAAAGAGGGGCCCTTCCCTCGATGTGGTAAATACAACAGTGCAGTTGTGTTGGGAGATAGTGCCAATAAATGCGAGCTGTTCTTATGAAGGTTCAAAATCTCGCAGCACAGATTAATTTTTAACTTAGATTCTGAAGATCTTCATTAAGTAAGGATGCTCTCTTCATGTAAAATAATTCAAAATTTAAACTGCGGTCTTATAATTTAAGGACATTTATGCGGCCTTGGAGAAACTTGATGTCCCCATATTCAGGGGCTGCTTTGAATATTGAGGGTCCGTTATACAAGCAGTATGTTCTCCAAATTAATAATAAAAGACGAAATTATATCATAAAATTTAAGATCAGAGTCTAAAATAATATGCCGTCAAGGCTTAAAAACTCATGATTTACTCCTTTTCTCTTTACGATATTAAATCATTATTTACTTTGAAACACCGGCTTTGTTAATGCAATACTGCTTATTAAACTTATTGGGCGAAATGTTAAGCCAAGGGTTTCTCATTGTGCTGACAGCTCCTGAATAAATTTCGTAAATGTTCATTCATACACGAAATTAATTATAAGAATATAAAATAAAATTCTGTTTGCCAGCCTGTTGGCACATTTATTCGTTGGGAACATAAGGCGCTTTCAGATAAATTCAGCTCTTGTACCTTGGCATGTATGTATGTATGTGTGTGTGTGTGTGTGTGTGTATGTATGTATGTATGTATGTATGTGTGTGTATGTATATATGTATATGTGTGTGTGTGTTTGTATGTATGTATGTATGTATGTATGTACG
>Ga0131853_10017174_pt1 | contig 13186 bp, 11 predicted proteins | sample TergutLab28metaG_FD_92764 | JGI IMG/M metagenome (GOLD analysis project Ga0131853, IMG submission 92764) | Labiotermes labralis P1 segment gut microbial communities from Petit-Saut dam, French Guiana - Lab288 P1 (version 2) (version 2) | ecosystem: Host-associated > Arthropoda: Insects >...
GTGGACATGAGTTTTGTGGGTGGATTTTCGAGTCGTATTTTTCGCTAATCGAGCATATGAAATTCGTCGCGTGCACAAAAGGCACGTAAGAATTTCATATGCGAAGAGTGGCGGAAAATCGGCCGAAAAGACATCCATGATAACTCGTATCCACACTACCTAATAACAACGTCTCGTCGGAAAACGAAAGGGCCGCTTGATATGGAAACTGTTATTGCGCTTGGTTATACGTGTTCGTCTTTGTTGGTATAGCGCTGATTATGAAGTGGGCAAAAAGAAAGACCGATGAGCAGAACGCTCAAAAGCCGGCATACCAAAGGCATAATGGAGCATTCGTCCATGGGCAAGCAAGTGGCGCACATAAGGAAGATTTTAATCTCTATCGTCGATTAATAAACAATATCTTGTATGTTATGTTGAATCGTTGTCGAGGCATTATGGCGAGTGGGAGAAGGTCGATGAAAACACTATTAGAGGAATGGTTGAGTTTTTATTGATGAAGGCGGCACAAGCACTTACAAGTCACGTTCAGGCAATGATGTAACCTTTCCTATATGGTGGGGCGGACCTGTCGAATGTGAGTTGAAGATTGGCGATGTGTTCCCACTTGGATATAGAGTAGGACGCCACGGCAGTGTGGGCAAAATTGTCCCAAACATCGCGCATGGGAATCAGCTTACTTTTAAGATTACGCATTTTTAATGGAGCAGATTAAAATGAAATACGATTTTTCACTAGCAAATACAAACGACGCATCCGAAATTCTAGCCCTTTACCATAGCCTAATCGGCACGGAGGGCTGCGCTTGGAATATGTATTATCCTAATATGGAGTTTGTTGAGTCCGATATTCGTAATGAGTCGTTATATATACTAAAAAACGGCGATAAAATAATCGCCGCTACATATGCAGGCAAGATTGATGAGCTTGCCGAACTTTCATGGTCGGCTATCAACCCATGCGAACTTGCGCGTTTAGCAGTCCGAGCGGATATGCAGAAGAAAGGCATCGCGTCACTACTTTTAGGGCATGTAAAGCGTGCGGTAAAAGCGCGCGGTTTTGATGGAATTGTAGTGATGGTCTCTAAGGCGAATCCTCCGGCCTTAGCCCTTTATGATAGAAATGGATTTGTACGATGTGGAGAGGTTTTTATGTTTGAGATTGATTTTTATTGTTATGAGGCGAGGATTTAGGAGGGATATGATGAGCAAAATAACAATTTCAAAGTTGCAAAAATACATCAGAGAAAATGACCACCATCCCGAACGAAAACATGCATATTTTCTAAAGCTTATTGAAGAAATAGGTGAGCTTTCAGAGGCGATTTTAAAAGACGCTACTCCCGCCACAAAAGAGTCATTTAAGGGTTCGATAGAAGAAGAGTTGTATGATGTTCTCTATTACACTCTCGCGCTTGCAAACTGCTATGATATTGATGTTGAAAAATGGATTTACGTTAAAGAGAAGCTCAATGATGAGAAGTATTTGAGGAATCGTGCGGATTTGTTGCTTGATACGCAATAGATGAGCTCATGAATAAAAAACTACCTTCAAGAAAAGCTCTGAAACTAAAAGATTATGATTACTCCAAAGCAGGATATTGTTTCATTACCGTATGCACAAACAATCACAAAAACACCCTCGCCGGTATTCGTAGGGGTATATTTACGGTCGTTGACCAGCGGTCGTTGACCAGCGGTCGTTGACCAACGGTCGTTGACCAGCGGTCGTTGACCAGCGGTCGTTGACCAGCGGTCGTTGACCAATGGTCGTTGACCAATGGTCGCTAGAAAGTGTCACTTAGCGAACTTGGTGAGATTTGTACAAGCGTAATTAACAAGATAGAGGATATGCATGGCATATCTGCCATTAAGCATGTCATAATGCTTAACCACATTTATTTCATTATATCAATTGATGATATCAGTGAGCGGATGACCGCAAGGGTCGCCCCTACGATAGGCTCGATGGTTGGCTAATTGCAAAGAGCGCGACATCCACATGGGGCAACTATAGCAACGAGGATATCACGACCACGTCATTCGCGGTGAGGCTGACTACCTGTGCATTTGCAATATATTGACGAAAACCCTGACAAATGGCAAGATGATTGCTACTATACCTCCTAATAACAAACCTCAACCAAACAAAGCCCCTCCGGCGGCGCGGTTATCCCTGCTTTTGCCCTGTCCTTTGACTCGATTATCCCTTTTATCTCATCTGCTTTAATCTTCCCCAGCCCAACATACACAAGTGTTCCAGCCATAATTCGTACCATGTTATATAAAAAGCCGTTCCCGTTCACTCTGAAACATATCATGTCATTTTCTTCCATGTAAATCTCCGCGCTGTTGACTATACGCACGAAGGTCTTGGCGCTTCCATTCGCCGCACAAAAAGCGGAAAAATCATGCTCACCTACAAAACTCGCCGCCGCTTCTTTCATCGCGGCTATATCCAGCTTATTATAGACATGCCAAGACGTCTCGCCGACAAGCGGATTCCTGACCGCGTTTGTGTAAATCTTATACACATACGTCTTATTTCTTGTATCAGATATTGGATGAAAGTTCTCATGAACCTCTTTCGCGAAAGTGACCGAAATATCCGACGGAAGGTGCGAATTTATCGCGAGCGGCAATTTATGCGCAGGCACAAAGTCGTCCTCGACCGAATACGAGCATGCCTGAGCAAGCGCATGTACGCCCGAATCTGTCCTAGACGCACCCATTACGACTACAGGCCGCTTATAAAGTACACTCAAAGCACGCTCGACCTCTTCTTGCACGGTGTTGGCGTTATCTTGCCTTTGCCATCCCGCATAATTCGTGCCTTTGTAGGCTATTGTGAGCAAGTATCTTCCCATTATAAAAACCTCATTCCAAAAGCCGACGCCAAAAACATAATAAGTACAAAAACAAACACATAGTCCGCTTTGCTAAAAACAAGCTCATTCATGCGCGTTCTTTTTGCATCGACCTGATAACATCTGGCTTCCATTGCGAGCGCAAGTTCGTCTGCGCGCCTGAATGCCGATATAAAAAGCGGCACAAGAAGCGGAATAACCGCCTTCGCCTTTTTAATAAGTCCGCCCGTATCAAAATCTGCGCCCCTGGATATTTGTGCTTTCCTTATCCTGTCCAGCTCTTCCATCAAAGTTGGGATAAAGCGCAGCGCGATAGTTAGCATCATTGTTATTTCATGTGCAGGCACGCCGATTTTTTTGAACGGATTAAGTATGTATTCCATGCCGTCCGTTAGCTCTGTAGGCGATGTGCTCAGCGTCAAAAGAGATGAGGCGGTTATCAAAAGCACAAGCCTTGAAGCCATTCGGCCGGCTGCTAATAATCCGCTTGAGGTAATGCGCAAGAAGCCTAGCTCAAAAAGAACATTATCGCCGGCGTCAAAGAATATGTTCATCGCAACCACAATGATTATGATACCAAAAATTGCGCGAAGGCCTTTTAGCATGAATTTTATCGGGACTTTGGAGAACGCTATCGCAATTAGTAACCCGACAGCCGATACAAGATAGCCGAAAAAATTCGTTGCGCTAAAAATCATCACCATGAACAAGACCAACGCGAGCAACTTTGCCCTCGGGTCAAGTCTATGGATTTTCGATTCGCATGGATAATATTGTCCTATTGCTATATTTCTCATAATCTCTTGGAAATCTCCTTATATGCCGCATCGACCGTAAAAATATCAGGGCTTAAATTAGCGCCTCGCGCATTTAACTCTCTAACCAAATAGCTGATTTGAGGGGCGGCAAGCCCAATTTTTTCAAGCTCGTCAATGTTTCCAAACACCTCGCTCGGAGTGCCCAAATATTTAAGTTTGGAATCAGCCAAAACCGCGATACGTTCGCACATCCTCGCGATATCTTCCATGCTGTGCGAAACTATAATGATAGTATTGCCAAGCTCCGCATGAAGCCGCTGTATCTGCTCAAAAATCTCGTCGCGCCCTTTCGGGTCAAGGCCGGCCGTCGGCTCGTCCATAACAAGTATCTCCGGTTCCATCGCGATTACGCCCGCGATTGCCACGCGCCGCTTCTGTCCGCCCGATAGCTCAAACGGCGACTTGTCGAAAAGCTCCTCACCTATTCCCACAAGCGTAAGCGCTCGTTTAACTCGCCGCTCAATTTCGGCCTCGTCAAAACCCATATTTCTAGGCCCGAAAGCGACATCCGCTCTGACCGTCATTTCAAACAGCTGATTTTCGGGGTATTGGAACACAAGGCCGACTTTCTTACGAATTTCTTTAAGCGAGCTTTTGCTCGCAAAGAGATCCTCGCCGTCAACCAAAATTTGCCCCAAAGTCGGCTTAACAAGCGCGTTAAAATGCTGAATAAGCGTAGACTTACCCGAACCGGTATGTCCGATTATGCCGAAAAACTCGCCTTTTTTGACACTAAAGCTGATGTCGGTAACGGCAGCCGTTTCAAAAACAGTTTCGGGGCTATAGATGTGGGTTAGGTTTTTTAGCTCTATCGCATTGCTGTCACTTTGTGCTTCAAATATTGGCTCCGATTCCGTGTGCTGCGACTCGCTTTCTAAAAGCATAGGCGAAAGAGCTTCAACTGTGCCGTCTAAGCTAATTAAATCATCCGGAAAATCGTGACCATCATTGATAAGCCGATGCATAAGCTCGCTCACCTGCGGCACATCCAGCCCAAGATCTTTTAGTTGCGCCACATTGCGAAAAACATCTTTCGGCGCGCCGTCCATTACTGCGCGACCTGCGTTCATTACAACAACTCTGTCTGCGAGAGCGGCTTCTTCCATATGATGTGTGATGTGTATAACGCTCATGCCCTCTTCCTCGTTCAGGCGGCGCACAATATCCATAACATCCCTGCGCCCGATTGGGTCAAGCATTGCCGTTGCCTCGTCCAGTATGATAATTTCTGGCCGCATGGCTAAAACGCCGGCGATAGCGATACGCTGCTTTTGCCCACCGGAAAGAAGGCTCGGCGCGTGTTTTGTGAACTCCTCCATGTTTACCAACTTTAGGGCGTTATCAACTCTCTGCCGAATTTCTGAGGGAAATACGCTCAAATTCTCCGGTCCAAAAGCCACGTCTTCCTCAACAATCGTAGCAATTATCTGATTATCGGGGTTTTGAAACACCATGCCGGCACTTTTTCTTATGAGCCAAACATTTTCAGGCACGCTGCTATCCAGCCCTTTAATAAACACCTTGCCCTCACTCGGTGTCAAGAGTGCGTTCAAATGCTTGGCAAGCGTCGATTTACCTGAGCCATTATGTCCCAAAATCGCCACAAATTCGCCTTTTTCTATGGTCAAATCCAAGGAGGAGATGGCAGTGGTGTAATGCATTTCTCCGTCCTGGTTTGTTTTTGGATATTTGAAGGTTAAGTTTTCGGTTTTTATCATTTTGCACCTCGCGAACTTCATTGTACTATCTTTTTGATGTTCGAGCAAGGGGTAGTTGCTTTCTTATGCGAATCATTTTTAATAAGTGGTTAAATCGCTTGACAGGGCATAATCAATTGCGTATGGTATAGATAGTGTCCTATGAGAGGCACTTATTTATTGTAGGAGGATTCATGAAGATGATTAGAAAAATATTTTTTGCGGCTATCGCGATGTTGGTTATACTGGGGTTTGTAGCTTGTGATAGTGGGAATAGGGCTTATGCCGGGGCGGATAATTCATATACAGAAACTCAGGTACCGGAGCTTGTGCCGGAGACGGAAACTTATCGCGAGTTTAGCGTAGATGAGCTTGGCGATGTGATTATCCAAGCAGGTACGTTCTGGGAAGATTGGTGGAACATGAACGGCATTTTTGTGCATACCGAATGGCTTGACCCGGATGCGCTTCCTGCGCATATTCTTGATACGAGAGGAATGGCGTTTCTGCGATTTTTGCCTGAGTCGGGTTTTGCAAGCCTTGATGATGTGCGCGAATACTTGGCGCGGTTTTACACGCAACAGAGGGTTGATGAGCTGCTAAATGACGAGTTTTCGGTGTTTATCGAGTATGACGGCACGCTTTTTGTGGATGCGACAAGGACGGGCTTTCCGCGCCCGAAATGGGACGGCACGACACATGTATTGATTGAGCAAGACGGCTCACGCGCTGTGGTTGAAACTACGTTTTTATACGGTTCATGGCATAGAGGGGTTGATGATGCGTATGGTATGCGAGCGATTTATCGCTTTGTCTTTGAAGATGGCCTGATAGCCGTTGGAATTGGCCCTTGGGGCAGCAATGATGATGTGGTTTTTGAAGAGCTGCCGCCCACCATTACGCAGCTTGGGCGCGTGATAGAGGCAGAAATTCGCCAATGGGAGAATTTTTGGTATTATCGCTCTCCGTTCGCATCGTATCATATCGAGTTTAGCGAGCTAATTAGTCCGAGAAACGACGGAATATACTTCGCACGAGTAGCGCAGACGGCGGATTTGCCAACAATGGAGTTCTTGCTTGGTAGGATGTGGAATTATACGGATGAGTGGACAGAGCGATTCTTCGAGCGGACAGATGCGCCGTTTGTCGAGCATAATGGCGCGCTGTATATCAACACTTGGCGCGACCATATTCCACGTCCACACTGGGAGAGCGCGAACCATGTAATGATAGAGCAAGACGGGCTTCATTCGGTCGTTGAAACGACGGTTGGGCTGGTTGACCCTATGTATGCCGCAATTATCGGAGGGGCTCGGCCGATAGTGGGCGAGGCGCAGATTCGTTTCACTTTTGTGGGCAGGCAAATTGATTATAGTAGCGAGAATTTCCCTTGGTTTTTGGAGTAGGCTGGAGGAAAAAATAAAGCCGGAGCGGTTTAGCTGCTTCGGCTGGTTTTATTTTGTTTGTATTTTTGGCAATGGCGCATAGCCTGCTTTCGCTAGAGTTGGGAGCCCAATAGCTTATGCGCCACGTCTATTTATCCTTTATATGCAACAGCGTCAATGTGTACCTGCAAGCCACTTTCACCGCCGCGCGAAGCGAAGTCGGTACTTATGGTTTTGCGCGCAGGGTACTTGCCCTTGAATCGCTCCTTAAACACTTGCTCCATAGTCGGGATATTCCAAGGGTCTCTCATCATTACGTCAACTTTAACGACCGACTCTAAGCTCAAACCCACCATTTCCAGGCGCGCTGCCATATTATCAAGCGCGCCATGCACCTGCGCTTCAACCGTCTGCCCTACATTTCCGACGCAAAAGGTTAGAAACACAAAATCGCCGGCCTCGACAACTTCTGAATAAGCACATTGCCGGGCATTATCTTTGTCAAGGTTGTGTCTTTTGATTTCACTCATATAATTAGTCCTTTCTATGGCCCAAGTCGGGCAACAACTCGCCCAATAATTCGTTAATCCTAACTGTTTCAGGTTCTATTTTTGGCTCAGGGCGCAACTTTTCCCACTCCGCGGCACTCGCCCAGTAAAAAGAGCACCATCCATTGGCAGGGTTCAGTGTCCTCTCCCGGCGCACGGCGGTGATGAGCAGTTCCTTGCTAAGCTCGTAGAGTGCTCGATTAAACTCGCAGGAAGACATCATCAAAGTCCGCTTAATCTCTTTTGTGCTTGCAAAATCGGATGCTTGAAGTAGTTCATACATCTTCTGCGCGTTCTCCGATAGCTTGTCAGTGCGCTGTTTGTATGGTTTTAGCTGATAATACAATTCTCGCGACAAATAGCCGGCCCGATTTTTGTAAATCTTAGTATAAAAAGCCTCACCGCTCTCCAAAAGCGCAACGACGCTGTTCCAATCCCCACCGACGCAGCCCGTTGACAGCATTTTGCCCTCCGGATTGCAGAGAAGGAAGCCGCGCAGTTCAATGGCTGCACGCAAAAGCTCGACTTTTACCTCGCACACTCGAACCTCATAGCTCATCACGCACCTCCAACATATTCTCCCAATACCGTTTGGGCATATGGCTCATGCGGCAGCGCGGATTCAGCCGCTCCTCTATGCCGATTGTCTTATAGAACTGTTTCCACAGTGCCTGATATTTCAGCTCTTCTTCGGACTCCTCGGCGAACTCGATTTCTTCAACGGCCGTAAGTTCAAGCTTTTTGTCCTGATAAATAAGCGCGGCTTTGTGCGTTTTGTCGTAAATCATAAAATTCTCCATAGGAAAACGGCGTACAAAATGCTCGCCCAGCAACGGAAGGACGAAATTTTTCGGGCTGATAACTGCGCAGAGCATGTCACCGTAATCAGCGAAGCGCGTGAAGCCAAGGAGCAAATGACGCTCGCCGAGCATATGCTTTTCCATCGCCAAAACTTCCGCGACTTCCGCTCGCCCAAGCATCAGCGCGGCCTTCTCGCCCTCGCGAAACGCTGTTATCAAAAAGCGAAGCAATTTCAGCTCCTTATGGTCGTGATGACAAAGGAAAACATGCTTAGCAATCGACAAAGTTCGCGCCGATATCTTGGCAATTGATATCTGTACCTTATGAGCCTTTTGCTCATCGGTTTTTATGGGCTTTTGCTCGTAAAGGTTCGGTTCGTAGCTTGCCGTATTAACGATGTCGGCAGGCAGCTCGCGTGTGTAGACACTCTCATGCACACAACATAAAAACCCGGCGAAACTGCCGTCATAGATGTATATCGTGTTGGTTGGACGGGTTTGGATTTTGTAGTTTGGCATGGGATGGCTCCTTAGGGGGATGTTGTTTTGGTCGAAATAATTTTCGAAGGGTTTCGTTAAGTTTTGTAGGGATGTGTTTCGTGTGCAGTGTCGCTGGTGATCTTCGTTGATGATGGCTCTCGTCGGGCGTTGCCCGGTGGCTACTACCCAACGGGTGTTACCCAATGGGCGAGTATGGAAGCTCGCCCCTACAAGGGGTTTTGAACCGCATAAGCAGCATCTCCATATGTATTGAGGGGCGGATTGTCTATGAGCAGACGATGTCGTTAGGAGAATATCATCGATGAACGACCACGACTGACCGTTGGTCAACGATCGCTGGTCAACGACCATTGGTCAACGCCCAACGGCGCAACACGCAAGGTTAGCCCCTACGAGCTGCATAGACGAAAAATTACACATTGCTCATTGGGTGCGCGCAAACGCCCACGTCACATCTCAACCCTAAAACCGCGCCACCAATCCAAGCGTCACTTCCTCACGGACAGCCTTGATTTCAGGCATCTTATCCTCGGGCAAGTACCTCGTCTGCTCCGTATCGAACAAACTTATCTGCTCGACCCCCCATTGACGGTAGGGTCAATCAATGCTTTTGCTGTCGAAAATTTACCTAAAGCTAAGCCTCACGGCTCATCATTCGCGACAATAAAATACTCAACCCTAAAACCGCGCCACCAACCCAAGCGTCGCTTCCTCGCGAATAGCCTTAATCTCAGGCGTCTTATCCTCGGGTAAATACCTCGCCTGCTCCGTATCGAACAAACTTATCTGCTCGACCCCCATAGAGAAACTTTTTGGGTCAATCAACGCTTTTGCTGTCGAAAATTTATCCAAAGCTAAGCCTCTCGGCTCATCATTCGTAACAATAAAATACCGCGCGCGCTTTAGAACCACTCCAATGCGTTTCAGCTCACTCATTCCGAGCTTTGAATGCCTGCGAGCCGTCACTATTCGCTTTGCACTCGTAGGCCCTACGCCTGGGATTCGCAGCAGTTCCTCATATTCGGCCTTGTTTACATCCACCGGGAAAAACTGCAAATTATTGACTGCCCAATTGCATTTTGGATCCATGAACGGGTTGAAGTTCGGTGCTTCGTCGTTTAAAATTTCGTCTGCCTCAAAATGGTATTGGCGCATCAGGAAATCGGCTTGATAAAGCCTATGCTCCCTAAGAAGCGGCGGCTTTGTGTCAAGTGCCGGCAGCATTTTATCCTCCATCGCAGGGATGTATGCCGAATAAAACACGCGCCGTAGGTCGTATTTGCCATAAAGTCCTTCCGCCAGCTTGATAATCGAAAAATCCGTTTCGGGACTTGCGCCGATTATCATCTGCGTCGCTTGGCCGCCCGGCGCGAACGTTGGGGCTTTCTTGTATCGCACGAGTTCGTTTGAACTTTGTACGATACCCTGTGTAATCTGCCCCATTGGCACGAAAATGTCCTTGCGTTTCTTTTCCGGCGCAAGCGTGCCGAGGCTCATCTCGCTTGGCAACTCAACATTTACGCTGACCCTATCCGCCAGCAAACTCAGTTTTTGCACCAGTTCAGGCGACGTTCCCGGGATGATTTTTGTGTGAATATAACCCCAAAATTTATGTTTATAGCGCAGGGTTTCAATGGCTTTTGCCATGCGCTCGCTTGTGTTATCAGGACTTCCAACGACCCCGCTCGATAGAAACAGCCCCTCAATATAATTTCTGCGATAAAACTCTATAGTCAGCTCCGCAAGCTCCTCCGGCGTAAACGTTGCGCGCGGCACATCATTGGATTTGCGGTTTATGCAATATTTGCAATCATAAATGCAGCTGTTGGACATGAGAACTTTGAGCAGCGTGATGCAACGCCCATCAGCCGAAAACGAATGACAGCAGCCGGCCGGTAAAACCGCGCCGATACCATCCGCAGGAGCTGAGCGACTAACACCGCTTGATGTGCAAGCCGCGTCATATTTTGCGCTGTCTGAAAGGATTGTTAATTTATCCATTATGTTCATACTTTTTGTCCCTCGAAATAAATTTGCGAAAATATGTTCACTTTTTATTATAATATACGAACATAGGTTTGTAAAGCATAGATTTAGCTTGACAAAACAGGTCTACTATTGTAGCATGATATCTACAACAGTAACCCGAAGGAGTATTAACAATGAAAATAGCCGATTCCGAACTCGAAATCATGCGCATTCTCTGGCGTGAAGCGCGCCCACTTTCATATGCTGAGATACGAACAGAGCTTGAAAAAGCGACTGATTGGAAGAAATCGACCATCCAAACGCTTCTAAGCAGACTAAAAGAAAAAGGCGCAATAGACGCAACGCAAAATTATGTCACGCTTTACAACGCGAATATTACCCAAGACGAATACGTGAAAACCGAAGGGCGAAATTTTATCAACAAGCTCTTTGACGGCAGCGCGAAGAGTCTTGTTGCATCACTTTGCCAAAATGGGCAGCTCGACGAACGCGATATTGACGAGTTGAAGGCATTCTTTAGAGTGAATGAAGGAGGAGAAAATCAATGATTCCAACATTTCTAAGCGAGTTTGTTCGCGATATAATAATCATGAGTATAACGGGCGGCGCGCTTGTGCTCTTTCTATGGCTTATTAAGCCGCTTGTGCGCCATCGCCTGCCCAAATCAGCCCAGTATATATTCTGGCTGGTGGCACTTTTCGCGCTGCTTATCCCGATTTCGCGCATAGTTGTTTTGCCCGGGACAGCACCGAACATTGCGCCCATCCACGCCGTTGTTGAGCGTAATGTCATATCGGTTAACGAGGAAGCTGTTAGAGTGCAAGAACATGAAAGCGTGACCCCGCAAGAGCGCGTGCAAGTTAACAACGTAGCCCCTGCGGATGCCCCACGACAGATAGCACTCGATCTAACACCGCCACCGGAGCTGTCTGCGTCCGGCTTTGCCATGCTCAGCACGGCTTTCATGCTCATTTACCCATTGGTCGCGGTATTCATTTTGCTCTATAACTTGATTGGCTACGCGTGTTTTGTGAAGAAATTGCGCCGCGGACGTCTTGAGCCGCATCCGCATGAACTTGACATGCTTGATAGGCTCACGGAAAACACGCACAAACCGCGATTAATCATAAGCGAACATGCCGGAACCCCAATGCTTATTGGGCTTTTTCGCCCGACCATAGTGTTGCCGGAGCGCAACTATGTTAATGAGCAGCTTAAAAGCATTTTACTCCACGAACTAACTCACATGCGCCGCAAAGACATTGTTGCTAAATGGTTGTCTCTTATCGCGCTTTCTTTGCATTGGTTTAATCCGCTCGTGTGGTTTTTACGCCGCGAAATTGATAGCATTTGCGAACTTTCCTGCGACGAAGCAGTCATTCGTGATATGGATTCGCGCGCTAAGCAAGCCTACGGCGAAACGCTGATTGCCGCTGCCAGCCGTGATAAAATGCCTCTTCCCGTGCTTTCGACAACTATGTGCGCGCAGAAGTATGCGATAAAAGAACGCTTGGGCGCGATTATGAAAAGCAAAAGGCACACGAAGCCGGCACTTGTCGTGTCAGCGATTATACTGCTCACGGCCGTGCTTGGTGCATGCACGCTTGGCGCAAGAAGCGGCCAAAACCCGACGGACGACGCCAATGTTCCCACCGAAATTATCAACAATGAGCCACCGAGCGTCGAGTTCCTCGCTATGCAATACATGGAGGAGATGATTAACTCGCTCTATGTGTTTTTAGAAGACGAAAGCATCTCGCGCCCTGCGAATATCTTACATGCGCGCGTGCTTTTGCTCGAGCGGCTTCATACTTTCTACGCTCTTACGCCTGAGCCGATTGAGATGTGGCGGCTGGTATTTGAAATTCAGACTGACGATATTGAAGACGGTAACATTCGCTGGGGCACTTTCGCACCTGATGAACAAGGCTGGCTTGGCAAGCATATGGGCTGGCATGAATCTGATGTTGTCATGATTTTTGCCCAAAATGCGGTTGGATTTGACTACCTTGGCAATCTCGGCCGCTGGGAAGCGTATGATGTCATTTATGGAAACGGCGCGGAGCATTTTCTTAGGGAGTTTTTGAGCAACATAAACTTTTTAGGGCTGGAAACCATCCCAAATGTGGGAGCTGCGCATGAAACGCATCGTATAGTTAGCTCGTTACCGCTGCCGGATGGCTCATGGCAGCTTAATTCCATACAAATCGGCGCGAACCACGGCGGTTTTAGCCAAGATATCGGCGCATATTCTTTGACTGTTTTTTATGACGCTATTTCAGGGCCTGCATTTTGGAGTTTTGAAGAAAATATGCCGAACGACGCGCTTAAAGCGAATGCCGCGCGGCTCTTTAGGCAAATAGAAAATCTGCAAGCCGTGACATTCTCTGTGAACGACCTAGCGGCATCCTTCGTGCCGGAATATCATTATCGCTGGAGCATAACGCGCGCTGCAAGCGATGCGGGCGCAGCAGGTATAACCTCTTTTTTGGGTATGACGCGCCCGGAAAGCTTACTGCAGGCGACCGATGAAATTACGCTTAGAATCCGTTCAATCGAGGGGCTTACACATGAATATGACA
>Ga0131853_10017175_pt1 | contig 13186 bp, 9 predicted proteins | sample TergutLab28metaG_FD_92764 | JGI IMG/M metagenome (GOLD analysis project Ga0131853, IMG submission 92764) | Labiotermes labralis P1 segment gut microbial communities from Petit-Saut dam, French Guiana - Lab288 P1 (version 2) (version 2) | ecosystem: Host-associated > Arthropoda: Insects >...
GCACGTTAAAAGTAAGAGACTGAGTTGGGTGGGACATGTTGAAAGAATGCCTGATGAAAGAGTAGTTAAAAGCATTTATAAATGGAAACCACACGCAACAAGACCGAAAGGAAGGCCAAGATTGAGATGGGATGACGACGTGAGAGACGATTTGAGGAAGATGGGAGTAAATAATTGGAAACAGAAGGCACAGGGAAGGAAACCATAGAGAGGAGTAATTGAGCAAGCCAAAATTCACAAAGAGTTGTTGGAGCTGAGGAAGAAGATCTGATTAGCATTTTACAGTAGATGACACAGTGTAGTTAAGTGTACCAGAAAACAAGTTGCTTGCATTATTCCAGGCACAACTTTATACTTACTTCTGTTTACACTCCTCAAGATTCTCAAGCTCTCCAGCCAAATGCTTCTTTGCTGAAAACATAAAATCTAAATAAGTCTCACAACATCAAATGCTCATTGCATAGAGACAGTGGCAGAGTATGCTTTGAGACTGGGGAGCTAAATATGTTTGAAAAACTTCTGCCCACATGTATGTTTAACTAGTGAGAAATAGGCACATCAAAAGACACTGCACTCTTACACTTTTCTTTAACAAATCACATAAATTGCATGCCTGCAATTGGACATAACACTGAATCAGTTATGTTTAATTTCTATTCCTCCAAAACACTTTGTATACAATTCAGTTTAATATTCTCCAGTCTGTTTCATGGTTCTTCTAAAAGGATAAATTCCAAATGTTTTCACTATAAAAAACAGGGCGTGTGTTTTTCCCATCAGGGTTACACGTCAAGCCCATCACAATGTCTTTGATTTAACTTTTAAAGCAACAACAGACAGTTTGTGTATGTGTAATAAGGTTACTCGAGTTCTAACTTATATTTACTTTGCTAAGCACAAATATTTTCTGTAAAACGTCTTTTTAAAATACTTCTACATATGTTTTTCCTATCAGATATATTGTGTAAAATATGCTTAAAAACAACACCTAAAATAACTACTTTCTATATCTGCCTGATTCATCATCCACAGTCATCCCATTATATCTTTTTTTATACTAAATAATTTGAGCACATGATAACGGCTTCATACAATTACCAAATTGTAATTTTACCTGAACTTAAAAATGTTTCCATTTTTTTCTTAAACGGTTGGGTATTCTCTTCTGTGGAAGCAGCCAACACTTTTCCTTTTTTTGTTTCACAAACTGAAAAAAGAAAGGTCCTCAAATGAAATAAATATCGCAGTTTCTCTTGCTTAAAACTGCACACATTGATGTGTAATCACTGAGAACTGAACTTTGAGTGGGATTATAACCCCCTTTGAAGGTCAATTAAAAACATAAAACATTAGGTATGAAAGTAACGTCTTACCTGATGATATCATGATACAAGGGAACTAGTGCTACATGTCACAGGGTCACCTAAACAAAATGCATGCATTAAACCATATGCCATACATGAAGGTTACAATACAGTTATCCCTGGGCATGCCATGGGGAAGTGGAGGCAGAGCGCTATGAATTCTGAAGCTTGGCACTAGATGGTGGTGAGCCGTCAGTGTCTCGCTTTACTGCTGAGGAAAGAGCCCCTGTATTCACTGTATAAAGCTGGTGTGGATTTTTAAGGAAAGAAAAAATGCTCTTACACCTGCTGGGAATTGAACTACGATTTTTGGTAATCCAGCGCACAGCCCAGTTGATGAACTGACAGTGCTATCCAGGCTCCATATGGGTTATGCATTTATTGGAATAAAATGGCGTTTATGAAGAAATTTAAGTAATGCTTTACAAATTAAAATAGCATAAGTAGTAATGAGGAAAGCAAAGAGAGAAATTCATACATCTACAGAATTAAATCAACAATACACAGAGGTTCAAGGGGTGATGAACAGATGAATTAAAATATTTCGGTATTTTTATCGCGTTTTGGATGAGAGACACAATTCACACAGCAATGTCAGTTACAAGCGTTGAGTAATTTCCTTTATGATGCAACAATTTAAAACATGCAGTAGCTTGAAATTTCACAAACCTTTGAAAACACTCAGAAAATGGTTTATTAAATGCACTATGTTCAGAGTGATGTCCTGAAACACGCATAACTTCCTCAAATGATGAAATTGTGCAGACATTTGGTCAGGGTAGCTGTAGAAATTCTATCAATATTTGACTGAAAAGAAGTTTTCAGTTCTGAAATTTTGCACGATTTTAAAATAAAATCTCTTACCATTACCCCTATGTACATTATTAATACAACAGTCAAGGTACTAAAAACAGACACTACAAAGAATTCAACATTTAGCACATTAAATGGAGGTCTCAACAGCATCTTATAAATACCATAATTATTTAAAGATTTCCATTTAAAAAGATGCTGAATCATCAATTATTTGACAATGGACATTACACTTGTGTGAATGCATACTTAACTTTACTTTACGAAAACCTGGACATTTGGATTGTCACATTTTTGATTGTCACTTGTTTGTCAGACAAGGCTCTCTTTTAACTTTATTAATTACACAAACGAAGATGATACCAGATTTCAGGCCTCACAGAAGCTGAGGCTGACTGCTGCTAACCCACTCGAAGTATGAATAAAGTATTGTGAATATAGGGTGCGTTATGAAATGCCAGAATAAGAACCATGTTTCATACCAGTAAGTTCATTCTGAAGTTTCTGAAGGTCTCCACCAACATCGTCAAAGTGAACTGCTGAAGCTCGATCAATGTCTCCTGGCTCTGGAATTGGTAATGCTAGTCCTGGGCTAAGTGGGTCCTCACATTTCTGCTGCAAGCATTAATTGTACTGCATTTATTTCAGTTCAATAAGGTCATGATGATGACCTTGTTACTTGTTTGTATGGTCGTCATCCCACTGTGTTTGTATATCAGTATAGATAAATACACAGACTTTCCATCGAATATTCACCTTTATTGCAACTCATGTAGCTGTGTTGCAGTGAAAATGAACAGTTGTGTTCGATGGAAAGATTGTGTTTTTTCTAAAGTAATGTTATTACAGCCTGAGAAATTCCACACATCTAATGACACAATCCTACACTTGTTTCAGCCATCTTACATCCTTAAAATGTATAAGGCCATATTAATGTTATTCTTCCCTCTACTTCTTGTTCACCGAAGTGGCTGTTTTTTAAGACGTTTCCAAACCAAAATCATGTACCCATTTTTTGCCTCCCCTATCTGAAACAAATGGGTGGTATATTTTCCATCTGTTTTATTTGATCTGAGATTACCTTTCCATTTGAAAAATAAATTATCAAATATGGAAAAATAAAACTAACATTTGAAGGACACCCTTCCTTCAAGATGCAATTTGTTATGAATGTACTTTGAAACTGATTTAGCTACATGACAGTCTGAACATATCTGCAAACTGTTCAACTTCACATCCTTCACAGACTTATCAAGTGCAAATTAAATTGATCTTATTTGAATTATTTATTACCAGACTGTATTGTACACTGAACTGGAACATATTTTGTAAATGTAATGTCAGATCCATCAAACACAACATGGAAGGGTAAGTCTGCAAATAAATATGTAAAATGGTAAATAGATATATAAATAAATTACAATAAAGGTGAATCGATGAGAAGCAAGAATACCTTCATGTATGCACGAACAATGAAGTGCAGCAACGTAACGCTACTGTCCTTGCTTTTCACATCTCGCAACTTGGCAAGAATCTCTAGGCCAAATCCATCAGCCTGTCCCCGAGTCCTGTTTCCACCATTCATGTAGTTTCCTAAGGTTAAAATAATGGCCAGAACAGTCTTCAAGCTCTCGGATGTTGTCAGAAACTGTGAGAACAACAGCAAATTCAGTACACTAAAACACAAATTCTGCATTTTGCATCAATGCATTATATTTACTACTGTAGTAATATCATAAGCAATATACAGACTTATAGAAATGACAGGAAAAGATTCAAAAACAAGGTTATACAGATACCTTATTATTCATTCCTTTTGTTCAATTACTGAATTTTTAGAATGCAAGATAGACAAAGACAATATATAAAGTACCAAACTACTTTTATGACTGACTACCTTAGTAGTTAATGTTTTTATATCAATTATGTGTAATTTTATGACTAGAGCTCTGAATTATTTCAAATGTCGTTAGAATAAGCCTTATGCATGTAATTGTGCCATTATGAATGATGACCTGGAGTGACAGTTTCGTTTACTCTTGTGAATGTGTTTGTTTTGTTTTGTTTTACTGTCTTATCTTGTGAATGTATTTTTTTATATCTCTTGTGTTGTATGATGTTTATCGACATGTTCCATATTCAGATGCAATTGATGCAGAGACTGTAACAGTGGAATGAATATGTATGTGTGTATGTATGTATAAAGTCATGGAATTCAATGCTAGGCTGTCTGCTGGGGCAGTTCAATACAATATTGCTGCTCAACACAACCTATGTCTCTAATATTCAGTTTAAATCTTCATAAAGTACAACTGTTACTATAAATACTGTATATACCACTTGCTATAACATTCAAATTCTGTACTTTTTCACAGACTGAATGGTAATTATTTCCCTATATTTCATTAATTGGTTGGTCTTTGTAGTGAAGATGCAGTGTTCCTTGCATGAGGCCTAGTAAATTTGTAAATATTGGTTTGATAAAATTCAATTGTGAAAAGGTTAATGTTATTCTCATACGTATGAATGAATAAAACATCATAAAATTGAGTAAAACGACTGAATCTACAGAACTCACAAATATATTTTTTCTTCAAGACTGCAGTCTTTATATTAAAAAAAAACTGAATTAAAATTGGCCACAGATCCATGTTCTTTTTTTAGCATTTATGTAAATGTATATTTTTTTACTGAAGGAATCAATCAATCAATGAAAGAGAACGTGTAAATGTGTGCCTAGCTACTGTTTTGGCACCAAATAAATTACCACACTCACAGAAGGTCAGTGCAATTAGTGGTAGTTATTTATTTTGAATCAGTCCACTTAATTTATTGTAGTTGTAAAGTGTCACATATTCTTTCATGACCTTGGAAATCTGATAAAAAAACATGCTGTCAATAACCTGTGCTGAAATTTTGATGCCCTTACCCCAGTAGTTAGTTAACAGTGAAAGGGTTACCTGGCAGGTGGATTTAAGATTGTTGAGCTTGCTTTCAATTGAAGAGATTCCATCCTCAAACTCAGACTGGAACATGAAGCAGGCTATCCGTTCTGCAAAGTTAGGAATCTCTGCAAGCTCATACAAGAACTGCTCTGGCTTGTCTAATGGCACGTCTGGTTTGCTGGACACATGTTCACGTATCATAGACAACTCCTCTTCTGTAGCCCTCTGTAATATGCAGTGATATATTACTGAGATCAAAGATTCTCATAGTTCAGACACCAGCCACTTTTACATGTAATACAGAACTTGAATGCTACTGGTGTTTAAACTCCACCTACTGCCAATGATGGAAATGTTTTAAATTTATTGTAGCCTGAAATGCATTCATGACCATACACTAAAACCAGTTCAGCAGGATATAAAGAACTGAAGGTCTGTGCAGTCTAGTGAGGCTGGCATTGAAGGGCTAGATGTCAGAATTAACGTGTTTTGCCATACCAAATTCTGTTTCAGCCTTCATAAGGCAAAATACAATTTTCCTGTTCCTAAGAAGAATTATACAAAGTTTTGTGACGTATATCTGAGCAAAAGGTAGATGTGAGTGACCACTTTTAAAATTCTAGCTGCTTCATGGTTTGAGAACTAGATCCTTGATCCAGCTGGATAGCAAGAATAATGCTCCTGGTTCTTATCAGGACTTGTGGAATGCACTTTACTAAGGCAGTTCTCAGACTGAAACCTTTGGTTAAAATTGCTTGATATGAACCGTAAGACATTCCTATGTCTTCAGCCCCTCACATTCAAAAAACATCCATCATTTTACACTAAATTACACTTGTCATTCATAATGATGCACAAGGAGGTCAGAAGGATTTGAGAGGACATTTTTCCACGTTTAGACCAATAGATGCACTCCCATCATACATAATAGAATTACTTCAACCTAGACTGTAGTGGTTCCAAATATACCTGAACATGATAACAAACCAGTGCAATTGGTCAAGTAATCTGCTTCCTTGAATAACTTCAGTAGGAATTATACTTCAAAATTTGACGATTTCATGTTTCCATATAAATTCTCCTTACTATTAATTCTATGTTGGCCTATCACATTCACATAATTTCAAGTTATGCAACAATATTTTGAGTGCTCTATACTACCTACTGTACCTACATTGCTGGGTTTCGATTTGCAGAAGCTTCCATTCATAGTTTAATGCCTAGGAGGACACCAGTCACTATCTGCTCTGTTAACTACCACTATAAAAATCTAAGTTTTAAATGTCTTTTTTCAATTTCATTGTTAAGTCTGTACACGAAAAAGTATGGAAGAGAGTCATAGTGGCAGAAAAGAAGGGATATGGAAGCATAACTAGGTTAAGCATAGGTAAAGATTTTACATTACACTGTACTTTATGGCTTGGACAGGATGTATGGCAACCATCTCCTATTCACCAGTCTGTCCCTTACCCATACAATGTACATAACTGAGGTCCTAGGTATACAATATGAACAGTATTTACTGATGTCTGTATTTTATGCTGTTAAGATTCCGTGAAGCGATTTAAGAATTTCAAAGAATACTAGAATTACTTAAATACTTACAACTTCGTAGATTTGTTGCAGTGCCTCAAGATTCACCACTGAAGTATCAAAGCTGTAAATTGCTGAAAGGTAAATTAAAAGCAGTCATTAAAAATTATTTTATTTATACAAAAATATATTTAAATTTTGTGGTAATCTGTATGGAGTTTCTTTTGAATAGCATTCATAAAAAGACCATTATTATACATAATCACACACAATTACCCCATTTATTTGTAGGTTGTTTGCAACATCTTTTGGTCTCTGATCATATATCATCAAAAAAAAATTACCTGAGTTAATGAAGGGAATAACATGTTTAAGTCTACATAGTTAAATATAAAACAGTGTCCATAGTTCTTATTCCTGTAGTCAAATTGTTAACATTTGTGATAATTTTAAGACTTCAAAAAATTTTAAGATATTCGGTGGTTCATGAAGTGTTTAATTGTTATGGAATACACAGAATCATCAGAAGCATCCCTGAAGACATGTAACTGGATCCTCTCTTAAGCCATTTCAGGTCACTTTATATCACTGAAATCTACTTCCTTATAATAAACTGTGATCTTCAAAGTGGGTTCTTTGAATGAAGTTGTCTCATCAGTGAATCAATATAATGGTGAAAAATTCAAATTCTAAAGCTTCCTTTCGTGAGATTTTTGCCATCCCCTATTTATTTATTTACTTATTCGTTAGTTAAAATATTCTACTTGCAAGCCTCTCCTAATACTATAGCTTCAAATATTGTTGTTATGCCAAGGAAAGAAACAGAATTTGACATTCAGAGACCTGTGCATCGTGATATATTCTTATAATGAAAGCTGTTATGTAGACTGTCTGCTAGCAGACAGTTAACATAACTAGTATGATGAATGCCAGTTGCTGTGAATACAGCATTAAGACTCCTGATAATGGACAGTAACTCTGTCCGAAACATTTAGAGTTCTTTACCAAAATAAAGTTGAGAAATAGTGCATCTTGTTGGCTTTTATTATAAGAAAGAAACAGAGCTACAGATGTTCACAGTGTATTCATACAATACAGTTTCCATTCATACTGACCTATAAAATTTCAGATCTTCAGATTCCGTTAGTTGAGGGCTATATTAAGGGGTGTCAGAACGACCAGTGGTAACTTGGAGATTACATTTCATATGTCTTCCTCCAAGAGGTCATTTAACTGACTCTATGTGTAGAGGGTCTTATTGAGAATCTGACAGCTATTCACCTGATATACAAATTCCCTGCCACTATGAAACATACAGGTTCTTTGTTCACAGGAGTGTGGTTGAGAATTCTATTCCGCTGGAATATGATGCTGTGAAATTCGGTAATCACTTTTGGAGATTTTAAGGAACATAGTGCCTCTACCTCCAAGAGTCTATAGAGTTCCAAGAAGAACTCTGGACCCTTGAAGATGAAGGTATAATGTTCATTTGAAAGGTTTTGAACCATTTTTCTAGTAATGCAGCATTATATTCTAGGAGAACATTACTTATACAGGTTTTTACCTCTGTGTTCACAAATGCTGGTTACTAGATTTTATCCCAAGCCACCTGAACCTATTTTACATTCTCATGTTCTGTGTATTGAAGACAAATTTTATTGTAACACTCCCATCTAAGCCTAGTCCTTCCCAGTGTCTCTTATCTTGACGTTTCTAGCCAAGAAGCAAATACTTACCATTCTCAATTTCTGGGAAGTCCACATGAAGGCTGGAAGAAAGGATGCCCACATTCTGGGACCGCTTACTATCCAAAATTTTCATAGCCTGCACTTTGGAAGGCTTCTCCTCCTTCTTCTTGGTTGGTTTTCGCTCCACCACTTGACGTGAGAACAAGTCAGAGAACTCTTTCATTTCATCTATCTGAGCCTCTTCTAGTTGGTCCCACAGCAATTCACTGCCAGCAGCAATAACAACTGAAGCTGGACTGAAAATATAGGTCCAAAGCTTCACACAGCCAGATAATACAGGGGTAAAAGCGATATAAATTTATCTTTCACAAAAGAAAATGTACAGGGTGGGCGAGAAGTCACAGTACACCCAGACAATACGCATCTCAGACTCAATATAAGTTTACACAGCACAGCGCAGCATGTAGTACAGTGTAAAATGGTAGTTTGGCAACAGCGTGCAATATAGTGCATACGTGATTTGTCGCAGCCACAGAATTTAGTTGTGTTTTCCGTATGGCTGACACAAGCAGTTACTCTGTCGAGGAGCGCTTGATGGCAAGTGTGTGGGTGCATAAGAGACAGCACACGGAACAAACCATGTCCCAAGTGACGGCTGCGTTCCGGGAACGGTTTAATAAGGCTCCACCACGAAGAACGATACTGTTTGATTGGGAAAAACGAGCGTTCGCTCTTGGAAGTGTTAAAGACATCGCTGAGTGGGAGAAAAACAACGCGCTTGGAAACAGGTGCAGTGGTTGCCGCTTCCATTGAACGTTCCCCAATGAAGTCGACACGGAAACGATCGTCAGAGCTTGGTGTGCCACGGTCAGCAATGCGAGACCACATGAAGAAGGACTTGAATGTGAGGCCGTATCGCCCAACTTTCGTGAATGAACTGTCGGATGGCGACATGGATCGGCGCTATGAATCATGCCGTGCTCTGCTGGACACATTTTCAAATGCCGTATTGCGCTCAAAGGTTCTTTTCAGTGACGAATGTGCCATCTATCGCAGTGCGCGCGACAGAAATGTGGTGTTCTGGTCAAAGGAGAATCCCAATTTCACGCAGGAGCTGGCACATAATCCACTGCATGTGATGATATGGGCGGGTAAGACATCAGATTATCTGATTGGACCTTACTTTTTCGATGGACCGGTGAATGCGGCATCTTATTCGGCAATGTTGGAGACGTGGCTCATACCTCAGCTGAGAGACAGAGGACTCTTGGATGACGTGTGGCTGCAGCACGATGGGGCAACCGCACACTTCGCTCTTTCTGTGCGCGATGTTTTGAACGAAAGTTTTCCAGGCCGCTCGATTGGCCGTGGCTCAAGACATCTCCGGCACCATTGCCATGGCCACCACGTAGTCCTGAACTTACCACACCAGACAATTCCTTGTTGGGTATTATCAAGAGAAGAGTGGCTGCGCGTCGCTACAACAACAACAACGAAGATTTGCGCAGAGCTGTGGAAGACGCCTTTCGCACAATTACTCCAAAAATGCTCCAACGTATGTCACAGAGGAAATGGAGGCGCATCCGTTTGTGTGTCCAGCATCAAGGTGCACATACGGATTCGCTGGACATGTAACCAAGGCGTACGTAAGTGATTCAAATCAAATTATGATAGCGTGTTGGTCGGTGTACGATGACTTCTCGCCCACCCTATATATTGAGAATACAGAAAATAAAAATATATTCAAACACATATTGATGTGAAATTTATCAATTTCTGTAAATGTGTGGCAAATCTGAATCCTTAGGTTAGGTCTAGGAGAACAGTGAAATGCCACATTGTGTGCCCTTCTGTTTGATCTGACTTTCAGATTAGGACTGGTAATTGCTGTAAATGTAATTATATTCTGCATTTTTCCTCCTAGATTTTATCAGAGAGGGGATGTTACTATCAAAAATACGAATAAAATTTAGTCCAGCTGACAAGAAACTATGAGCAAAATACTCTAATGAACAGCAGAAAGAAAGGAAAAACAAATAGTCAACGATAAAGCTGTCTGTGTGCATATCATGGAGACACACAGGAGGAGGAGTAGATGTCTAGGTCCACTCATTCTTAAACCTCAGCACCAGGTGGAAATGAGCGGTTGACTTCAGGCCCTGGTCACTTTATACCCAGGGAAAAATCCCCTGTTCCACAATGAATGGGAGACAGATTCAGTTATGGAACCATCTGGAGACATAAAAGGAGAAACCTAAAGAAGTGTACTGGTCTGTAGCAGTGAGAGTGAACTGTGCACATCTAATGCAATTTTAAGCACCATTCCATGAAAGCATACAGATAAATGAAGCTACAGCTGCACTCATTCTTAATGCACTAGCTGGAAGTGATTGGTCAGTTGCACAATTGGTGCTTTACTTTAATACTCATTGACTAGAAGGCTGGACGGACTCCAGGGCCACTCTTCATGCACTGAAGAAGGCAAAAATCTATTGGCCCTGCCAGGAATCAAATCTAGATTCTTCACTTTTCAGCCTAATTCTGCTTGTAGTTGATGTGACTGAACTAGGATGCGCAGAAAGAACTAAATATTCTATAAGCTGAATAACATAAAAGAAAGTGTGGTTAACCCACATTAACAGAACATCTTCAATATAAAGAGAAAGTATATAGAGGCACAAGAAGAGTGTTTAAAAATGGTTCTAAAGTTATACAAAGCTTGAACATAATTCATGTAAGGCAGAGGAAAATATTTTTTTGACCCTAATATAATTACAATAGTATAATAGATACAAGTCATACGTCATAGATATAAGTATATGTTATGAATCAAAGCACAAATTGTGAGCCATCTGGGATCCCAAATGCACACAGCCACATTGTAAAGAACTTCATGGTTCTCAGCTTAGCCTGATGATGACTTTTTAAGTCGAAACATGTCGCTTTAACCTATGTTTTTATTATATAGTTGTGTTGAGTGGAATATATGTTAATAAAGTGAATGTATAGAGGAAAATATGGTTGCAAACTGCCTCATGACTGAAACAATCATTTAATCTCATGATTTTCCTGGTTGAACAGAATGTGTTAAAACTGTGGAAGATATATCGATTCTTAAGTTATTCAAATACATTTTCAACTGCAGTGATTATACAGTACTGAATGAGGTGGTAAAATGTTCACAAGTGCTGAATTCTACCAGTTGATGGTATTGGAATATTAGAAAGTAATGTACCAGTATTTGCTCGGAAAGATGGTAGAGAAGCATGAAGAAGTTAGTCAGAATAATTGGTAATGCAGGCAGGATTTGAAATAGGTACTGCTTGTATGCAAGCTGGTGTAGTGTTACAACTGCACCACACAGTGCACTACTAAATGTAAAAGTGAGGTGTTTAATACTTCTTGCAATTAAGAGTAGGATGGCACAGTAAAATCTACACACCTGTTGGCTGCAGAATCTGGCTGATCTGAAGGTGGCACAATAATCCGTGTCCAATATAGCGGTTTCATAGGAACAACTGGAGTCAGTGGCTTCTTCCTCAACACTGCAATAGCAATGTGCATTGTGGCGCACTACACAAATAAAATGTACTCCTTTCCCATGTCACTAACGGACCAACAAATGTTTCATTTTCAGCCATTTTACTGCATGTGTGATCAAAATGAAATGTAAAAGTTTATGTTTCAGTGTCCGTTTTATAATCAGAACAGTCTGTGGTAAGAATCAACAACGAAATTTGACATACTTCTCTGATTATGGGAATGAATTGTTTTTTGAAATAAAAGTTGTACATAAAAACATATGCTTCTTGAATGTTGCAAATTATTTATAAGTATATCACTCTTTAATCTGTTAGGTTCTCTACTGGAATAGTTCTGAGAACTGCTGCTCACTGTACAAAAGTGAAGATATGTCTGCGTGCATGTGTGTGTGTGTGTGTATGTTTATGTGTGTAGGTATATATACTTATACCTGTAAGTGATATCTACAATTTTAATATTAAAATATTTTTTGTTTGGCATCTTTTGAATAATACTCTTTAATAGACTAAAACAAATTAAATTTATAACTGCAACACTGGCAGGAAATACAAGCAGCTGAATGAACCTACGAATTTAACACGTTTAACGTACAGTTAAAGCTTTAATGAAATATGGAACTACAGGAACAAGAAAAAGGCTAAGAATTTTAATTATAATCTTTACCGTCATCAGATATTCATTACATGAGCTATGTGTTCACTGTTGTCAGTGTAATGACTATAATGACACTGGATGCAATGAAACAGAATGGTCTGTCCACAAGCTTCCCAATGGCAGCACTATCATAATATTACACATCAGCAGGATGGTAAACATGAGTGCAGCCTGTCATGAGAAACTTTATTTTCAAGCTAAAAAAGATTTTCACTTTATAACATACAAAGTTCAGTAGTTACCACACACACCACCAGTGGTGTACCCAGGACAGAGAGAACGGGGATTTGGGGGCAGTAGCCCCCTAGTCAGGGGTTCTGGAGGCAGCTGTAATTTGGTACAAGAAATTTCATTTCATACAGTAAAATTTTCTTAATTTTTGGTACTTTAAGACTATTTATGATGACATCCAATTTATTTGTCATTGGTAATGTAAAACAATTGCGAACCTAGGTAGTTTTAGAATTTTACTGCCTTTTTTCCGAATATCTTGGTGTGTTGGTGTCCTAAATTCAGCAATTTTTAACAGTTTTCACAATTGGGTTGAGTTTGGCACGATTTTGGAGGGCCTTCGAAATTTCGGGGGGGGGGGGGGGGTGGGGAACCCCCCCCCCCCCCCCCCCCCCCCCCCCTCCCGCCCCCCCCC
>Ga0131853_10017178_pt1 | contig 13183 bp, 9 predicted proteins | sample TergutLab28metaG_FD_92764 | JGI IMG/M metagenome (GOLD analysis project Ga0131853, IMG submission 92764) | Labiotermes labralis P1 segment gut microbial communities from Petit-Saut dam, French Guiana - Lab288 P1 (version 2) (version 2) | ecosystem: Host-associated > Arthropoda: Insects >...
ATATTATATTTTTTTTTAAAAGGAAAAAAAAGATTCAAAAATATGAATTTCCAACTCTTTTTCCCACAAACCGTCTTTTTTTTGGGGGGGGGGGGGAAATGACGTGTCTCTTCGATTTTTAACTCTATGTTGTTAATTATAAGAAGTTAGTAACTTTTAACAGTCTTCATTACAGGCATTATCTGGCACACTTTAATAAGAAGAGCGTTAGAAGAACGTTCGCTCAGTCACGGCCGAGGATTTCATGTTACAAGCTGGCGAATGGTAATGAATGTTGTGGATTTATACGGAAAACTACCTGATGTAATCAGAGTGTGTTTAGGTCCTCTAGTTACGAAATTATGCGCCCATGTGAACTTATATCACGAGACCGACAAATATTTCATACAAAAATTTTGTGAATATAAGATACGTTTTGTGTTCAATACACATTTCTGTGAGTTTTATTTTTTCAATATAATTCTAGAAATGTGGAATCAAATGAAAAACAACACGATGATTAAAAACGGGTTAGAAAATGTGTGTGTACAGCCCCAAAATCTGGATATAAGAATGGGGAAAATCTTAGAGGTATAAAGGTTTTTCAGACCGCATACCAAACCTCTTACTCCCACAAATTAAACAGGCTTGCTAAGTAGTTTGCAACGCCTCAGTCTCATACCTACCAAACTAAATCTACGAAGCAAAGTCCTTCTTAAAAATGTAACAGTTCCTTAGGTAGTCAATAAATTCACCACATTTTATGAAAACCGAAAGTCAATTGCGGTCTCATAAAAGTTCATATAGATACAACACGTAAGTCGATAACACAACACTTTATTTATATACAAAAATAGTATATTTTGTCAGTGCGACATGTTTCGACCTTATAAGGTGATCCTCAGGCTCTCCAAGTAGACAGATCCAAGAGTTGTTTATGTTTTATTGCATTGTGGGATCCCAAATGCTTACAAGTTTTTGTTAGAGAAGTGTAAAATACATAAGCTTGTACATGCATTTTACACCTCTCTAACAAACCTTGTAAGCATTTGGGATCCCACAATGCAATGAAACTTAAACAACTCTTGGATCTGTCTTCTTGGAGGGTCTGAGGATCACCTTATAAGGTCGAAACATGTCGCACTGACAAAATATACTATTTTTGTATATAAATAAAGTGTTGTGTTATCGACTGAGAGGTTGTATCTATATGTTATAATACTTCAGGATGGAAAACATCAAACTCATAAAAGTTCGCCCCAAGTCCTTTTCCACAGCCAGATTTATCTGCGCTACATCTCCAAGCATTTCCTTCAAGATACATTTCGATATTAAACTCCCACATACTCCCAGATCTTCCAAGTGGCTTGTTTCCTTCAGGCTTGCCAATCACAAAACTACACACACACACACACACACACACATATATATATATATATATATATATATATATATATATATTTCTCCCCACACACATAGCCCACCTCATCCTCCCTGATTCAGTCAACCTAATAGCGCTTGGCAATTACAAATAACGACTCTCTATAACAAGCAGAGCCTATACAAAGTTTGACAAGCCAGTCTTTTCGTTCCAGCGTCAAGGCTTTTAATGATTCATACAACAATAAAGTCAAGAGAAATGAAGAAACAACCACGGTAGGTACAGGCGGTACAAAGTGTCACTCACGGAGAAAATCCCTGTAAGAGGTTGCCGCAGAAATCCTTGGGGGCAAGACAGTTTATAGTCGCGTTTCGCAAAATTGTGAAACGCGACTATGATTTTCGTCGTGTCTGTCCATCCGCGTGAAACAATTCGGCTCCCACGGGATGGATTTTTATGAAATTTGATATTTGACGATTTTTCGAAAACCTGTTAAGAATATTCATGTTTCATTAAAATCGAACAAGAATAAGGTTACTTTACATGAATACCAATACACATTTTCTATCAAATCTCGCTCACTTTGAGGTGCGACATCCCCGTTGTGTTGGTTCAATAACAAAGAATTTTTGTGTATTACACAAACAGTCGAACACAACTATATTTAAACTAGTAGTACAGTGGGAATACAACTGCATGTTTCGGCCCTATATGTGGGCCATTTTCAGGTAGTGATTAACTTACAGAGCAGCTATACAAAATGTGTGGGGTGTGGTTTTAGGGTGTTGGGGGTTGGGTGGGGGGAAAGGGATCTCGTTGTTTCAATAGTGGGTACCATGACCTAGGACTGTTATACGTGAATTATCATTAGTTGTTTGTGTAAATATGTCAAAGTCAGTTACTATTCTTATGCTAAGGATATGTTACAAAAGAGTAGTAACCTACTTTGACATATGTACACAAACAACTAATGATAATTTACTTATAACAGCCCTAGGTTATGGTACCCACTATTGCAACAACGAAGTCTCGTTCCCCCCTCCCAACCCCCAATACCCTAAAAGAACACCCCACACATCTTGTATAGCTGCTCTGTAAGTTAAATAACAAATTAAGATGGCCAACATATAGGGCCGAAACATGTAGTTGTATTCCTACTCTACTACTAGGTGAAATATAGTTGTTTTCGACTGTATGTGTAATACACAAAAATTATTTGTTATTAAATCTCGCTCATTTCTTCTTAGAATGAATATTTCAGACAAGAGCTGTAGAGAAACTAGAAACACATATTGGATGTTCAATAACTTTTTTTTTTCGAAAATCGTGCCGCTTATGAGATAAAGTGGAAAAATATTGTAGAGCGGGGCAGGCCACATATGATAATATGGCGCATGCGGATTACGTAAGGCTAAAAATGTACACGCAGATTGTTAATATTCATTTCTTGTCCACTGCAACAATTGTTGCACGAAGTTGCCGCAATGTTACTTTATACATGCAGTGCCTGTCTTATTAATTTTCTTTTGCAGAAATGTAAATCACTAATAATAGCTTTCTAATTGAAAAGACGGTGATTTCTTTTACGAAGTTCTGAGTTCGGTATTCCGAAATTATAATCGCTGTATTTTGAGATCTCAAATACCAACGTTAAAATTTACTGCCATGAATTTCTAAACGATTGTTACAATAGTTGACCATAAGAGAGTTCAGCTCATATATATGTATATTTATTTATTTATTTATACACACACACACACACACACACACACACACACACACAAACGGTTTTATCCTCAAAGCCTTCGACATAGTTAATACGATTGTCCCAAATATTTAAAGTCCTACTAACTTGTTTCATCTTTTGCATTTTTATACTCTATCATTGTTGATATCATACCAGCTAAAACTGTGTAATTCTAAATCACTCATTTGACCTACAAATTAAACAGCTCAACAACCTATGTAATTTATACCATAAAGGAGATTATTGGATACCCAAGTGAGAGAGTTGTTGATTTGAATGAATTCCAACCTAGCCACTCACGAGTCACTTATCAATATTTCTGCAGTGCTGGATAATCAGCACAGCAAGGAATAGCTGGAAGGATGACTGATCGATTGTCGAAATCGTGTGACGCATAATGTTGATAGCTTTCTGAATGCAAATACACTGCGTGGAATATCTCGTCTTTCAAATTAAACGGAAAAGTGTAGGAGAGATATCTGGACCGTTTTCAAAATTAATGCTTGTAGGGTGTAGAGTGTTAAAGGCAACCATAAGAAACCTCGGAGTGGGCAGCCAATCCATAAAGCCGACATTTTGGAATACAAATCAGCACTCCCGTTTTAATCACTTACTCCATGGAGCAGAGTCCTTCTTGAGAAGATAACCGGTTCTCACCAAGTCTAGAAATTCCCCGCATTTTGTGGAACCCACTTCCTGAAGATACATCTTAATTTAACTTCCTATCTATTCCTGGGTCTTCCAAGTGGTCTCTATCCTTCAGGTTTTCCAACCAAAACCCTGTATGCACCTCTCCTCTCCCCATACATGCTACATGCTCCGCCCATCTCATTCTTCTCGATTTAATCACTCGAACAATATTGACACAAGAGTACAGATCATTAAGCTCCTCATTATGTAGTTTCCGCCATTCCCCTGTTACCTCATCCCTGTTTTGTTCCTGATTTTTTTGTGGACTTACGTAATGAAAAGTATAACAGCATAAAACAAAACTTTGTTATCCAGTAATCCTCACGTTATTTGATGCTACATATTTCGGCTCTTTCGACACAGCTGTCATCAAGCAGTCGAAATACTCAAAGCAACATGGTGTTGTACAGTGGAAAGATTAAAAGTAATGTACCGTAAAGTACAAGTAAATCAATTTATTTTTATATACCTACTGCTGTTTCCATTTTATACACATGAGTTCCGCGCTGATCCCATCCACTTCGCGGCGAAAACCTGAAATCCCTCATTTTGTACATTGTTTGTAAAGTTGAGATCACAAATGTGTATTACGATATTTTCTTTTCAGTGTACAGTACCAGGCTGAGATGAACTCCTCTGGGATATTTGAAGATGGGACCGATAGTTTGTCCCGAAACGTCAGAAAGGATTTACCACTCTACGTTGAGTACCGTCCCAGAAGAGCGCAGAGATCATCTGTATCGCAGTGGAAGCCTGAATTCATGCACAGGACTAGCAGCTTCCTTTGAGTAGTACTACGACTGCCTGGCGATGGCATTGGTAGAAAAAGGCGACACGTGCAGCGTTACATAACGTGAGTAAAAACTAAAAATGTTGTGATTGAAGGTGCATTAGTTATCCTAACCTTGTGTTTACATGACAATGGGAAGTCTCTTTTCAAAGACTTGGGTAAACCTCATTTTAATACCTAGTCCAAAGAGTTGCGATAAACCTAACAACAAAGAAAAAAGACCCGAGAAAGAGTAGTTCATTTTATGACTGAGCTAGGGACTGGACGACCTAGAAATTCTGGCTTGACTCCTAGAAGAAACAACAAATGTATTTTTCTTTCATCCCGTCCAGACTGGGTCTGGGGGCCCACATAGCGTCCTATTCAGAGGGCAGAGCGGCGGAGACATAAAGTTCAGCAATATGCTGAAGAGATGGTTGCGTGGAGCTGCAACTCCAGTCCCATACATGCTTTCATTAAGTAGATAAATAAATAAATATATAAATAACTTCATGGAACAGATTCTTTCCTGTGAAGCTATCAGGTCCTCAGTTAGACAAGATAACCCCCGCCCGCATTTTATGGAAACTGTAGGTTCACTACTGCATTCGCAAGCGCCCGCCCGCCCGCCCGCCCGCCAACTGTGTCTATCTTGACCTAGAGCATTCCAGTCCATGCCTCCCCATCCCACTTGTTGAAGGACCATTTTAATATCCTCTCATCTACTCCTGGGTCTTCCAAGTGGTTTCATTAAGTCAATAGAGAAATTTTAATATTTACGTACGAATACGTAAAAATATGTCAATAGTCACACATAACGGGACTTGCAAATATTTATCAGCAATCCTTAAGGATAAATTTATATTTCTGTACAATTCCCAATTCGAGTAGAAATAGTGGAAAAGTAGGCAGTTTGGTCCTTGGATGCTTGTAAATTTGTTTCTTATTTTATTTGCAGCAATACCAGAGTAGACGATTAGCATGAACCCCATGGTAGAAAGGATCGCGTAGGTTTAGACTCTGACCATAAATGTAGCACTAAAAACCACTTCCATAATTACGAAGATATATTTTACACTACATCGTGGTTAAGAACACTTTATGACTTTCCTAATTCACGTTTAGATAACGCCAAGGCACGATGTCCCGTCACCCTACTTTATTTTCTTGGAAATAAAGTAACAGGTTTATACGACCACAAGGTTATCTGTGTCTGATAGTAATTTTCCGTTGCAAATTCCGTTCCGTTAAAAAAGTTGGCCGATTTCACAAATCTTCGTATGAGCAGCATACTATTAACTTCTTTACACCCCTCACGGAGCAACTATTCATAAGGCTTTATCTGTCCATCTGTCCGCCTGTGTGTACAAAACAGCGGAAATTAAAGAGTGGGGAATTTAACTGAAACATATAGAGATTCTTATAATAAAACCAACTATATGCACTAATTTCTCAAATTTATTTTTTGAGTAAACCTTTACATGTTTCGGACAGCTCCTCTGTCCGAAACATGTAGAGTTTTACCCTCCCACCCTCCTACATGACCCTGCTAGTCGAACAGTAACGTTCACAGTGCTCGCACCCCACAAGGCAGCGCCCCACAACCTCTAGCAACCACATCCAGCAGAACCAGGTATGTAGCCAACTTCACATTAAATCTCCACCCCCTATACCAACCTCCCCATCACCGGCATACTTCCCCTAGTGCACCTAATAACACCTGCACCACACACCCCTCCCATCAAACAGGCACAACGCATGCATTATTACACCCGCTCCCGATACACCAGACCTGGAAAACGCACAATACATATAACAGTCCAGCACCACGACACACCAATTTGCACACCACATTCTCATATTCACACGAGATCCCGTCTAGGTTTACTACACAATACCACACAAAAAAGACATTAAAGCAAATATCTAACTTTCCCCGCTTGTTACGGCGCAGCACACCACATGCAGTAACATACGTCTTGTTCTCCTGAAGATGGGCATAATTATGCCCGAAACATGTTGAGAAATTGTTGAAAATAAACATCTAACTGATGCATCTTGTTGGTTTTCTCTTTCACTTCACAATTTGCTCACGATGCACGGTCACAGAAACCTAAAGCTAGTGAATCTAGTTGGTTTTAATATAAGAATATATCACGATGCACGGTCATATGAACGCACTCTTGTTCAAAATCTGACAAAAATACGGGATATTGTACGTGAAGATTTATGGTATTTATTGCTCGCATGGCCAGCATAACTCGCTAAATACTAGGATCGGGCCGAAAATTATTACACAATTAAATGTAAAATACTCGTAACTGTAGACTGATATGTTAGCGTTGAATACACACAACCCTCGGTCTGTGCAATGCTATCTCACTCTTTTCCTGCATATTTACTATCAAAAGAGGGGTGTGTTTCACATCGTGAAATGAGATTTTCTTTTAGTTGCAGGCAGTAGAACACATCCTTTGTCATCAATCATCCTGTAACAATTGTTTCCACCTCGAGAATTTCTTTTAATTTGTGGCATTCAGAACTCTACTTCAACGCTAGAAACATAGTAATTGCTCGGCGACGAATTTCCTTCTTGTATCACAGCCTGTATAGGATATTTAATTATAACATTATAGACCATAAATTTATATTACTGAAGAGAAAAATGCTTCTTCCCAAAATTATAGTAAAAAAGACGCGTTTTTGTCCAACACTCATTTTAGTGATTTTCACTGTTTTCAGGATAGTTAAAGAAAAGGGACTCTATGCTTACGTATACAAATTTTATATTGAGTAAAACAATATGTTCCCGAACTTATAATTCCTCATCCTTCAACACGAGGGAAACAAAGTCTCGCGTGAACTTAAGAGTGATTTGAAGTAATAACTTTTCTATTTATTTCACTTGGAATATGTATTTGATAAGTGCACTATGAAGACATTTGGGGGTGTTCAAGTACAGGTAAACGTACTTATTTCCTGGACCCTGATGGAGGTGAATATCTAAATGCACGCCTCGGCCGTCTTTACCCTATGAAGAAGTCACCTGTAGGCTATGAATAAAGTTTTCTCTTAAAGTACAACTATTTCACATATATTTCTGTTGTTCATTTAGAGACACACATCTTAAGCAAGAAACATAATCCACAGTAGATTAGCGAATATAAGTGTCGAGTATTCGTAGACTGTTGCTGAGAGAGGAGAATTGGAGCACTCTGAGCAACACCTGTCCCAGTGTCATCATGTCAACCATAAATCTCATACGAACTGCTCAGGGATTGAAGACATTCACAAGTGGGAAAGACACTAGTGCCACTTGCCTTAGGACTTTCAAATAATATGTGATAACAGCTCTTTGAGAGCTGTGTGAATTTGCTGAGTTAATCTGCTTCAGAATGCTCACTCAGAATACAGCAGCGGATAGGACTGTTTCTGTAGCTTTTGGTTAGATGGCGGTAACAAGTGCACTGAGGAATCTAGAAATATGAAACTTTACACCTTCTGTACATACAGAAGTATACCTGCAGATATGTGTGAAACATCGTTGCTATGTCAGTAACATTAAGTATGTCACAAAAGAGAACTTTTATTGTTGTATCCGGCAAGTTTAACGTAAAAAAATCTGCAGCTTAGGTAATGAATTGTTAAAAAAATCTAAAATAAGCTGGCAACAGTAACTATTATTGTCAGTTTATTTAATACACTGTGGTTAATCTATTATAATACATTAATGTGAGATTATCTTTAATAATAAAAATCTGTGCAACAGGAAATAGGATTTATTGTTTATGGTACGAATTCTTTGTTGAAGTATGAATTAGCAACTATACTGCATACATACAAGAGCTGCACTTACATAATCAAAGCAAGAATTTAATGCTTTTTAAATTGGTAATTAGCTCGTGACAAAAAAAACGCGCCATTATTAAAGTCGATTCTCGCTGTTAGCTATTGTACAGAATTTTATTAACTCTGTAATTCAGGTTAATAATTGATAAGAGGTTAGGACCACACACTTGAAATTTCACATGGAAATCATTTATTGGCACTCCAACATATTTACACTTAGTTCAAGGGTTGTTTTGTGCATAGTTTTCCGTGTTTTATGACACTACAGATTTTTTATATGATTCATAATTTGTACGGTGATGGAATACAGTTATATTGATGATGGATTTTCAAACTAAAGAGAATGGGTACTTTTCCATCTCTTTTTTCATTGAAATATTACATAACATCTCTAATCATCTCACCCGTTCTACAGAGTTAATTACGTACAATAACAAACGAAATTGCGTTATTTTACTGTAACATTAAACCGACTTTGTGACGGAGAAGTAGCCTTTTTTTTAAGAAGCATTCATTGCTGGGAGGTGTAAGATAGGTTGTGAATTGCTGAGGTCCTGTGCCTGGATATTCCGATGGGCCTAAATGCTAATATTCTAATATTGAGTTCACAATTAATGATACTTCTAATTGCAGGAGAACGTCTTTAACTTCTGACAGCACGAGAAGAATCTCAACATTTTGAAGCCTGGCGGTGACTGTATATAACACCCGCTGTAAAATTTAAAAGCTCTGAATATAGCCATACAGTGTATATGTGGTTTCCGTGCGATTGTCACTATACGTGCACAGTGACTCTTTCCCTAAAGAGAACAGAATGATTTAAGTTAATGCTACGGAATGGAGCGCTTCTCTGTGAAGTAGGAGCTGAAATTTTAAGTGTTTTTTTAAGTAAATAATAACATCATATTTGCAAACTACTTCCTTTCATTCGTCTGTCTCTCCGACCGTGTGTCCGATTTTTGGTCCGTGACCTCGTACCAGCAACTGAACAGTTTTTTGGGGGATTCCCATGAAACTTGTGACAATGGTTCTTCTCAAGACACTGTCAAGCAAGAGCGCTTTTCGTGAAAATCGAATATCAGTTTAATTATTGAAATTACCCGTATTCTTTACATTTCGTGACCGATTGGAGTAAAATTCGGCACAATGGATGTTGCTGAGCAATTTTGATTTCTGCAAAATTGGTGTAGCGAAAGCCATAAATTACCGAAGTTTCTGGTTAAATGTTGCGCGTTCTTTCTATATTTTTCGACCGATTTGGAACAAATCATGTACAGGAGATATTCAGAAATTTTATCACATGATTAAGAGTTACGTGAAAGTGGACGTAGGAAAAGTTGCACTTTACTCAGGGGTGTAAAAGAATTTCTGTCGACATGTTCAAAATTTATTGCCTAATTTGGGTGAAATTTCGGTATAAAGGAACTGCACAGAGCATTATTGAGCACTTTCTAGCTTCGCAAAAATCGGCGCACGGCAGGCCGTAAATGAAACAATATTTACCCTAGTGAACTGTGTAATAAAACACACCTCGATGAAGCTTCACTACGTTTGTGTCCAAAGTGTAGTAATTGTATTCCCCTCAGTCACGTGATTTTCGTGTATACGGTAATACTATGCATTGTGACATCTAGGACCGTCTGTCACATGGCCCTTTTTAACAGAAAGGTTTCTAAAGGTCTGCAATTTATCTTTGGAAACCACTTAGTAAGACGCATGTGTCTGCCTTATATAGTATTCTCTGCTCATTTAACTACATTAATAGGCATCATAAACACTAATTAGTAGACATATGCTTAATAAAGCTAGGCACGAAAAGAATTCCACTGGAGACTTCAAATTTATCTTCCTTCTAGAGGCGACATCTGTAGGAACACTGGAAGCTTCATATTTTTACGACTTTCAAGATCTGCATAGTTACAGAAGACTTTAAAAGTAAGAAACTATTGTTTACAGAAGAAGACAGCAGTATGGTAAACGCGCGATGCAGCAAAAAGTTTGTTTCGTTGAAAATGTACGGGTTTTTGGTGTCTGAAACTTGTGTGTTCTGTTCCACACTGCGGTAAGCGTACAATTCAAACTCGGACGGTTGGGTCTTTCAGAACTGTCAAACAGCCCTTGCTCGTAAAAACTTTAAGTAAATGGAAAATTAGTTATGCCCTTTATAAATTATAGCATTTAAGCACGACTGTGAGAACAAGTTGATGGAACTAATTTTTATAGATTTCAGAAGTAAATAAATAATTGGCTCAAAATGTGTATACAGAAGTCGTATATATTTAAATGCTTCAGGTCTATATTTACATTATATTGCAATTTACCTTGGGCTACCTTACTCTGGTTGTGTTTGAATAACAGAAGCACAGATGTTAAGGTTTTCATGTTTCAAAAGAAAATAAAAAAAGGAGTTTACAAAATTAAGCTGTTAATATCAATATGTACAGAGTATAACGAATTTACAATTTATTTAAATACACCTAGCCTAGCCGCAAGTTATGAGCTATTCCCTAGTGAATGAAAACCCGCTGTAGTTCCGGCACGCTCGAAGATTTATTTCACGCTTAATCGTTTATTGAAAACTTAATGACACAGTAGAATTGATATAAACATATTAAAAATTTTAATCGCACATTAAATGTGTGCAGTAAAATCCTAAAAATGTACCACATACAAAGCAAAAGAGTTCTGTTTATATCATTCTGTGAATTAAGACACCAACCGAATCTACATGCAGTAATAACAAAGTTGCAACACTTACTAATATTTTGCTGCGATTAATTTTTACTAATTTTGAAGCATGCGACTACCACAGTTACAATAACCAATTCATTGTTTGATCGCTGTGAAAGAAGAACAGAACAAACACTGTAGTACAAAATATTTTTGAACTAAAACCGCGGGTTTTCATTTGTATTCAGCTACGTCATATGTGGCATCTGTTTTTATATATCTGCGGTTTGAATTTCATGTAAAAGAGATCCAATGTTTAATATCAGCCAAACACAAATAAAACCCCAAATATATTTCCCATTTTCGAAGTTATAAATGCGGTGATTTTTCTGAAATATTCCCCATATCTTTTTATCTATTGCTTTTAAACGTATATTTCCTATTCCTGTATTACCAAAGGAGGAGGGGAATTCGGCTTTGATAAACTTTCACAAGTATAGCGGGTCCCCAAGCCCTCAGTTTTCCTTTAAAGTTTAGGTTTTACTAAACGATTTGTTCTCAAATATTCTTTCTGCATGAAAACATTCACGCACGTTGAAATTCATTTAAAATTTAAACATGCAAACAAGACTAAGTGGATCTGAATAATACTGTAAAATATTCAATGCTATTTCGACGTTGTTGAAGATGCGTAACGATTGATACAGAGTAACTGTAATTACTCAAAATCAGGGAGATAAACCGTTGATAAACGTTAATATTTGTAATGGGGGGGGGGGTTCTTAATGAATAAGAAGCAAAAAAAAAAAAGAAGCAGATACTTTTCTGAAGGATATGTCAGTCAGTACGGCTCGAAACTGTATCGTCTTCACTTTATTGGAATGCAAAACTTTTGTAACAGGTGACAGATTTTGGTCTCGGACAATACCGCCGACTCAGCAAATTTTTTGATGTGCGACACGTAATTTCTAGATTCTCGGAAAACCTGACGTTATGACGACGCGTCTTCCATTCACTTTATTATCGTGCGTACACTCCCACGTCTCCCCAGCACAAGTTTATCATATCACAGTACGATACTATAAGGCAGAAATGCTTGAAATTATACTGTTCATCGAACAAGAAGACCTCTCAGGCGTTACACATAAGTGGGAAATAATCATAGCTTCAGATACTAGTTCCAGAATTCAGAGTTGAGACGTGTGAATGGAATTTAGGCGCGTTACCAGGATTGCGAAAAGCGACTATTAACCTTACCTTATCTGTATGTCTATCAACATGGCAAAAATCGCCTCCCACTGGAAGAATTTTCATGAAATTTCATATTTAAGACTTTCGAAAACCGTCGAGAAAATTCAATTTTCACTAAAATTTGATAAAGTTCAAGGATACTTTACACAAAGATCTATGTGCATTTACGGTAATATCTCGCTGAATTCTTCTTAGAATGAGAAACATTTCAAAAAATTTTACGCAAAATCAAAACACATTTTTTGTTCATATTTAAGTTATAATAATTTTTTCCGAAAATATTGGCGTTTACAATATAATGAGAAAAATATGGTAAAGCAGACAGGCCACAGATGACAATATAATGCGTCGCTGAAAATATGCGATTTGCATACCGGGTAACTAAGGCAAGAACACAGACTGTCGCGTCATATTTAACTAATATCTCTTTCCTCAACAAAAATGGTTACGTGAAAGCGACACTAAATTACGTTACACGTAATTGCCTCACATGTATCATTTTGTTACATTTCGAGTAGCGCGAAACACTACATTCGAATAACTTTGAGTTATAATAATTACACGTCAATCTACTCTGTTTTCTCTGTTATGGTCTTCAGCTGTTTAAAACCTGTAAGTTACTCGAAAAGAGTTCTTTTTCTGAGGCTTATTTGTTATGATTTTATTTTACAATTAATTGATGTGTACACGCCATATTTCATTTTAATGACTCCTTTCATTTTTTAATAATCCTTATACTAATTCTTTGCATCAGGGCGAATTTCACGCGTTTTGGTAACCTGAACCGCAAAACATATACATGTCCTCCACTGATATATTATCTCACAGAACAGTTCTGTTTAAGACA
>Ga0131853_10017179_pt1 | contig 13183 bp, 6 predicted proteins | sample TergutLab28metaG_FD_92764 | JGI IMG/M metagenome (GOLD analysis project Ga0131853, IMG submission 92764) | Labiotermes labralis P1 segment gut microbial communities from Petit-Saut dam, French Guiana - Lab288 P1 (version 2) (version 2) | ecosystem: Host-associated > Arthropoda: Insects >...
ATGGCTTCATACTGGGCGGCGGGGGTGTTGGGGGTTTTGGTTTTTTATTTATGTGTTTTGTTGGTGGTTGGTTTGGGGGGGGGGGGGGGCAGGAGTGGGGGTGGGGGGGGGGGGGGGGGGGGGGGGAAGGAAATTTCTGTCGCCATTGCTTTTCCTTTGGTTTCGAATATACTATTCCGAAAGTGCAAGAAGACAATGCAAACTGTAAAGATAAACTTGATGTGTATTGGACCGTGCATCATCTTGATAAATGAAGAATAAAATCCAACTAGATGCCACTTATTAATTTAGTATGCTTATGTTAGGCTCAACATGTTTCAGGCACCATTATGCCCATCATCAGGAGCTTACGACGATAGCGTTGGTTACCACATAGGCCGTCTGGTTCTCGAGTTGCTGCTGGTTGGAGGTTAAGTGCAGGCAGGATGCCTGCACTTAACCTCCAACTCCAACCAACAGCACCCAAGAACCAGATGGCCTATCTGGTAACCAAATATTTTATTCTTCATTTGTAAAGATAAACGTTAGGTAGCTCGACTTTGTCTAGATATTAACGAAGAGAGAACAGCACTAGTGGTTGGTGTATCACACAATGTCTCGTATTCCGTCAGTTGGGTATCTTTTAGTTTTCCAAATCGTGTATAAAATTTAAGCGTACTTAATATTAAACAATTCAATGTTGTTTGCTCTGTGCTAGTGTGAAACTGTTACCCCAGCAAGAAGAATGTAGACGTGCCGCTGTATTTGGACCTAGGGGACAAGAAGTAACACGAGAGTAGAGAAAATTACGTAGTGAAGACATTTGCAGTTTTTACACTTAACTGTATATTGTTAGGACGAGCAGTCTTACTGGTTCGTTTTGGTGGGAAATGTAGAACGAACGGCTGACCTGCTACATCCATACACATTATTCGTCTGAAAGCTTGTAAGGATTAGACGAATTAAAAAGCGTAGACAAAGATGAGAGGATATTACAATGTATGTTAATTGAAAAGGTTATGAGGGCGTGGTATGATATCCGCTGAGTAAATGTCCACATTGCACAGGAAGTGGGATATTTCTCGACCACCTAACGTGTACCGGCTTCTGCTCCCTGTTGTTAGTTAACTGGATTTAAATAAACTCTATTTTACATGAAGCACAAATCAAATTTTCGAAATTCGTAATAAGATGTTCTTCGTATGAAATATTTGTTAAATGAGTATGGAAGTTTACCTGTTTAATTGCGAAGTGTGGTTTATTAAATAAACAACGAATAAGTGTTCATTCGCGATATCTGTGTTTGCGAGGGTCTGTACACCATGAGATAAGCTACGTATACATATTTGCAATAAATTGACTATAAAGCTAACGACGTATCCAAGGAGGCGTGGAAGAATGTGTGTGCTCCGTTGGCATATCGTTTTCTGCTGGTGTTTTGGTCAAGTATCTTTCTGTTCGCTGCCTCATGCAGGCCGACTGTGGAGCCCACCCATCCACTGCTTCGGTTTATACTGACTGCTCTTTTTCTTGTATTGTAAAATTTCCCTTAAATTTGAAAATACCAAAGGTGGTTCTCTCCTTAGATGGTCCGCAGACACTTTTGGTTCAAGTGTGTAAGCAACAATATTTTTTGTGTGCGGCCCGTTTATGGATGACGTTATCATTAATGAAGTGGGGGCATCAGAAATCTGTTGCTTCCGAAACGCCGATAAATTTCTGCGAAGAGTTCTGATTGTCACATCCCTGAAGACAGTGTCCTTCGTATTCATCGTCCTGGGAATGCCATATTCTACACAGCTGTTAGGTTTTGTGTGTGTGTGTGTGTGTGTGTGTGTGTATTCTGAGTGTGTTACTATATTGTTAAGATGGGTGTTGGAATTGTTTACTTTTTGTGAGAGGCTTGGCAGTGAGTATCAGAAGGGCGATGCGAGGCCATTTCTTTTGGGTGTTGTGCTCAAGAACGTTGTTAGGTGCCTGACTTGGTAGCTGCTGTGATGTTGTGTAAGGCGCTTTTACAAATAATTTTTTTCAAAGTCTCGTATTTTGGTGTCAGTAAGACTGTCGTGTATGGCGTGTCCATACAATTCACAGATTTAGAGACAACCACTTGTGAAATGACGCCTTCTAATGAGGCTGCATTTCGAAGTCGCGGGCTAACCCGCTGTCACCCTGCTCTCTACAGATCATGTCCACTCGATTTACCGTCAGACAGACGTCAACCCTTTGGGGTGGAGTTTTCCGACAGTCGTTATTTTGCAGATAAAAAAAAGAAGAACCGTGAAAATCTTCTTACCGCTTCTTGGCAGCAGTTTGTAGCCAACTTCCGTTCCGGACGAGGAAAACGAGTTCCGGTCTGCACTCACAAAGCCGCCTTTCTTACTGCTCACTCTCCTTGTCTTACTCTTGTGGTTGTGCTGATATTATTGTTGTGTTTAAATTATGTAAATGACTTTCTACCTCAGTACGGTTATGCATGGGCATTCGTTATACCTGTCGTACAGTGCCTCAGCAACTCTGGGTAAATGACCAACTTGAGGCACAATTACGTTATATAAGACTTTTTTATTATTATAATCCTCTATATGTTTCGAGCAACACTGTGCTCATCATGGTAGGTCGAATTGTATTAATACAGCATCTGGTATAGTTCTCTCTCAGGTTGCACCTGCGCACAGAACGGTCACTTGCAGAGAGTACTACACCAGATACTGTATTAATATACAATTCGACCTCCTGATGATGAGCACAGAGTTGCTCGAAACATGTAGAGGATTATAATAATCAACGTCTTATATAACGTAATTGTGCATCAAGTTGGTCATTTCCCCAGCGTTGTGCCAGGATGCACGGTCAACAAAACATAAAATTCAGTGCCTTAGCAGTTTAGCGTTTTTGCCATATTCGTGGTTGTTTACTTACGATATTTCGTACCAAATGTGTAGGCTTGTTTTATGATTACGTCTCTATCACATTTCACATTCGTGACCCCGTAGGTCAACTATTCGCTCTCAATCTTAATGGTATTCGTATCCATCCGTTAGTGAACATTTCAATAGATAATGCTAACAAAGGCACAAATATTAAACTGTACAGTTTGATGTAAAATCCACTAACATGTTTAGATCTTCTTTAGATGGTCCTAATATATGCTGTTTTGATGTCAGCTCCCTGAGGATGATCTGAAGAAAATCGAAAAACATTGGAATGTTAGTGGATTATATGTGAAAATGTACGCATTGTCTACTAAATTAGTCGCTATGAGTCTTAATTCTGAAGAGAGGTTTCTCACATATGTCACCTGTAATTGTGCACTCTACGAAAATGTTAACCTGAACATAAGTTACACATTTTTTCAACGTATGTTAACGTACACATTTTTAGTGTTCGTAAGTTGCGTTGGATCGACTTTCTGCCGACAAGTTCGCGCGTCTGCCATGTTGTTTTTATTGTTTATGACATTGTAAAGCACAATGTTTCGGTTTCTTGCAGTGGCATAAATCTCATTTCACGTTTGTTAAAGGTCACTCAGTTGTTTCAAGAGATGAAATAGACACAGACAAGCTGCGTGTTATCTTATGAGCCTTCTGTTTCGTTTTCGGAGCGAAAAGTAGGTTCACCAGGTCACCATGTTGTCTGTGTGTATGCCTGTGGTCCCCATTTCGCGTTTGGACCAGTTGCGCCATTTTATCAAAGTTTGATACTACATCAGGAGCCGGAATAGCGAAGTTAGTGTAGTGACGAGGCTATAATGGCTGAATGATCTGGGGTTTGAATTCCGGCAGGGGCAAGAAATTTCTCGCTTTTCCACAACATTCAGACCGGCTCTGGTACTCTCCAAGTCTCCTGTTCAGTGGGTACCGGGGTTCTTTCCTGGCGGTAAAGGGCCACGGCGTGAGGCTGACCATTCGCCTGTGTCTAGTGCAGATGTCAAGAATGGTAGGAACTGCTATATGCCTTCGTGGCATGTTACGGGGACAACTTTACCTATGCTCCTGTTGATATTATTATTATTATTATTATTAACATCATACAGTTAGAAGTAACCGAAGGCTGAGTTCTCAATTTCCCACACTCAGAACAATGCGGCGGACGCGCGAACGTACGATGGTGAAATAGGCTGTGTGAGTTACGGTGACGGAAAAGAAGCCCACACAGGTGACAGTTCTTATCCCGTTCGAAGAGAAACCAAACTGTGATCTAGCTACGTGGTGGTAAAAAATACAGTATGTACACATTTTCTGCAGTTGCACGCTTGTAGTTAATAAAGCCATTTTAGGCGAGTTCGCAAAATTGCTAAAAGCGATTGTTTGCTTCGTCGTGTCTGTCTGTCTGTCTGTTCGCCCGTACGTCCGTCCATCTGCATGGAACAACTCGGCTTCCTCTGGACGGAGTTTTATGAAATTTCACATTTGAGTATTTTTCGAAAATCTGTCGAGTTTCGTTGAAATCTTACAAGAATAACGGGCACAGTACATGAAGACCAATGTACATTTATGATCATATCTCTCGCATTTATTCTTAGAATGAGAAATTCTTCAGACAAAAGTTGTTGAGAAAATAAAAACACACATTTTATGTTCAGTAACTTCTTCACGAAAATCTTGCCGTTTATGAGACAATGTGGAAAAAACATATATAGTAGAGCCGGACTGGCCACTGATGACAATACGGCGCATGCGCATTTCACGCTGGGTACCAAAGTCTACAAACACACAATGGCAATGTGTAATACTTATTGCTTTTCCTCTGCAACAATGGTTGCACAAACGCGCCTCAATGTTACGTTATAGTACACTGCCTGTCTTGTTTGCTGTTTCCGTAGTGTGTCAGACTGTATGTGCATTACCGTCGTCGTGTAAGATTTAATTATGAATCAGAAGTGTAAGAGTGACAAGAAATTATTTATTCCAATAGAGAAGTAGGCTTTGTCAGACCGTCTCCTAGCTATTTTATTGCCTTCATCACCGCGTCTGAAGCCCGCCGAACCTTCTGGTCAGTTGGTGCCCCTGGTAATGCCTCCCGGGCGTGAAGCTGGTTACTCACCTCTGCCTAGTAAATAGCATAAAAACACGTTCTCTCCACTCCCTTTTGCTTTGTCATGACAATATTTGATTAAGAGGTGGGGCCCATTTTGCCTTTACTGCAGTTACTTGTTATTGACGGTACAAACTGTAGGGCCACTTTTGGAAGTCCATCTGTCCAGTCGCGACTCACACTGCCTACCGCTGCACTGCCACCAACATGATACCATTACCGTTAAACTGGACTGACACGAAGTCCTGACCTTTGGCACTTATCCAAGTACAGTATTCGGAGTTTTTGCTGAAATCTTAGTTTCCTGTTCCCTCAGCATGTGTGGAGGTTAACAGGGATAGAAGACAGAGCAGAAAATGTCCGCAGAGCATAACAATTCACCCACATTCTGCTCTTATTGTCTCTAGATTTTAAATGCGTAAATAATTTCAAGATATACACTGAAATTCGACTATTTTAAGTGTTTCACTTTTTGCGTATCACACACTGTAAGCTTTCTCTGTATCGTAGGAAGAAATTTGCAGCAGATTGCAATCGACGCTTTTCAAACGACGAGAGAGTATCAACGGGGAGATTTACAGTCATCGTGCTCGATTGCTTTGTGTAGATGGCTAACTATTTCTTCGGCCCCAGCCCATACCTCACACAGAACACTCTCTCGATTATCCAGAACAGTAACTTTGAACTGTTAAAAGTGTACGTAGGTCTTCGTGTAGAGTACGTGTCAGTGGTGTCCTGCTTTCACCAAAACCGGAATGCGTCGAGAAATGTTAGTACCTCAAGTGTGAAATTTCACGAAACTTCCTCCACATGGAACAGCATCGAATTCCAACTACGGAGGGACGGGCATGACGAGGCTAATAGTTTTCGCATCTGCTTTGCGAACGCGCCTCACAACACCGATACGAAGTGTTTAGATGGAGAGAAGTTCCGAGCTCCGTTATCAGATGTATTTACTTCTGTGGCACCCAAACCCCTCCTTTCACCTACAGTTGAATGCTAGAAATCGCTACAACTCCGCTCTGTACTGATAGAGGCTACGCGTGAAGGTTTGTTTACACAGAGCTTATGCCCGGATACTTCGTGGACCTGATACGAGAACTGAATCACTTCCTTCGTACCTCGGCCCAATGTTTTTATTTCCCAGGCTATGTCTGAAGCTTCAGAGTTTCAAGGTGGCATGACTGTGGCGGTTCCTAGCGCTGTCTTTGGCCTGCACCAGATACAAACAAAATTTTTACGCAGATAACGTAACGATTGGCTGGTTCTTAAATTGTTAAACGACGGTGTTTCAAGTGCGGATGCAGGATGACATTGAATGCGATGGGATGAGTGGTAGATGGTTGGTATGACGCCGTGTCGATTGGTCATGAAGATAGAGGCAGCAAGCTTCTCCGACACTGCAGTACCACCACCGTGAGAACGCGAAATTTGCTCAGGTTCGTGAGGATGGGGTAGAGTTTGCCGGCCTGTTTGATTGTAATGTCATGCTAGTCGTTTGGACAATCTGAGGAAAACCGCGATATCTCAGTAACGCTTCGAAACCGGTACTTTCCGAATTGAAGAGGCTGTTGCAGCTGTACCAATCCGCCCAGTGGTTGTTTAACAGTGCGGTATAAACTGCAGGGCGGTAGTTACCACTAGCTAATTCATATGCAGGTGGATACCGAATTTGAATGTCATTCAGGAGACAGCTTATCGTTCCTTATTCTTTCCAGACAAAAGTGCTGCAGTATATTAAAACAGGCCCTACCGTCTTATTAGACACTTGTCAGTTCATCATATTAATAACTCCCATTTGGCGCTGCAACCTTGAGTTTTAGCAAGAGTCGTTAAACGAACGAAGAAGAGTATAAGTTTCGGATTTTGATGTTTTGCTGACCGTGCATCTCAGTATAATCTTAGTAATTAACCAACGTAATGCACAAAATCTTGTTTTATAATAAGTTCATAATATGCCTCTACATGTTTCGAGCACTATGTGCTCATCACTCTACACTGTACATTCTCTACGGCCACCTACAGAGTTATGACACTAGAAGCTGTATAATACAATTTTGACCTCCTGATGATGAGCACATAGTTCTCGAAACATGTAGAGGCATATTATGAACTTATTATAAAACAAGATTTTGTGCATTAAGTTGGTTAATTACTAAGATTATACGTTTCGGGTGCGACTCTCGTTTCGCCTGTTGATTCTGATTAAACGTTTTCGTGGTTTTATATAGACTTCCCCACGTGTTTGGTTAACAGTCTACATTAAGTAGATCAGTCCAAGTGTTTTCGACATCTTTCCGAGTCCTATCATGTCTGCCTGTGCAACTGTCAAAGCCCCCCCCCCAAAAAAAAAAAACAGACACCGATTAAAATTCTACGTAAAGATTTTTCTTCCGTGTAAGATTTTTAGTCCATTACGTATGGAGCAAATGTATTAAATGTGCGGATGACGAATTTCTCCTGAAATAAGTTAATGACGCCATAAGGCAGCGTAACTCACAATTCGTTTGTTAGCATGCCTGTTCAGCGTGCGGTTGTATTTCAGACATATCACGAAAATAGAAACACCGCGTTTATTCGATGATTGCATAACCCCACGGCATCTTCTCAACCAACTTTCCAATTTTTCAAGGTGTTTTACTTTCTAGTGCCCTTTGACCTGCTTCATCATCATCGTCCTTCGGGCAAAGTGGTATATCGGTAATATTATAGACCAGTGTTTCTCAACCGCCGGGCCGCGGCATCAATTATACCGGGCCACGAGAGGTTCTCCTGGAATTTGTAATTTTAGTTTTCTAAGCAATTTTCATGAATAAATGTTTTATAGTGGGAATATTCTGAGGAGAATAATATTTGTGAATGTGTCGAAAAACTCAGACCCAGATGCTGGCCTGAGGAAACTACAATATGCTACAAGATTTCATTAGTCCAGTGATTGATAACTAATTTAAATGTAATTTCATATTTGTCAATATGCCACACCGTATACATAAGTGTACTAATACTCTTTATGATTACGCAGTAATTAATTATTAACACTTTTATTAATGTATGAACTTAAAAAAATGGAAAGGTATTTACGAGTAAGTTTGATGGAACCGGGCCGCGTTCTCACGAACGTTGAGAAACACTGTTATAGACCATTGTTTCCCAACCAGTGTTCCGCAGAACATCGGTAGGTGTTCCGCAAGAAACGTGGAATAAATGCATGCATCTTCTGATGTACCGCGAAGAATTCCAGACATCCGTCGAAATATCGTGAGAATTTTTCTCCGGCATTTGGCAATACTGGAGTAATCTCCGTGCGCTACCAACTGCCTTTTTGTGTTCGTTTTCATAGGTAGGGGTTCCTCGGGATATGACAAATTATTTTACGAGTTTCTGCATGGAAGAAGGGTTGGGATCACTGCTATGGACACTCGGATGGTATCCGATTCGAATTGCGCCAAGCAACCAAATAAACTGCATGCGAATTGTGGTGGGCTTGCAGAGGCTGCCCCCGTGAATGCCACCTTGAAACCAACTACTGCCTTCTGTCTACCCACCTTTACCAATCGGCCATACAGGACGATCTTTCCATACACTTCGATATTTTATATAACTTGTATTTTGCAGTTGACATAAAGACTTTAACTCCAAATTCAGTCAAAGTTTAGGTCATGTAGATCTTTTCAAACCCAAGGTGCCCAGTTCCTATCTCCTTACTTCTCCTGCTGTTGATTTATACTGTGAAGTATGCTTAGTATATTTCTTTCGTCTTTATATGAGATTATTGTTGTGATATTTTAAAGTAAAGAATTAGACAATAAACTGCTGCCATTTTGGACATGTTTGCAAAATTTCGAAAAGAAACTGCTGCCTTCTTCATGTCCGTCTGGAACAACACGGCTCCCACTGGACGGATTTTCATGAAATTTGATTTTTGAGTATTTTTGGAAAGTCTGTCGAAAAAATCAAGTTCAATTAATATGTGAAGAGAATAGCGGGTACTTTACATGAAGACCTGTGTACATTCATTATAATATCGTGCTTAATTATCCTTTGAATAATGAATATTTCCGACGAAAGTTGTAGAGGCAACAAAACACACATTTTATGTTCAGTAATCTTTTTCCGAAAGTTATGGTTTTTATGAGATAATGTGGAAAAATACGGTACAGCCGGACACGCAACAGACGACAGTAAAATACGGCGCATGAGCTTTGCATGCGGAATAACTAAGGCTACAGACACACACTCAGAATGTGTCATACTTATTGCTTTTCAACGGAAACAATGGTTAACGCGAACGCGCTTCAATATTACTTTTATGCGTACGTTGCCTGTCTTGTTAAGTGTGTATTGCTGTGTTTTCCTTACATCAGTGTCACTAATAACTAATTACATTTTTGACAGAATTCCTTGAGTAACACTGCGGCTGTTGTGTTGGTCAAAAAAGTACTTTACGGAACCCTGTTGAAAATCTGACATTGTGATTTATCCTGTGCCATGTCAGTCCAATTCAAATCCTAACATCTTTTTGTTCATAACAAAGTTTTTTCAATACTTTGCCTTGTTCTAATCTCAGGTTACTCAGTAGTCTGCTTCTTGGGATTGTACGTTTAACGTTTGTGTATTTGTTAAACAAGGTCCTTCCAGCTTCCCTAGGGACAGCAAAATGTGTTACAGAGCCCCCACATTGAATACACCGGGGACTATTTAGGCTACCATTATTTTTATCATGTGCTTGAACGTAGTGCCACTGTAAAATATCATAATATTATTTCAGGGCTGTGGAGTCACTCTTCCGTATTTTGTATTGCTGGAGATAAAAATGGATTATTTTAATATGCAAACAATATAGGTATGATGTTTGTCTGTAATTCAGTTACGGCGATTGTAATTCATTGTGTGTGGCCTTACTTCCACTGAAAATGCTGGTCGGTTCACAAGTCAAATTAAAAACGTGTTCCGGCAGACCGGGTGCGCCCCCGGAAATAATAGCAGACCGTGTTTCAGTTAAATATCGTCAATCAGCAACACACAAAATATTTTTATTTTTTATGGTCACAGTGCGCTTCGGCTTTTATGTAGACCTACATGCGTCCAGTGGGTTACGTAGCCGTGGAAGCTTGTATCATTGTCATTGTATTATATTTCCAACAGTTGTACGCCGTGTTTAAGTATATTCAATCTTTCGGTCGGCAGATATGTTAGTAAACAAATTTTCACACCCGTAAGTGGAACGAGAAAATTGATTAGACATACACAAATAATTTTGGTCTAAAAATTTCAAGGAAACAGACCACGTGGCAGAACTTTGCGTTGACGGGAGGCATCATTAAAAAGGTGTGAGAGTGTGGACTGGATTGGTGTGGCTGAAGATCGGGAATGGAGGTCCCTCTGGAAACGGTGACGACCATTCGGGAGGGAAATTTGGTGATTAGTCGAATCCCTATTGGATCATCATGTCAGGTAGAGCGAATGCATATCTGACTTGTACCACTTTGTGGTTCCCAGTTCGAAACCCAGCCGGGACAGCGACTCTTCTCAGTATTTCCAGGCGAATGCTGAGACAGTGCCCAGCTGGGCCACGGCCACTTCATTCCATTGTCTTTCCAATTCGTCTTTCACTGATTTCCTCCTGTTACGTGTTATAATCTGAGATGCTGACCTTGTGGTTAAATGATCTGTAGGCTAAATAAAGAAATAGGATGGCCTTCTGTGCCACAGAAGTAGTTGATTCCGAATGGGAGACACTGAGAGGGAGCCTAAGAGAGAGCGAGAGAGAGAGCGGTGCTGCATCTTCACGATGTGGTTGGTCGTGTTGATGTAGTGCACAGCTGCACTGTGGAATTTTATTAAGTGAGGCCGTGACAGATTGGAATTAATGGCATGCATAGAAAATAGAGAAAAATAAAGACGACGACGAATTGAGGAGTGGAAATAGTGAGTGTTGAGATAATTTAGCTGGCGAAGTGAGTTCAGAAGGAAGGGAGCAGCAATTTAACAGCCACTGGGTTGCCACGGGGCCATGCCAGCGACGCGAACAAGTGTGCCAGGTGTCATCGCTAGGGCTCAGTTGCAAAAAGAAAATGATATTCGTACAGTCAGTAGCAAATCTACTGAAATATTCTGTAACATCTGTATTTTGTGCACTTCGGTCGAATCGTGGTCGTCTTAAACGCTGTTTCAGCTGCAAAGCTGCAGCTGTGTAGCAGTTCTGTGAGATGGACTATAATTATCAATGGTGATTGTGAACGCAGGAGTGGAAATGACGGTGCTGGATGGCTCGATCTGTTGGACCTTGAGTTCGCTATGAGTGGATGAAATTGTGACTTGAGATTGTGTCCATTGGTGGGTTCTGGTGTGAGAGATATGGAACCAAAGATAAACAAATAATGAAAGAAACGCTGAAGGAAGAAAATAAGAACTAGGTAGGTGAATAAAATTAATTAACGAGTCACGGAGTGAATCACTCAGTGAAGAAAGCCGAAACGGAAGAAACAAGAAAAGAAAGCGGAGATGAAGGGTCATTTTAAGAATTAAATTAAAAAACGAAAAGAAAGGAAATGTCAGAAAATAAATTAATAACTACGCAGACAAATGAGATATAAGTAAATAGGGGGCGGCACAGAAACAGTTAATGGGAATTACGAAGAAAATAAACCTGATCCAAGGAAGGAGACAAACGGGGAGGGTTCGCAGATTGAGAAGATGATAGATTTTAACAGAATGTAGAAAGTAAGCGTGTAGAAGAAGAGAAAACGAAGATGGGGGAAGAAACGCAAGACAGAACAAATAACGAATTAGTATGGGAATATTGAGGTTAAAGGAAGAAGGAACAGAAGACTTTGAAACGTTGTTAATCAGAACGAAATGACGTAACGTCAGGAATATATTTGTTACATAATTCCGGATCAACTTGTGTAGACTACGTGTGGCAGAAGTGGGGAACATTCTGTAGTGTAAGAGAAGCAAAGTCGTAAGTGCAAGCTATTTAGCCGGCTGAGTGATTAGCACGAAGGTGGGATCATTTCTTTGAGCCTTTGTCACTTACCTCAGTACGCAGACATGGTCATCTGTAACAGCAGCTCTGTAAACAAGACAAGGTGGTCACTAGCTTGCTTTACAGCTGCTACGTTACTTTCAGATTTTCTTTGTTCATGAGGAAATCCGAAATAATAATGAAATGTTTTTAATGCACACTTAAAAATATGAGCAGTAGTTGCGAATGTGTTAAGGAAGTCCAGCACGGGGGTGGTTCTCCGTCTGGGAGTTTGGTCGGGGGCTAGCAACCAATCACCATAAAGAACAGCATGGTACAGTACAAAGTGTAACTCGGGGTGTCGGAGGTACTCTTGTGAATGCGGTAGTGAATCTTAGGGTTCGACAAAGGCGGGGAACTTCCTGGCCAGAATACTAGCGACTCTTAGCTTCCCAGGAAGTACTTTGCCTCGTATAGTTGTGTAGTTATCGGAAGATGTGTGTAAAATAAGTCTGACCTGTTGCATTAACGGGGGACCGCGGTAGCACAGTGGTTAAGGTGCTGTGCTACAAATGAGAAGGTCGCTGGTTCGATTCCAGGTGGTGTCATTGGAAATATTCATTGACATAATCCTTCCGATAGCACTATGGCCCTGGGGTCGACTCAGCCTCTAACAGAAATGAGTAACAGGAGCATTTCCTGGGGGTAAAGGCGGCCGTTACGTAAGGCTGACAACCTTACCACCATCCTGTGCCGTTGTCATGTAATCTGGGAACCTTAACTTCCTGGAACCCTCTGAGCCACTCTAGGCCTGTAATGGGACTGCTGCAGCTGCTGCTGTGTTGCATCAACATTAAGCCAGCTTTATTGAGACCTACTTTTTTATTTGTTTTTTTATGTCTAGTTTTTTATGTCTGTGTTTCTCTTGCATGTGCCAATTAAATGTGTTAAACATTTATCTGATTTCATGTGATGAACGGTACATTCGTGGTTTTCCTTGGTATCTGCACATACTGTCGGAACAGCACCTTGGTGCTTATCAGGCCGATAATTTTCCGAACCGCTGCGTGTGTGCACTAATATTCACAGACAGGTACCCATAATATTCACAGACAGGTACCCATAATATTCACAGACAGGTACCCATAATATTCACAGACAGGTACCCATAATATTCACAGACAGGTACCCATAATATTC
>Ga0131853_10017180_pt1 | contig 13182 bp, 2 predicted proteins | sample TergutLab28metaG_FD_92764 | JGI IMG/M metagenome (GOLD analysis project Ga0131853, IMG submission 92764) | Labiotermes labralis P1 segment gut microbial communities from Petit-Saut dam, French Guiana - Lab288 P1 (version 2) (version 2) | ecosystem: Host-associated > Arthropoda: Insects >...
GACCACCACCCATCCAAAAACTCGGTGCAAAAAACCATATGCTGCAACTCAACATCTAATGCTCCTGATGATGGGCATATGCGCCCGAAACATGTCGAACTAAGAATACATCAATAAAATTACATAGCTGCATCAAATTGGCGTTTAACTTTATTTCTTGAAGAAGATGCACGGTCAAACAACCCTCAAGCTACAACCTTTATTTATTATCTTATTATATATATTTTTTACATTAAATAAACTACGCAAACAATAAACTTGGAACCGCATAAAATTGAAATGTCTCATTCAGCTTATGTTTCCGAAAGCAAGGTAGAGAAAGAAGTGTAAATTCCAGCCACCTCAGTGAATTTACGTCATATACTATAATTGTTGATGTAACGTAACTAGTGTATTGCTGGTGCACGCAGTTTCTGCCGCTAATAGATCTGCTAGGGTTATGAAGTTCACTTGTCCCTAGGGGTGGAGGATCTGTTGGGTGAGATGGAAACCTTATTACGACCTAATAATCGGGTTACATTCTACGACGTCGTGATTCGGTAGGACGCAGCATTACTTTCACCGTGCTTGCTCGCAAACCTGACGCACGTATCCATTTTCTGTTGTGTCCAGTTCGATACTTTCAGAATTTCTCTCAAACACCAGCAGCACAGAATTGTGTTCTTATTCTACACCACATAAATCCTCTATCATTCTCCTTACTTTCTTCCTGTAGCTGCCAATGCTATTGCTAACTAACTAAATAACGAAACCCATGGGGCAGAATCCTTCATAAGAAGCCATTCCACAAATTCTTCCTGTTTTATGGAACGAGAAAAGTCATCACAGTATTCACAAGGACCTGCGAATTGTTCTTATCCTGAGACACATTAATCCAGTCCAAGCCCTCGCATCCCATTTCGCTAATATCCATTTTAATATTATCAACGCATCTGAACCTACGTCTTCCCAGTGGACTCTATCCTCCACATTTCCTCAGCAAAACACGATATGCAATTATCTTCTACCCCGTACGTGCCACACGCCTCGCCAGTCTCATTCTTCTTGATTTGATTCTCCTAATTTCATTTAGTGAGGAGTGAAGATCATGAAGCTCCTCACTGTGTGATATTATGTGTTCTCTTTTACTTCCTCTTAGGGCCAAAGATTTCAGTAGCCTATTCTCGAACACCCTCAATCTACATTCTTCCCTTAATATGACAGACCAATTTTCAGACCCATATCAAACAATCAAAATTATAATTCAGTACATTTTAATAACAGCAAACGGGAACAGAAAATTTCAGGACCGAAGTGTGGCAGGTATTTTCTGAACTTAATATACTCGTAATTTATTTACGCATGGCTAATACTGCTATTACCCTTACATAGTATAAAAACCTAAAACCCCGAAATTATGCCTTTATTCTTTCTCCATGTAACACGCCATTCTTGTAACTAAACACGCGTACCAATTGTGGCAGTGTTTTTTCAAAAAAATCTTGCTCGTTACCTGGTAGTCCAAATGTATCTTTGTTGTTGTCGCATTTCAGTCGACAAAAAGTCCTTTTCAAGCATCAGGGTTGTTTACCGTACCAAGCTGTGTGTCAAGAACCTTTGAAATTCATGTTGAGCGCATTTAATGAAGCTGCGATATCATCGTATTTTGTACAGTTGATGGATATTATTCCTGTGTGGTTGACAGACATGTTTTTTTCTTTTCTGCAGGATTGTGTTATGTACAGTATGTAAGTCATAAGCTTATTTCATCATGCTAAGTCCCCGCCTTTCTGTAAATTATACTATTTATTTACACTTCTATTTCTTAGTAAGCAGACCAGGCATGGGAAGAAGATAGTTTCCTTCTATTTCTTTTTGTTTACATGTTGTTGCGCTAAGTGTTTATCGCGCGAGAAATGTGTGGATTGACTTAAGTAACAGTAGTTGCATTGTGCTCCAGTTGCAGTCTGCAGAAGTATCTCGAACGGTGACCGGCAGCTATGAATGACGCTGGACGATCAGTGTCAATGTTAATGAAGTGACCCAAGATCCCGAGAGTTGAACTCAATACAGTTCGTTTGTATCAGCGTTATTCACTGTTTATGCACACTAAACTCCAGTACACTTGACGTGGGGATTATTGCGAGTGTGTGCGGCCTGCCCAACTCGCCGTCTTAACCTGAATTTCGATCTCCGTCCCTCCTGGAACAATATCCACGATACGTTCCCTACAGGGACCGCGCGGGATACAACAGTATCCTGAAGCCCTGTGATGTGTATCAGTGGATCAACGGAAGGTTATCCTCAGCAGTCACAGCTAAATACGAGAACTGTCCAATTCTTTCGAAGAAATATGAAAGGCCTTTACACAGGCAGTTTTTACACGTAAATTCTTCACGAATATTTCCTTTTGCAGATGATTTAACAAATAATTTGACAGTAAAGTACCGGTTGGTCTTCTTATGCGCGGATGTCCAAGGCAGGATACGAAATTGTTGTGAAAGACGTACATAATTTAAAGACAGACAGCTGGACAAAAAGACTCAAGGGAAGAAATGCAGAAATGACATTTAGCGTTCATTGTGAGAGTCCATCAGACACCAATAAAAATTCTTTATGTAAGATAATTAAAGAAAGCTGCAACTACAATGAGAGAATATTTTGCACACACCGACCAAGAGAATATCCGTGTTATGCTGTTGTCAACCGAAACACAAGTGGGGTAAAGAAAATTTCTTTGACGTCTGCACAAGGTACGAAGGAAGTGAAATCAGATGTTTGACAGCTGAGTCTCAGAAATTAAAAGAATTAAGAGGAAAGAGATGAGACAGGAATATGCTCCCTGTATTTGGATGAGGAATATGCCAAAATTACAATGTTAAAATGTTCAAAAATGAAAAAGTGAGAGAAGAATTTCTACTCAATAAACGGTTGTACATTAACTACAATAAGGCCTATGGGACAGTATGATTAGTAAAATGAGAGATTAAACAGTTTAAATACGTAGGTATTTCAAAACTCCGTGGTCCTCAAAAACCTGATGTTTAATGAGCAGTGATTTTATTAAAGAACTGCTCGCAATTTTTTTGTTAGGTTCATGGGAACGTGCATCGCAATTCGATATCAATAAATATCCAACAAGATGCAACTATACACAGTTTATTTTATCTCTAAACTACTCTACATGTTTCGGGTGGTTTCTCCACCCATCATCAGGAGCACAAATAACTGTATCTACAGCATCTGGTGCTGGTCAACCGTTGTTGCTACCGGTCAGTATCGTGGAGTTCAGACACGCAAATCGACCTACTCCTCCACGATACCGACCGGTAGCAACAACGGTTGACCAGCACCAGATGCTGTAGATACAGTTATTTGCGCTCCTGATGATGGGTAGAGAAACCACCCGAAACTTGTAGAGCAGTTTACAGATAAAATAAACTGTGTGTAGTTGCATCTTGTTGGACATTTATTGACAGTACTGCTCGCAACTCAGTAAATAATCCAATCAGAAAAGAAGTTCTTTATTTATGTACATCAGATAGTACTAAATCTGCATCTAAGAAGGCGTGACGGTATGTTATGAATGCGAAAAACAGACAGACAGTTATAGGATAAGGCTGATGAGAAATTTGACATGACATGCAGTGTACGTATAACGTAACATTGAGGCGCGTTCTTGCAACAGTTGTTACGGTGAAAAAGCAATAAGTATTGCATATTCTGATTGTGTGTTTGCAGCCTTAGGTAACCAGCATGCGACGCGCATGCGACATGTCATCTGCGGACTGTACGTCTCTGCAATATTTTTTCACATTATCTCATAAACGGCATGATTTTCGGAAAAAGAATACTGAACACAAAATGTGTGTTTTGATATTCTCTACAAATTCTGTCTGAAACGTTTCTCATTCTAAGAAGAACTGAACGAGATGTTAACATAAATGTATATTGGTCTTCGTGTAAAGTATCCGTAATTCTTGTCAGATTTTAATGAAACTTGAATTTTCTCGACGGATTTTCGAAAAATGTTCGAATATAAAATTTAATCAAAATTAGTCCAGTTGGAGCCGAGTCGTTCTTGCTTACGGAAAGACGGGCATACATAGCGAAGCTAATAGTCATTTTCTGCAATCTTGTGAACGCGCCTAAGCTGCATCCTCATCGGGAATTACAATGGACAGGTGCATGATATTAAGATGGATCTTATGAATACAGGCTATGAAAACAAAACATGGATTGACATGGTTTAGTATTGTGTATAATGGCAGGATATGGTTTGGGCAATACTGAACTTCCGGGTTCCATTATCAGCTGTTGGTGAATTATTACCTACTTATAAGTGTGTTGGTTAAATAATTTTGTTATTACTGCGACAACATTATTACCAAATGTGAAATGTGATAAATCTCCATAAAATATTATTAAAGTGATCCAATAAAAAATTAATGAGATGTACTGGACATGTCGCAGGAAGACAGAAAAGCAAAGTGTACATAAAATGACTTGTTCTACTCATTCATATTTGCATAGATCGTAAATAAAGTATGGGCCTTAAGCTCGATTCTTAACCGACTGACGTTAAAACATTTAAGATTGCCGTCGGTTTTCACTCCTAGAGAGAAAAATATGTAAGGAAGTTCTATAGATATACAGTTTTCATGATAAAATATGGGTTAGAAAGGAGATGGGCTGAACATCCGTAGAGGATGACCGGAGGATATGAGCCTTAATCCTTACAGACCACCAAAAAGGAAAGCTTATTGGAAACAGCAACGGAATAATTTTACGAAGTTCTTGCTCAGCTTTTAACAAACTACAGACAAAAGTACATACAGGTATTCATAAACTACTCACACAAGTACATAAACGAAGTTTGTAAATCTTGAACACCGAAGAAAGGGCTCTCGAACTCAACAGACCAAAAACAAAAATACTGGATCGCGCGAAACAGATATACCTTCACAGTTAACTTCTCACCGCAATTGGCCTAAGGATAGAATGTTGAATAGCTACAAACATTACAGCTATCACCTTCATGAATATTTCTAACTTGCATGACCTCAATCAAGCGATTCTACTATACTTCACCCATTTATCACAGCAATTAATTGGACTGTTAAATGTGTCAGTTGTCGCCACGGCATGGCGCGGATGGAGGAGATGGAAGGTAGAGCTGAGAACATGCGGATAAGCAGTGCCTCCCCCAAGAGAGAAGACAAAGACTGATCATTCAGCTCGGGTTTTGGGTGGGAGCCAAGGATATCTCACAGGAAAACAGCAGCATGTTGAGGGCCTCGCACATGCACTGTTTCTTTCTTACGACAAATGGATACAACATTTTAATCCGAAAACATGCAGCATGAAGAGAACGGACAAGTTAAAGAGATCTAAGGAAAGGAGGGAGGGTGGTATCAAGATAAAGGGGTTTAAATTCTTATTATGTAAAGGTTTAAAAAATATTGAGCTGGCTTAGAATTCAGCCCAAATGCTGAAATTTCTGTAAACGGAAAAGGAACTTCGGATTCCATGAAAGGCAGAAAATTTCTTAACCACCTGAGGGATTTGCTGTTTCTCAGAATGTTCCGTACCTTTCTTTCTTTCTTTCTTAGACCGAACTCTTTCTACCTATTCATTGTAAATGTAGAGGGTTATTGTTACATCTGATCATAATCATGATATGTGTGTGCGCGCGCGCACACACACACACAAAACACGCGTGCCCATGAGCGCTGTAGGGCTTCTCTGGACAAGGGATCGGCCCGTCGCAGAGACCTCTACGTGATCACACAGAGAACTCACAAGAGACAGTCATGCTGCCGGCGGGATTCGAATCGGAAATCCCAGCAAACGAGCAGGTGCAGACAGACCGCGTGGCCACTGGGATCGACACGTTAATACACGTAATCACAGACAAAAAAATATGACAATATGACCTTATAACCGATACATTTTGCTTAATTAATAAGCAAGTGCAAATAATGCGGTAATGGATTTGCATAAATATAAACCAATGGGTCACAAAAAGTCGGCTTTTATAATCAGCTGCGGACTCCAGGTAACATGACGAGTTTTAAAATGTGATTTACTTGCAAGAAAATATTTACATTTTAAACAACACTGCTGTACAAGGATAGTTCAGGTGCACAAAACACTTTGCACCTGCTGAAGACTTCCCCTGCCTAAATATTTTAACAAAGTTACAGTTTCCTTAAATCAGTCTGTCTTTAACAGACAGTCGCTTTCCTCGGACCATCAAAATTAATTTACGTTTAGCCCAAAGTTTCAGTAAACAATAGAGATGTGACATATTTCATGGCCCTCCACCATCCACAGCAGATGTTAAATAACTCCTAGGAGAAAATTCAAACTCAGAACTACATGAGAAGATAGTCCACTGCTCATAAAGTTTCTCGTTATCAGTGTTGCACTTTAACGTCCCAAATAACTGCAACTAAAAAGATAATTTAATGTCAGACAAAAATTATATTTTGAACAACGATACAAAATTACAACTCGCGTCGATATAACTGCATTAACGTTAGTTCTTACAAAACGTTCGGTCAGATAAAACTCTCACACTACCAATAATGTGGAAACGTACTCCGAAGAACCTCCCTTGTGTATTTCCCCACCATGAGACTTCTAGGTTGCTTATCAACAAACGTAAGCTCACTGTTGCAAAACTAATAATACCAACTACAAGTACCACCAAGTCCAGTTAGGAGCCTTTTCATGATTAATGATGAGTTCATTTCAGTCAGAAAACACAACTATAATTGTAGGCTAGATGATGGTATTTATTAGCAAAGTAAATAACTACGTGTTTCAGCCTAAAGCGGCCACATTGAGGTTCAAAGAGTGTCATATATATGTCTACATTGCATAGTCATGTTGAGATCTCATCATCGTATTACGTGTTACAAGTAAGTTTATCTAGTGGGTCAATGAATTATAGTTGTGTTTTCTGACAAATTAACTCACCATTAGTCTTTCAACACACAACGGGGACGTCACACCTTAGCCTTTTCATGATGTTTCACTAAATATATGTGAAAACCATTAAAAACACGTAAACTGCAAAAAAAAAATTTATTTCAAATAACATTAGCACAAATTATTGAAAATTTTATTTTAGCCCAATTTATTGTTCAGTTTTTGTAGGAAAATAAATATTTCAGAATACTGAATACGCGCCATGTAACTATGCAGAACAGAGGTACGAATATAAACACAAAGATAAAGTCGCTTCATTTCATGTGTTTCTGATATGAAAATTCGTAGCGACAGAAGAGCACGTACGATCTCCTTGCTATGCTTCCAATTTGCTTATTTCCATCTTCAACTGCATATAAATCCTAATTAAGTGGGGACTAAAAGAATTTGTTCTTGTGCTCCGAATTAATGTCCTCTTGGTTTACGTCCAGTTTAATTCTGTAAAACATTAACATTTTTGAGACAGTCGAGGTCCTCAAAAGAGCGCCAAGCGCAATACAGTTGGTACAAGTGCCTAGTGGAAAATTGGTGTTTGTATTTTGACGGTAGTTTCAAGAATACACCAAAAAGGGTGGCAGGGAGCTTCTCCAAAAAGCTGGCACACGCCATTCTACAAGATGTCATATATCGTAGAGCGGTATAATGCAGTTACATTTCTGACTTCGTGGGTCGAATGTCCTGTGTCTAGACGACAATTTTCGACTTTTCTAACCGAAGTAATTCTCATATTTCAAAAACTGTTAAACTTAAAATTACGTGTCGGATTACTCTTTCAACATTCGTAAATATTAACAGCAGGCTTTTGAAAGCTGTACAGAATTTCTTAGAATTTGGAAACTCTAAACTGCACAAATTAATGGAAGCCAAAAATCTTGACCCAAAATGTAAATTGTGCACGTTTACGACTATAAAACCAAAGCCAACTGACGCCTCCTAAAACACTGTATAATTGTGATATTTCGTGAGACTTTGAGCGACATTAGAACACAAAATTATTTTAATATTAAATAGTGTACTTCAGCAAAATCACTTTATTACTCAAGGTAATTATAAATCTACACGTTTCGACTATAGATTAGTCATCCTCAGACCTATTTTGTCAATTGTGTCACAAGATGCTATGCACACTTTTGGATCCCATCGTGTTTATATCCATGGAATACATCAAATTAAATAGTTTGTATCTAAGGGCGTGACGTGCAAATTGTGTTTACAACAGTGGGATACATAAAATTGGATCACTTGTCTCTTAAAATGTATTATACAAATTTTATCTAAAAAGTTAAAATATGTAAAAATTTTACAAATTTTGTCTAAAAAATTAAAATGTGTAAAATTTTTACATATTTTAACTTTTTAGACACAATTTATATAATATATTTTACGAGACAAATGATCCAATTTTATGTATCCCACTGTTGTAAACACAATTTGCACGTCACTCCCTTAGAGACAAACGATTTAATTTGATGTATTCCATAGATGTAGACACGATGGGATCCCAAAGTGTGCATAGCATCTTGCGACACAATTGACAAAATAGGCCTCAGGATGACTAATCTATAGTCGAAACATGTAGCCTTATAATTACCTTGAGTAATAAAGTGATTGTGCTGACGTACACTATTTAATATTATATTATGTTACAAGCACATCGCGATGCTTCCATACAAAATGATTAGTTTAAACGTCAGCTGTTTGCAGCATGATACAGATTAATATTTTCCATAAACCTATTTCCCTTACGTTGGTCCACTGGGAACTGAAGTTGGTAGCTCTGAATAAAATGCCGCTCTACAGAAAGATCGTGGTCAGGATATAAAGTGCCCTGCTTGAAGCAGCCCAGTGACAAGGGAAAGAATTTCAGGAAACTTCTGAAAGACAGGGTAGCAGCAAAATTTGACTTAATCTGGAAGTTGCAGTAATAAACAAGATTACACAAATAGAAAGAATGATATGCTATGAGCTGGCTCTTAGTGAAAACAACCCATTCACCATTAAAGAGGGTCGAGACTAATCGTGTAACAGTAATGATATGTACGTGTGTTTAGGGCATGCTGCCTGAAATTACGTCACTCTAACTTTCTTATGTGTATCTTGAAACATATTATTTTTCACAAATTTGGATGTTTTGCTGAGCGTGCATCTCAGTATAATCTTAGTGACTGACCAACTTAATGCACAAATTCTTGTTTTATAGTAAGTTTATTATATGCCTCTACATGTTTCGAGAACTATTGTGCTCGAAACATGTAGAGGCATATAATAAACTTACTATAAAACAAGAATTTGTGCATTAAGTTGGTCAGTTACTAAGATTATATTATTGTTCCGACGTCGTAACATTCTTACCAATCAGGAGAGCTAACAGCGTCACTGAATTAACAATAAAACCACAAACAATACTGCCTTCTGTAAGGCGACACCATGTAGCATCTTATAAATTTACCGACGTTTCAGAGAAAACTTTTGCCCTTCTTTTCAAGGTAAAAGAGTACTTTCCTGTTCTGAAAATGGCACATGTCCCTCAGAAACGTCGTAAAAGCTCTACCAGACTCCACGGTGTCACATTTCAGGTGACAGTATTCTACTGTTACCTGTCTGAGAACCACAACATCATACAAATAAATAAATACATAAATAATTAAATAAATAAATAAGTGAATGAATGAATGAATGAATGAAAGTTTCATCTCTGTTCTTACATTCCCATTACCACCGACATCACTGTCGGATGAATGGATTCATCTGTTAGCCCACTGCTTTATTTTCTCCTTCTCGTCATCTTCCCACCCGAGACGCTAAAGTGTTACGACAGTGGTGCAGCGCACACTGCTGCTAATGATAATGCCTCGTATGTCATAACAAATCAACCTCTGTTAATTCCAAGGATATTACGTATTAGTTGTTGGTTGTGTGGATGAGATGAAGCCATGAAGTTATGGGCTATAATAAATTGCAACTTTGTGCAAGAATTGTATGCAGGCGCGGCTTGTAACACGACACCCCAGTCACAATATGCTAGATATTATTATATTTCTAAACGTTTCTTTTTAAAATTACTTCCCTAGTTTTGTACCGACACATTAGCCAATGTCGACATTATGTTCTTGTACCTAACCGTCCTTAATAAATCTTAAGCGAACAGACGGATTTCTGTGAAACATGGTATATACATTACGACAGAAATAGACACATTGTGTCTGCGTCACCTAACCTCATATCGTTAATAATACGAACATGATAGACGTGAGAATTTGCAATGTAGGAATAGCAAATGCAAGGGTTGTGTAATTGTGTGCGAAAGAGAGAGATAAATGGAAACTTTGAAACTTTTCTTAGTATCATTTTTTTAAATATATAATAATATGGTGGCCACAAAGAATCTATATAAAACTTTCGGCCTGACAGCTGGCAGATGACACTTTGTTCATAGGAAGGCCATGAACTTGCCCAAACAATGTGCATAAAATATCGTGTACATCCCTCGAAATTTTCAAACAACCTAATATTGAATTTAAAATATTAAATTCAATTATTATTATAATATATCTTCTTAGCCTCACCATAGAGGGTGAACAATTTGAAATGAATTACCAACAGGCATCGTATTTCCTTTCCAAAATTTCTCACTTTGGGATTCTAAGTCAAGCTCTGGGTTTTATAGTTTGAAATTTTGGTCTATCTACGGAATGATGTTCAAATTTGTAGCTTTTCAGTACCCAAATTTAGTTTCACAATCCCAACATTATTGTATTTGTGATATTTTATTAATCTTGGTAGACTTAGATGGGCTGGACATGTGATGAAGTTAGAAGAAAGTTATCCTGCAGAGAAAGTCCTTTGCACTACACCTGGAAGAAAGGAAGATAGAAGGAGAGGCACACCAAACTCGGGGTGGTTCTACAAGTTATAGGAGGATTTCGAACAGGTTAGGTGAAGAAACTGAAGAATTAATGAGCAGTGAAAAAAGCAGTGGCGGAAGTTCATTCAGGAGGTCACGTCTCGTCCTGGGATGTAGTACCGATAGAGGAGGAGGAGGAGGAGGAGGAGGAAGAGGAAGAAGAAGAAGAAGAAGAGGAAGAAGAAGACGAAGGAGGAGGAGGAAGAAGAAGAAAACGAAGAAGGAGAAGAAGAAGAAGAAGAAGAAGGAGGAGGAGGAGGAGGAGAAGAAGAAGAAGAAGGAGGAGGAGGAGGAGGAAGAAGAAGAAGACGAAAAATAAGAAGACGAAGAAGGAGAAGAAGAAGAAGAAGAAGAAGAAGGAGGAGGAGGAGGAGGAGGAGGAAGAGGAGGAAGAAGAAGACGAAGAAGGAAAAGAAGAAGACTAAGAAAGAAAAGAAGAAGAAGAAACTTTGTCATATTATGCCTGCACGTGTTTATTCCAACACTTAGGTAAGAAAAGGAATAAAATAATTGGATAACCCTATGAAATAAAAGTGAGTAAATATGCCTTGTAAAATCGTGTATGGCATCTTTAAATTTTCTACAAGCCCGAGTTTCTGTTCACATCACCGCAGATACAGGAACTCCTCGAATTACGAACAGGATACTTTCTGAACACCTTTTCATAAGTCTCAAATACGAAAAGAGGTGGAATATAAACCCTCAAGCAGGTCGAGGGAGATACATGTAAGTAGTCTTTCCGTTGTGATAATCAAAACTTTGTGCACACAATTCGAAATACGATGTTAATGACACTTGACAACAGTTTGAATTAAAATTTTCTTAACGAAATATTTGTGGCAAATTCAGTTGGTCTTTAAGTTGAGGAAAGCCTGGATTTACGTTTTGTAATTGGTTGCAGGAACTGCACAGTCATTTTCGTTGTGTCAAAACACACGCCAATAAGTCTGTCGCATTCTGATCGCCTTCCTTGTCCGTAACAATGTTTTCATGTGATTTCTAAAACATTTTTCACCAGTCTGTCACCGGTTTCGTTAGACAGAAATTAAGCATGTATCATTGGTTAAAAAATTATCACAAAAACTTACTTTATCATTCGTTATTCTTTATTATTTTGTAATAAAAAAATGCTAGTTTCAATAAATGAAAACACACTAGCATCTAGTTGGTTTTCTTCTCTACGATTATACAACGATGCACGGACAAAAATACATCAAATAAAAATCAGAGAAACACATCACATAAGCTCACACACATCCCACAGGCTCACACACATCGCATAGGCTAACACACATCAAATAGGCTCACACAAATCACACAGGCTCACACACAAAACACATAGGCTCACACACACACACACAACACATAGGCTCACACACATCACACAGGCTTACACACATTTCACATAGACTAACACACACTTCACATAGGCTCGCATACACAACACATAGTCTCACACACATCACACAACCTCACACGCACACACAAACACACACATCACATAGGATCACACACATTACATAGGATCACACACATCACATAGTCTCACACACACACACACATCACACAGGCTAACACACACATCACACAGGCTCACACACATCTCATAGGCTCACACATATCACATAGGCTCACCCACATCACACAGGCTCACACATCACACAGGTTCACACACACAGAACACTTAGGCTCACATAAACAAACATCACATAGGCTCACACATATCACACAAGCTCACACACACACATCACATCACATAGGCTCACACATCACATAACACAGGCTCACACACACATCACATAGTCTCACACAAATCACACAGGCTCACACACACACACACACACACATCATATAGGCTCACACACATAACATAGTCTCACACAAATCACACAGGCTCACACACACATCACTCAGACAGACAAAAAAAACATAGGCTCACACACATCACACAGGCTCACACACACACACACACACCACTTAGTCCTACACAAATCACACAGGCTCACACACACACACATCACATAGTCTCACACAAATCACACAGGCTCCCACGAACATCACACAAACAGACACAAAAAACATAGGCTCACACACATCACACAGGCTCACACACATCACATAGGTTCACACACATCACATAGACTCGCACACATCTCAAAGGCTCACACACATCACATAGGCTCACACACATGACACAGGCTCACACACACAAAATAATTAGGCGCACACATACACCACGTAGGCTCACACACATCACTTCACATCACATAGGCTCACACACACTTCACATAGGCTCACACACA
>Ga0131853_10017181_pt1 | contig 13182 bp, 12 predicted proteins | sample TergutLab28metaG_FD_92764 | JGI IMG/M metagenome (GOLD analysis project Ga0131853, IMG submission 92764) | Labiotermes labralis P1 segment gut microbial communities from Petit-Saut dam, French Guiana - Lab288 P1 (version 2) (version 2) | ecosystem: Host-associated > Arthropoda: Insects >...
CAACAAGATGAATGGATATTCCACGCCATGCGGACCACTCAAATTTAACGAGCGGTCCTTTTCTATGGAATATTCAATCAATTCCTACTGACTACTAAGAGGTTTTTTCTGTGGAATATCCATCGAAAAACCACTAAATAAAATTTACAAACAAAAAATCGACTACATGAGGAGGCAAATCATTATGCCAAAAAGAAAAGCGGATGAATCACAGGTAGCCAATGGAGCTGCCGAAGCTATGGAAACTACAAAAACTAACAAGGCTGTGAAAGTTGCAGAGATTACTAAATCCAACAATGAAGATGAAATGGATAATGCAGACCTTGCAGACACAGAGCAAGATTCGAAAGGAGTGGGTTCTATGGATAAAGAAAGTATCTTGCGGATTGAGAAAAGCTCGCAAGAAGATGCTGGCGAATATTTTGGAGGTAGCGACCAAGCTACAGAAGATATTGCAGACACTCTAGATAATATAGACAACAACGTCTACGAACAAACAGGTCAATCAGCCTCGAAAACCAGCACATCTTCAAGTTCAAGATTATCCCAGAGAAAACAAAAAACCAGCCAGCAAACATCTGATTCAATTTTGACTCTTGAAGTAGGTGCAGATGTCGAAACCCAGCGCGACAAAGAAGATGCTGTCTTGCACGAAATCAGACATTCGAGGATTAACGGTTCACTCTTAACGGGTATTTTAGGCAAAGTAGAGCATCTTGGAGATAGTGGTGTTATTTCTGTTGTTGACTATAAAGGATATAGGATAATCATTCCTATGAAAGAAATGGAGTTAGATTTAAAACGTCCAGATGGTCAAAGTGATGATGAGTTTAATGAGAGGTCTTTGCGTGTCCTTAATAGTATGATGGGGGCTGAAATAGATTTTGTTGTGCGAGACATAAAAAACGATAATGATGGTTTGGCTATTGTAGCAAGTCGCAAGACGGCCATGTTTAGACTACGCCGCCGCTATTATCTAACAAATGGTGCAAATGGCAAGCCGCAAGTTCATACCGGTCGTATCGTAGAAGCTCGTATTGTAGCTGTCAGTCAGCTTTCCATTCGAGTGGAGGTCTTTGGTGTAGAAACTCCCATACGAAACAAAGAGTTGAGTTGGAATCATATAGGAGATGCACGAGATAAATATTTCGTTGGTGACTCAGTGCAAGTACGCATAAGAGGCGTACAAGGCGACACTATCGAAACTTTGCGAGTTAAAGCCGATATAAAATCTCTTACCGAAAACACAAACTACGAAAAACTTCTTGCATTAAAGCCTCAAACCAACTGCATAGGCAAGGTTACTGATGTCGTCAAAGGGGTTGTGTATATAAATTTGGTAGATGGCGTTAGAGCCATATCTCACAAGTGCTTTGACCGTCGCAGACCAGCAAGGGGCGATGATGTATTGTTTGTATGTACGAGAGTTGATAAAGAAAATGGTTTTGCCATTGGTATTATTTCTAGGATAATTAAGAGGAATATTTAGATTAATTGCAAAAACTTTTATGTCAAGTTCGAAAATGAATATTCCGCGACATATGAACCACAGGCGAGCGGTCTATTTCGATGAGGTATTCAAAAATATACAAACCCAATATAAATCCAATACAACCAACCCTCGCATTGCTTGGTATTCAATGCATTGCGAGGGTTTTGATAGGAGGATGATAAAAAATGATATTCCAACAGTCAATGATTACCAAAAAACTCTGGTTCGTCATGTTGCAAACTTTGCTGATTATGCTACTTTCAGCCTGCAGAGCAGATAGGGCTGACTTGGGACAACCAGCTTCAGATTTGGATGTCCAAATGCGAGAAACACAAGAAACAGAATCCAATCCTGATGATACGCTATCAGTTCATTTCATAAATGTGGGTGAGGGCGATGCTATATTGGTTGTGCAAGGCAGCCATACAATGCTTATTGATGGTGGTTCATCCGAAATGGGAGAGGTGGTAGTAGCATATCTACGAAACCACGGCATAGAAAGGTTGGATTATATGGTAGCCACTCATCCTTTTGCAGACCATGTGGGCGGAGTATCTGATGTGTTACTGTCAATAGCCACTGAAAACATACTACTACCAATGGCTTATCACGATACACTAGCATACAATACTTTTCTATTTGCAGTAGAAGGTTCAGACGCAAATGTTACAGTTCCCTTTGGAGGGGATACATTTGCCTTGGGTAATGCAGCAATAACTATCTTATCCCCAAATCCCACAGATGAATGGGAAAACCGAGCTAATTACTCTATTGTAATGAGAATAGAGTTTGGACAGACCAGCTTTCTATTTATGGGTGATGCTATGAGTGAAGTCGAAGCAAATCTGCTTAATAGTGAAGCTCATTTGTCCTCTGATGTGTTGAAAGTAGCACGGCACGGTGCATCATCCGCTACGACAAGTACCTTTTTAGATGCGGTGAGCCCGCAAGTGGCTGTTATCTCTGCTGGTGAAAGCAATAGCTTTTTATCCCAGGAGGTACTGCGAAGATTAGGTGGCATAGGTGCTCATATTTTCAGAACAGACCTTAATGGAAACATAGTCATAACCAGCGACGGCACAACTCTTGGTGTGGTTATTGAGCGGTAAAACAAACAAGGGTTAATTCGCATAAAATATTCACCTCTCGAAGGTGAGATTATCATAATTATTATAGAAAGGATTATTTAACTATGGAGACTGCTGTAAAAGCTACTATGAAAATCAACTATACAAAACTACTCAATTTATTAAAAATTAAATTCGATAGCTACTATGATGAGTATATCGGCGAACTTATGGAACTCAATGCAGAACAACTTATTGAGCGGGCATCAGAGATTGTTGCCATCAAAGAAACCTATTATGAAGTGCGCTTTTGGATAGAGGTGTCCCTGTGTAAATTTAAATTTAAATCTACACCTTCACCCGTACCACTTAATAGATTTCATAAAGAACCAATCAGTGAGCATGAGTTGGAAATGTTATTGTCTACTAGCAATCCGTTAATAGAGCTTGGGCTGAAATGGTGGTTCTATAACCTTGTAAACAAGATGGAGTTTCAAGGTTTCTACAACAAACTTGACGAAAATGTAGGTAATGAGGGTAATGAGAATGAAGAGTTTTGATGATTGCTTTAATTCAAATGATTGCAATATGATAATGGGAGGTACGATATGCACAAAAATGAAACAAATGCAGAAAATGAAATGACCGCAACGACTGCGATAAGCCAGGCAACTATGGCTGGTGATGAAAATGAGAAAAGCTCTATAAATGACCAAGAATCCGTCCAAGAAACAACAAAGCAATCACAAATAACACCAAGACCTGTATTTATGCGATTGCTATTGCTCTTCGGCTCCGCTATCGGTTGCTTGTTTGTAGGCACTGTGGTATCAATGGCAACAGGTGATAGGGCTTTGCTAGTTATGCCCGCCATTCTTAGTGTGGCTCTTGTGGCAAAGGGCTTTCTGTTAAGGAGAAAAATCAAAAAAGGGCAAATATATAGCGTGTCTGGAGTATGTGTAAGCATTGCTCCAAAAATGTTTCGTAGATATAGACATATCGAACTGGTGAATACAGATACTGGGGAAGATGTGTCTTTTATATTGCCTAAAAAAGTGGTGTTCAAAATAGGTCATATGTATACCTGTTACTTTGATAACCAGATAGGCAACCGCCCGCTGAGTATCAATAATCCTAAAATAGGATTCATAAATGCAGACATGAACTTGCCTACAAATGGTTTTCTGGGCTTTGAGAATTTTGGCATTTATCAAGAAAAACCTGTAATGGCTGCATCAGTTGTATCGGATACGAATACAGCCACCACGACCACCGCCACCACTATGCCATTTGAGGGAGCATCGATTTTGCCAATCACACCAACTTCATCTTCGTTCGTGGCAATGTCTAACGAAATCTCAGGAAAAACCGAAGGTAATAATGGTCTTGCAGGTAGTGGAGAGTTTGAAAGCGAAGCAGGATTTGATGCCAAAACGGACATTGTAAGTGTTGTAGACATTACAGATAGCACAAATAGCACAGAGATTGAAACTATCACGATTACTGTAAATAATGCGGAAAATAAAAATGAGGGGGCAGAAATATGAATCAAGCAAGCACTTTAAGACAATACAAGCGGCAAAGTGTGGGGCGAAAAACTTTCTTATCCACTATCTTAGCGGCTGCACTTTTGTTCTGTTTTCAAGTCACAGCCTTTGCAGCAGAGCAGAATCCAGCACAAACGATAAGCAATGCACTAAGTGCTAGCAATGCAAGTAACGGGGACGAAAATACTAATAACCACGATGTGATACCCATAGCAATAACAGAACCCGAATGGGTATGGCATCCCATAAGCATAGTAAATGAGCCGATAAATGGATTTAATGCAGTTCGCAGAACTTACGCGCTGCCTCCCGAAATAAATCCTATCGTTATTTCAACCTCTGACTTTGAGATGTTCGGTCAGAGGTTTAGTTTTGCCTATGTTATACAACAATCCACAGCAGATGAATCATTTATGCAGATGCGTGAAGCCATAACTATTCAAGCTCGTAGCCGAAATCTAAATGATATTCTACCTAATTTAGAGCAAGAAATCTGGTTTGAGCGTGATGGCTTTGCTGGGGCATTGGTGTTAGATTTACACTCCATTACGAGCGAAGTAGCAGGAACATCAAGTCAAACTTCAACCGCTACAAGGCATCGCACCTATTCTAATCTATCAAGTGCTGATAACTCTCTAATACCACGCACTATTACTGATGGAGGTACAATATTTCATCTGTCTGCTGTTGATTGGCAGAGTAACAGCATATCTTTGGTAGATGGCCATCCGATAACTTCAAGTTATACTGCTAATGCGACTTATGCGGCACAAGTTACACAAACCACTACAACAGGTTATACAATTACTGCAGAGTATGTAGGTACAGTATTTAGAACCGCACAAGGCAAAACTCTATATACAGCTATATTTTACGGAGAGCCAATAGTAGAGGTTTGGATTAGCGAATCAGAGCAAGGTTCTAGTTCAGGATTTTCGGCAGATTTAAATGAGTTTAGTAATGCACAACAGGATAATGCTGCCGAACCTACACAGCCCAACATTTCTATAAGTACATCCACAAGCGAATCTACAAACTCATCCGATAACAATATCGCAAACAATACATTTGCAATACCCCTTGACTTAATAAGTATCCTAATTGGTTTTGTCGCTTTCGGCGCAGCGGGCTTCTTTTTGGCAAAGTACCTACTAGGACACAAAGCAACCATTTATAGTATTAACAGCCCAAGAGAGATTGTGAAAGCGGGTAAAATCAAGATGAATATAAACAGCCCTGAGCCAACAATCTTACTGGATAAAACTGTGGGTCAAAATCCCGCTAAAACTGATAGATATATTATTCAGATAGCACGAAAGACAATACCAAAACTCGTTAACAAGGTTGTGCGGGTGATACTGCAAGATAAAGAGGCAACCCATAAAGTACCCGAAAAAGCTCTTGGTATGAATATTTATGAGTTTGAGGTAAACTTTTCTGATGATGAGATGGACGAGCTAGGTGAGATGGGTTGACTTGGCAATTCTCGGCTATAATTAGGTGTCCCTAGTGGGTGATTATAGGTGATGCCTTAGAATTGTAAGGTCGCACATACAAGATGGGGAAGCAAGAGTGTGAAAGTTTGCAATCGTGCTTCCTAATTGTTATTCGTGCAGATAATGGCAACGTGCCTTATAATTAAAACAAATCCCAAAAAGTCTGAATCTGAATATTTCGCCCAAATCGGACCACACGAGTAGACCGATTTTGTGTAATATACAGAACCAGAAGCCAACTGACACTTAATATTATTTTAGGAGGGAATTTTATGCAAAATATTAAAAAATGCAACGCAACAATCTTTGCGGGGGTGACTGCGAATGTTTTTGCAGTAATTATGCTCTCAGTTTTAACAATTATGTCGTCTTTACTGTTAACTCTTTTTACGCCCACCATTACCTTGGCGGATAACACTGCAAGCCAAAACAATAACTTCGCTAACCCCAACTGGCAAAGCATGAACCAGTACGACTTTTGGAATTGGCAACATAACTGGGCTTATCATGCCCCGCAGTATAAGTTTGAAACGACATTTTCCCATGACCAATGGGGACGACCAACTACATCTAATATAGCACCGCAACACACGCAGAATATACGTAGAGATAGACATTCAGCAGTTTTACCACCAGTCCACGGCTCGCAAACGGGATTTTTTAGTGGGGAGTTTGCAACAGGTCAATTAAATCCGCTTGCACCAATGAATAACAATAATCCTAATGCCAGTCGAGTAGCGACTATTGAAGAGCCGATTTTTGCTCTTCTATCAGGCGAAGCGGGTGTGAATGTTCGTGCTGACGGGACACATTCAAGTGGATTTTTGACAAGCACCAATACGATGCAGAGTGGACATCAAGGTGTTGCAGCAGTGCATACGCCAATATCACAGGCAATATCTAATCAAACGGGATTGGGAATTGGTCAGCTATCAACTACCCGATCAACAGCTATCCAAGCAGGCAATCAAACCAATCGTGTAACTAATGTAACACCTTTTGGCTATGGAACAATAGGCAGAATAACAATCCCAACACTTAATAACCGCACAGCATCAATACGCTCCGGGGTAGCACTATCAACTCTTAATAACTATGTGGGTCATTTCTCATATACGAGCCAATGGGATGGAAACATTTCATTAGCGAGCCACAACCGTGGGCAAGGTAGTTTCTTTGCAGATATTTGGACATTGCAATACGGCGACATCATAATCTATGAAACTACTATGGGTGTAAGAGTTTATGAAGTTGTGAGCATTGTTCAAATCTCTGAAAATGATTTATCTAATCTAGATCATTCACATGAGAACATCTTAAATCTAATTACTTGTGTATTTAACCAGCCGGCTTTGCGCTGGAGTATTCGTGCGAGGGAGGTTGTGTAATATCTTCATCTGCTTTTGTGAAAATAAAATACTTGGCAGGCAAAGTGTCTTTGTCCACCAAAAACCGGTTCTTTCCCCTTTAGGTTGAAATCCCTAAAAATCCTCAAGCTGCAAAACCTTAGCCCTCAACATCTCAAAACTACAACGACCAAACATAACTCGCTTAATGACTTTCAGCTTGTTGATTTTACCCTCTGCAATGCCATTGGAATAAGGTAGTGAAATTGCATTTTCAACAGCAGATATATCTCTAGTAATCCCTTCTATGAAGCGGTTTATCTCCATAATGTTCAATGACCTTGCCGCTTCAATCCAAGGTTGCAAGCTGGAAGAATCTTTTGATTCGAGTAGCTTCCGAAATTCCCATATGAGGTTATACACCTCTTGGAAAACAGGAAACTGGCAAAAGATTTTTGAGAGCCGTTTATCCGTCATATCCCTCACTTCTTCAGGTTTATTGTAGAGCAGTTTGAAAAGATTTCTACGCTCTATTGTTTCAAAGGGGATACGTTGGTCGCTTTTCGAAATATAGATAGGTTGCTTGCTTTTCTTCCAATCGGAAATGTATTTTCTGAGATTAGAAGATGACCCTTTATATCCGCTATCTCGGATTTTGGATTCTATTGTAACACCCATTAAACCTTGAGAAAGCATAATATCTATATCCTTGGTAAACGGGGTTAAGTTGCCAGCCCTCTTTTGACCATAAGATGCATGAGCGACGTTAAAGTTTTCGTCGGCGTATTTTCGGACAGTGTCAAAATGAAGACCCGTGGTGCGGGATATTCCACGTAGAGATGTGCCTTGACTCTTGAGTTCGCGTACTTCATTTACCCGAGATATTTTTAATGATAACCTTTCTTTTTGGATTATGCTTTGTGATGTCGTAAATGTGGCATCAAGTTCGCTCTGTTTAGCTGATAGAAGCCTGTTATATGACCTTATATCCATATTCAAAGCCTTGCATATAGCGGTTTTGTTGTAGCCTTGATTTATAAGGCTCACCATTTGTTCGTATTTCTCTTTTAGGGTGAGCATGCGATTCTTAGAGGATTTCGAAAGACCGCTATAATCCAATGAAAGGTAAGTATCGTCTAACGTACAATAGGATTTTGAAGGGCTGTTGCCTTCTGGTACACAGTCAACATCATCCAAAGCTACCCTAATTCGAACACTTAGCTTTTTCTTGGGGTAATCTTTGGCGTAGTTCGTAAGATTCCTAATTAGATGGAATCTATCACTGACTTGATGTGCATAAGGCAAAGATGCTGAAATGGCATTGCGATATGTAGTAGAACCGTCACGAGATACGACTGTTATATGCGGATATGTTGCAAGCCAGTCTTTCACAGCATTATACTCCCTTGAGGGTAACATATCTATAATCCGAGCTGTATCAATGCATATCATAATTGTTCCATAAGTTCGACCTTTCTTTAACGCAAAGTCATCAATGCAAACTTTTGTGATTAAAGATGTGTCGGCATCTTTACGTTTTGTGTTTTTTTATAAGTCTGCATATAGCAGACTTCCCAATATCAACAAAGCCTTTTGAGAGGATTTTTGATGATGCTATGGAACTGCAATTAATTGATATGCGCAATATCTCCTGCTCAAGTCTTGTGGTTCTTTTTGAGCCTCTTGGCAAGAAGGAGAAGTTCTCGACAAATTTCTTGTAGCTACACTCAAGGTTTTGACAAAACATTTTCCTGTTTTCAATAACTATAATTACCTTTTTATCGTCTATGGGCAAGTCTTGAAACTTGCGAACATACCTAGAATGGACTTTACTAGATGAAGCTTTGCATCGTGGGCAGATAGGTTCTTTAAGTATTGATTTCACTTTGATAAACACTCTATCACCCTCGACTGCATGGGAAATATAGCACAAGTTTTCATCCAACATTTTTATTATATCGTCCATAAAATAAACCTCCAGTTTAATGTGGTGTTTATTTTATTATAAGGTGTGTTTTGACAAATTTCAACGCAAAGGGGAAAGAACCAAAAAATTGTAGCAGTAACACCTATACACTTTGGCACTTTCTTGCCACAAAAAATAAGCGATAAAGCCTTGAATATCATGTGTTTTTATGGTATCATAACTTATATTTATTTTTTCGGATTACATTGGGAACATCGGATTACACAGTTACGACGGCTAATGTTTTGCTATTATATAGCGAAGGTCGTTCGTTAGGGATTGCCGACACATAAAAGGTATGGGGTGTGCCTAGTTTCAATAACAGTAGCTTCAATATCTTGCTAAACTATGTGTCCAAAAATGGTATGCTATTTAATAGACCAATGAAATAGACAGATAGACTCGTCTGCTTTAGATAAGCCCTATCATTTCTACGGGTTATTGTAGATGCCCTGTTTCGATAAAACAAGCAATAAAGAGGTGGCTGGAAAGAATATGCAATAAAATACCTCACCATACAATCGATATGGTGAAACCTATCGGGAATTAGCGGGAATGGATTAAAAATCACGAGATAGTGGTTTTGTCATTCCCGCTTATTTTTTATTTATAAAAAACAGAAGGGAGAAAAGCAATGAGAAAGCTAAAATTTATTAGAGAGGGAGCGACAGTATGCGCAAGTTAAAACTTTGTCCGTTTTGCGGGAAAAATAAAACCCATCAATTCCGTGATGAAAGGTACGGACATACCATCATGTGCACATGGTGCGGCGGAAGAGTTACAAGCCACATTAGTCGTGAAGATGTAATTGAGCGTTGGAATCAGCGAAAAAGTGAAGATGCACAAGAAGCTCAAATTTAGAAAGGAGAAGCACTCATGAAACAGACCAGTAAAGAAAATTCCTCGAAGGAAAGGATTCAATATGCCGTCGAGCAGCTCGTCAAGAACGACATCGAGTTTAGCTTAAAAAACGAGCAAACAGGACATTTACACTGCCGCAGAAAATCAAATGATAAGCTGATTCAATTTTGGGCAGGCACGGGAAAGATTATGGGTTATGAGGAGGTTGGCATACATAACCTTGTGAAATTACTAAACGAGTGAGAGCAACAAGGTCGTTGCTGCACGGATAATCAATTAAAAACAGGAATGAATTTGAAGTTTTGCATGAGCTTCTATTCATTCTTGTTTTTTGTTTATCGAAAGATTTTCCTTAATGTTTTTCAAAAGATTTTCATTAGGCTTTCTTTTGTAAAGTTTTTGACTTACAAAACTAATACAAAAAGAATGAAAAAACATGAAAAGGGAAAATGGGAGAGGAAGCGCAAAGAAGAAAAGGCTTTATGTCTTTTAGAGAAAGGGATGTGGATTACAATGAGCATAAGTAAAAGCTATTTCTTTGAAACAAGCGGCTATGACTTTGAATCCCAAATGGCAGATTTCATAACATTGTTTGCAAGGGATAAATGGGGCAATTCCGCTGTTAAATTCAGCACAGAATATCAAGACCGCTATGAGGGCACCGATATATTTTTGCTCGGCATACCTGTGGATATTACACTGGATTTTGCAAACAAGAATAAAACTAAGCGACTGGATACACTTGTACTTGATGGTGTTACCATTGACCTTGGTGCTCGCTTCGGCAATGGAAAAGCTGATTTTGAAACACCTGTACTGGTAGTAGGTGCCGACACAGCACTTGGTATTACCAAGCATAATATGTGTGCGACACGTTCCCAGTTGAAAAGACTGGGGGTTGAAAAGACGAAGTTTCATTTGCTTCGTAATATCAGTACAACTGATACCTTGAAGAGTGGAATGATAGGGTAACGCCTTGAAACGCTCTCCCTGATACTCCGACGTGCATGAAAGGGAAACCGTTATGTATGAAGCTCGGTGAAGTCGGCTGAGAGACACCGTAATGGTTGTAACTTGCAACCAACGAAAGCTGTCCAGCGGTGGATGGTGTGTCCTACAAGCCGGGGGTCTATAAGATATCTATGGTGAGAATGTGGTGTGGAAGACCACTGACGAACTTGCGAATGTACGGGTCTAAATGTTTAGCGCACAGAAATGTGCGTGCCGTCAATGCGGAGTGTGTGGGGTAGAGTAAAATTACATATTATGAAATACCTTATTACGTTACAGGCGTAATCAAGCACACAGGCTCACAGCAAGCACCTACGGGTATATGTACAGATAGAGGTATTGGAACGTGGAAAGCTAGAAGACGATTTTCAATATAGTTTGCAGGGAAAGATGAAAGCCAATAGAAAATATTGGCATGTTTTTATAAACATTCCGTTATCATTATAACCTGCTTAACTTCTGGTGAGAGTGGTGGCACAGTACCGTTGAAACTTCTGATAAGGAAGCGGAGGGATAGCCACTAGACAATGAGTAAAATGTTTACTATTTCTCTGTTCTTCAAGGTTCTTGTATGACTAATAGAAACTAACTCGCTAACAAAGGAGGCGGTTGACTTGACTGTCACGAACTCAAAAGGACGACCAAAGAAACAAAAATTGCGTAACTCCGAGTATTACGACATGCAAAACACGTTCGATGAACTACACGCCAAAGCAACCGAAAACAAATCGTTTTGCGATTTACTGCGAATAATCTCCTGCGAAAATAACATCTTGTTGGCTTATCGGAATATTAAAAATAACGGTGGGTCAATAACTCCTGGGACGGATGGACGCACAATTAAACACTACAAAGAATGGGACGATGCTAAATTTGTTAAATATTTTCAAGCCAAGCTGGCTAACTACCAACCTAAGAGTGTTCGGCGTACTGAAATCCCAAAAGAAGGTCAACTCGGCAAGACAAGACCGCTGGGTATCCCTTGTATGGACGACAGAATTATACAGCAATGTATACTTCAAGTGTTAGACCCAATATGTGAGGCTAAGTTTCACCCGCATAGTTATGGCTTTAGACCTAACAGGTCAACAAGCCACGCTATCGCACGCACAATGTTTCTGATGAAAAACAGCCAACTCCACTACGTTGTAGGCATCGACATTAAAGGGTTTTTCGATAATGTGAATCACGGAAAACTCCTCAAACAAATGTGGAACATGGGTATCAGAGACAAAAACCTAATCAGCATACTGGGTAGAATATTAAAATCTGAAATCAAGGGTATAGGTATGCCAACAAAAGGCACTCCACAGGGCGGCATTATTAGCCCTCTTTTATCCAACATCGTTCTAAACGAACTTGACTGGTGGCTAAGTAATCAGTGGGAAACTATTAAAACCAAATACCCACTGGTTGCAAAACCCAACAGGCTAAAGGCACTCAAGTCTAGCAATCTCAAGGAATTTTATTTCGTGAGGTACGCTGATGACTTCAAAATCCTTTGCAGAGATTATGAAACAGCCCAAAAGATTTACGCTGCCATAAGACTTTGGCTTATGGAGAGATTAGGTTTAGAAATAAGCACTGAAAAATCCAAAATAACCAATGTTAGAAAAGGCAAAACGGAATTTCTAGGATTCGCATTATTCGTGAAAAAGAAAGGCAACACGCATGTTGTGAGAAGCAACATCTCGGATAAGGCAATAGCGACAATGAAAACAACGCTCAAGGGGCAAATAAAAGCAATACAAAAAGAAACAACGCCCCAGAACGTAAACATTCTCAACTCTATGATTCTCGGTATGCACAACTACTACAACACAGCAACCCGATGTAATCTAAACTTCAATGAGATAGATTTCATTGTCAGCAAGAGCCTAAACAATAGACTCAAAAACTGTATGAAAAAGGTCAAGGGCAATAAGCCTGAAACCTTACCGCCTAAGTCAAGAACGTATCAGAAGTTTTATGGTAGATACAAAGGCAAACCTAAGATTGTGGCAGGTGTTCACATCTTTCCCATCTATGGATGTACTTTCAAGATACCATTAGGCTTTTCACGAGATATAAACAATTATACTCCCGTTGGTAGAAATCTTATTCACAGCAAACTTCATTCTGCCTACCATCTTGTCAAATATTTGCTCAACAACAAAGCGTATGACAAGAGTGTGGAATATAACGACAACAGGATTTCGCTTATGGCTGGACAATATGGACGATGTGGCATAACGGGTCAACCGTTAATCATTGGAGACATGGAGTGCCATCACAAAAAGCCAAAGGAATTGAATGTGCCATTCCCGCTTTGATAGACAATAAATTCACCCAAAAACAACAGTAAAATCACAAACTTACGCCACCTTGCTCCCTGTAGTTTTGGATTGCTCCAATTG
>Ga0131853_10017182_pt1 | contig 13181 bp, 11 predicted proteins | sample TergutLab28metaG_FD_92764 | JGI IMG/M metagenome (GOLD analysis project Ga0131853, IMG submission 92764) | Labiotermes labralis P1 segment gut microbial communities from Petit-Saut dam, French Guiana - Lab288 P1 (version 2) (version 2) | ecosystem: Host-associated > Arthropoda: Insects >...
AAAAGCAACCCAGCTGATGATGCCCTCTGAAGCACCAAGTGTTGTGACTAAGTGCATCGTTGAGAAAGAAAATGTCGATTCAAGTACCATAAAACCAAGCATGGTTAAAATAAGGATGAAAATAAAAGGCCGATTAGTAAACAGTGCTCGAATGTCTTTTCGCTCGAAAGATTTTTTGTCACGCGTTTTAGTCTCATTCGTCTCAGCTGCTTGTTTAGGGAGAAAAAACAATAAGCCAACAGCCAAGGCATTCATGATAATAAAGATCCCAAATGTTGCAAATTCAATCCCCATAAAACCTACAAAGCCAATCGCCCTACCAAACAAATTAAATTCTGCGCCTGCAACCATAAAACCAGTAGCCATCGCGATCAGTAGAAAACCTAGTGAAGCAAACACACGTATTTTGCCGTAGTTATAATGGTATTTTTCACTATAGTTGGTCGCAATGTAATCAAGTAAAGGCATAATCGGTGCGCGCAAGCCTTCAAAAACGATCGAAACAATGATGATCATGATAAAGCTTCTAGAACTAGAATAGATGGCGCCCATCACTGCCGCTGATAAGAAAGTTAATTTCAAGAACAGGACATGTTTGCCCGTTTTATCTGCTAAATAACCCCAGATGGGATTCATGATGACAGTTACAATTAAGCCTGCAAATGTGATGAAGCCAATTTGAGAACCCGTTAGACCAATCACTTGTTCTAAATATAAATTGATGAAATTGATAAAAGCACCAAATGAACCAACTAACATAAAAAATGCAAGCTTTGAAATTAAAATTTCCCTGTTTTTTTGAACCACTTAAATTAACTCTCTTTCTTGCAAACGACTACGTAATTCGTCTGCCAACTTAAAATTTTTATCGACTCGTGCTTGCTCCCAAGCTTTGTATAGCTCTTTATCTTCAGAGCTCATCTTTGCTTTCTCGTATTTGAAACCTAATACATAAAATATTTCTTCAAAAGCATTCAAGATAGTAAGCAACAGAAAATCATCCTCTTTTGCCCGAAGGAATTTGTTACCGAGCTTAACCATCGCGTAGACGGCAGTCATCGCATTTGCAGTGTTAAAATCATCTTCCATTGCCAAAGTAAACTCTTTCTTTATCTCCATGATCATCCCAAGCAGCTCTATCATTTCTTTATTTACAATCATTGGGACGGTATAATCAAGCATGCCATTTAAGTCTAAATGAACAAACAAAGCGTCATAAATTTGTGTCACTTTTTCCCACTCTTTCTGAGCTGATTCTAAGACTTCATATGAAAAGTTAATCGGTTGGCGATAATGGGTTGATAACATAAACAATCTAAAGACATTCGCATCATATTCTATAAGCAAATCTTTTACCCATACAACGTTGCCAAGTGATTTACTCATTTTTTCATCATCGAGTCCGATACGGCCAACATGCATCCATGTATTTGCGATCGAATGCTCAGTGCTACACATACTTTGGGCAATTTCATTTTCATGATGTGGGAATTGGAGATCAGAACCGCCACCGTGAATATCAATCTTACCGCCAAAAGCTTCATTAATCATGACCACACATTCAGTATGCCAACCAGGACGACCTAAACCCCATGGTGAATCCCATGTAATGCCAACATTCGTTTTTTTCCAGAGTGTAAAATCTAATGGATCTTCTTTTTTCGTATTTGCTTCAACACGTGCCCCTGTCATTAAATCCTCAACTTTCTTACCTGATAACTTTCCGTAATCAGCTGCTTTTTTAACTCGAAAGTAAACATCTCCCTCGACGACATAAGCAAAACCATCTTGAACCAAAGCATCAATAAAAGCAACAATTTCCGCCATATTTTCAGTTACCCTTGGCATTGCGCGCACAGATTGGACATTTAAAGCTTCACAATCCACTAAATATTGAGCAAGATATTTGTCAGCGATCTCTGTCTCACTTACACCCTCAGCTTGTGCCTTATTGATAATCTTGTCATCGACATCTGTAATATTTGAAACATAATCCACCTTATAATCATTAAACTCAAAATAGCGCCTAACAACATCAAAAAAGAGCACTGGACGCGCATTTCCAATGTGGATATAGTCATACACAGTTGGTCCGCACACATACATCTTAATTTTATTTTCTTCTATCGGTTTGAAATCTTCCTTTTTACGCGTGTATGTATTATATATTTTCACTTGAAACACCATCCTTAAGTAAAGTCATGAGACTAGTTTATCACAAAATGAGCACTTTGGATAGAAAAATATGTTAAATATCACCCATTAGCTGCCAAACACCACTTATCGATCACATTAAAAACCTTCAACAGCTACTAACTGTTAAAGATTTAAGATCAAAAATTTTAAAATTTACGATTAGTTATCAGAAGCGAATTCTTGTGCCATGCTACGTAATTTATCAATTTGTGACGTTGTCATTTTCCCACTTCCTAAGAGAGATGCAATTAATAAATCTGACGAGCCACCAAACATCTTATCCGCTAACAGCTCAGATTCTTGCTTTTGTGCTTCTTCTTGTGTGATCACAACACGACAAGTGAAATTAGTGCCTAATCGCTCAACTAACCCCTTCTCAACACATTTCTTGATAACAGTATAAGAAGTTGTTTTACTCCAATCAGTTGACTCTTTCAATTTAACAGCTAATTCTTTGGCTGTCATTTCGCCTTCTGTCCATAATAGTTCTAAAACTTTTAACTCTGATTCAAATATCATATTTTTCATCCCATTTTTCTCCCATTCTCATTTTAATCTTCTGAACTCGTGTCCGCTTCTCTTAAATCAATGATTGGCGTTCCATGTTCATTTCGATATTCATCTACATTGATTTCTTGATCATTAATGGTTAAAATACCATCTGCTGTTAGGTTAATCTGATAATTAATAAGCGCTGCTACTGGTTCAGTAAAGACTAGTAACGTGATCACAGTCAACACAATTGCAACCACAGCACTGACATTAGATTTTCTCTTTGTATCAAGAATCGCTTTAACGCGTTCTTCTAGTGCATGCTTGGCAAATCCACTGTGCAGCATTGCCAATTGATTTTGATTATCAGCTGCGTTAATTAATGTCAAAGCATAATGTGCAGATGATTTTTTGTCTAAAGCTTTTAAGACGATTTCATCACAAGATAATTCAATGTCTCTATTTGCCAAAATATACATCAACCAAACAAATGGATTAAACCAATGAATACTCAATGTTGCAGCTAACGCAATTTTAGAAACGTAATCAAAGCGTCTAATGTGAACATATTCGTGAGCAAGAATGTGCTTTATTTCCTCTTCCTCATACAACTCAACCATATTAGGTAAAATAATCATTGGTTTCAAAACACCAAAGGTTAAGGGTGAAGTGATTCTGTCTGACTTTTTAATCACAATCGATCTAAATGTGCTATTGTATCTTTGCCAATCCAAAATATACTCGCAAGTCACAGGAAGTGCATCACGGATACTTTTTCTAAACCGCGTATGCGTAACAAAGAAATATAAACCAAATGCGACCGCCCCTATTCCCCATAAAATCAATAACAGCGTTACCCAATTCATCCCTAGTGCTACATCAGCTACTTCGACTAAATTCACTTGTGTAGAATCAACTGGATTGTTGATTAAGTTCCAAATACTAAAATGAGATTCAAAAGGAATCGGCAATAGTAAACGGATTGTTATAATCGCCCAGATAAACATAAAAGCCATCTTGGAGATCTGTTTTCCAGCAATGTATCTAACCACTAAAACCATTGTAATCATTACAACAGCAGATACAATAGCAGTAATCGCTATGCCTATCATAAGGTCACCTACTTGTTTTGATGTGCTTGTTAGCCTTAATCTACTTTGTTCTTATTTAATAATATTTGACCACATTTTAAGAAAAATACGCCCATTAGTGCCAATGAGTTTGAAAACATTCCCGTCGGCAAAGCACTTTCAGTCGTCTCTTCCACATCATCATCTAATGTATCGTCATCATCAGATTCTGTAACATCCTCATCAGGCTCTGGAGCTTTGTCCTGATCATCTTCATCATCTGATGAAAGCAGATTTAATGATGATGGATCTGCTGGTTGCGGATTAAGCGGATCATTTAAAACCTCAGCCAAATCAACACCAGGTGGTAAAAGTACTAAGACCAGATTACCTTCTACATCAACAAAGAATTCATATGTCCATTCTGGTGTTGGGGTTGTTATTTCAACTTCCTCAGGTACAGTATCAGGTGGAAACAAAATAAACATTTCATCAAAAGCACCTATTCTTAAAAACATGATACCTACTGGTGCATTTTGAATAATGATTTCCTCATCTTCTCCAATAGATGGTCCAGTAATAATAACATTACCCTCCTCATCTACTTCCATGATCAAACCTGATGATTCAGGAGGTCCACTAGCTATAATCTCATCGTCAGCTATTCTTTCGATGTCTGGGTTAGGCGGTGCTTGTACAAAGATAGGTGGCTGAACCAAATCTGGAACTGGGCCTGTTGGGGGCTGTGGTTGTGGGGGTTCTAGAACTGGCGGCTCTAAAACTGGGGGCTGCGGCTGCGGTTGGGTTGGCTCTAGAACTGGCGGCTCTTGTATTGGTGGCTGGGTTGGCTGGGGCGTTTGCGGTTGAGTTGGTTCTAGAATCGGGGGTAGAATAGTTGGTCTTTCACTTTCCCACAATGCATACAGTGTTACATCTTCTCTGATCCTGCTATTAAAATTAAACATATCTGTTCTACTATTTAAAACAGTTGACCAGCCAATTAAATTGTAACCCTCTCGAACAACTTGAATACCTAATTGATTGTAAGGATTACCTGTACGTGAATTGTGTGCAATAGAAGTCGTTACTTCATAGGGAATAATGATCAATAAGCCATATCCCACTTCCAATTCACCTTCACCGCCGTTAAAGTCAAATGTTACAGTATGAACAACCTCAACGATGGCTCTCCATCTCGCGTAGATCGTTGTATTCGCCTCAAGTGGTATTTCAAAATTAAACGGCATACCTCTTCCTGGAGCAGTAAACCAACCGACAAACTCATAACCATCTCGACTTGGATTCGTTAACGGTCGCCTAGCAACTTCGCCTGATTCGATATGTTGATCATCAAAGTCTGACATTACAACCCCGCCTCTTAAATCAAATGTTACGACAATGATCTCATTTTCCATACAATTGAGGTCATCATCTACACAAACAGATTCATCTGAATCTGGTGAAGTACTAACCTCAGCTGGGGTATCGACTTCATTCGTCTCTTTGTCTCTGTCACGACAATACCCTAAAGCAGGCTGTACATGAAAAACAGAAGATAAGATGACAAGCAATGCAATCATTATCTTGATTATTTTTTTTAGCCTCATAGCAAATTAAACTCCTTTATCATTCTTTAAAAAACAGTAACCCCTACTGGGAACATCATTATACGACCCAATTTTACACTTTTAGACATTCGATGTCAATAGTCCGATTCTTTTTTTATGCTTTTTTGCCTTTTTATCAGTCAATTTTTCCATTAATATAAATTTGGTCACACGAGAAAGCTGTTATTCAAATGTGGTCATAGCTTGTAAGAGATTCATCCCTTCTTAAGAATAGCACTTTTGAAAAGACCCTCCATCAGAAAACAGAGCGCCATTTTCTGATAGAAGGGTCTCACCTTTATGGTGTGCGTATTTCAAAATCATCAGGTAACTCTAATCGGAAGACCTCTTGCAAGCCAGATGATAAGTAAATCCCCATATCTCGGGTAATCACCATCGCTTCAATGCCAGGATGTGCTTCAACATAAGCCAAGCCATCCTCAAGTCCCTTAGCAAAGATGATCGTTGTATAAACTTCACCTAGCAAACCTGTCTCTGCTACAACAGTGATGCTCACAATATCAGTATCAAAAGGAAAGCCTGTTCTCGAATCAAAAATATGGTGATAGATCATGCCCGTATTTTGATTCATAAGGTACCGATTGTAAGTGCCAGATGTTACAACAGCTTGATCAGTTGCACGGATGATGCCGACTATCGCACGACCATGTTCTTCTGGAAATGGTGAATTAATACCAATGTTAAACGGAATGCCATCATGTCGATCCCCAATTGTAAGGACTTCACCACCGATCGTTATGATCGCACGCTCGACCCCATTGCTAGTAAATAAATCCGCAACCTCATCAGCCATAAAGCCTTTTGCAATTGCACCCAAATCTAGGCGCATGCCTACTTCTTCAAGAAATACCGTACGCGCCTCATCATCCAAAATCACGCGCGCTGGATCAAGCAGTGGCAAAACAGCAGCAATTTCCTCATCATCAGGTCGTCGCGCTCCCTCCATATTAATATTCCACAGCCTCGTCAACGCCCCGATTGTCGCATTAAAAAACTGATCGGAATAAATCGAATAATAAATGGCTTGCTCAATCAAATAAAAAGTATCTTCTTCAACAACGACTGCCTCAATCCCAGCCATCTCATTAATGCGTTCAACCTCACCACCAACATCATTAACTGTCAAACGCTGCTCTAAATCAAAAATGAGCTCGAATGCTTCATCAATAAGACCACAACGCGCATCCGGTTGGCTACCATCACATTCAACATCAAAAATTCTAATATGAACCGGCGTATTCATTGAAAAATCCATCCGCTCATAGGGTGTTGGTTCATTATCTTGATCCGCTTCAGCAGTCCCTAAAAGGTCACAAGCCGATAAAATAATTACAATAAAGCCGAATAACAACAAACCAATCTTTTTCATTTCCATCATTCCCATCACATCCAAAATAATTTGCAGTTAAAAGTTAAAAAGGGATAAAAATCTCATCCTCATAATCAGGTGGGTGCTCTTCAATAACATGAATCAAAAATCGATGAGGCAAAACAATGATCACCTGACCAGGACGCGAGGCCCATCCCATATTAACACCGATTTGATCTGGGCTATTATCTCGCTGCACACGAACGCGCTCGCCATCAACTTCAACAATGTTAAACTGCCTACCTACTAGTCCATCTGCTTCAGTATAAGTAACAAGCACCTCTGCTCCTTCATAAAGCGCAAAACGATCAATTTCAACCCCATTAATGGTGATAATCGCATAAACTGTTGACCCAGGAGGCGCTTCAGGCATTTGTGCTTGTTGCCATGCGAAAACAGCGACTGGAACAAACGATGCAAGCAAGATCACTGTCATCAAAATGATATCAAAGGGGCGAATCATCTCCCTGTACTTATTAAATCGTTTCATGTCACTCACTCAATTCCTTTTTTGTTCCCATTTGCGCTCAATTTGCTCATTATTTATTATTCTACCAGTTTTTGGCATAAATTAAAAGAGAAAAATCCTGAAATCAATGATAGACCTCAGGATTCTTATCTCAAAATTTTACTGAGCGGCAACTTCACCCGCAACAATCCCCTGTTGTAAAGAAATCATCAATGATAAACCACTAAAGTACATTGGTGCGATATAGCGACGATTCGACATTTCCCCAACTGCTAGTAAACCTGGAATAACCGCGCCACTTGCATCGAGAACTTGATAAGAATCATTCGTTATAACACCACCAATTGTTCCCATATCCATCGGATACAAACGCATCGCATAAAACGGCCCTTCTGTAATTGGATTAATTCCAACAGTTCTTCCGAACGGATCTTCAATTTCTTCATTATACACCGCATTAATCTGATCAATCGATGCTAACAAATTCTCATAAGAAACACCCATTGCCTCAGCCAATTCTTGAATGCTTTCCCCTCTAAATGCTGAAGCATGATCAAGATTCTCCTCAACCTGCTCAACTCTAGTCTCAAATACTTCACTGCTGTCAAAAACAAAGAATGCCCCAGCTGGAGAATAATGAATCGTATAGTTATATAAATAAGTATAGTGATCGATAAATCCTGGTGCTCTCGTCTCCATGACATAACGATTACCTTCATGGTTTACGAGAATCCCTGGAACTGCTGAAACAAGCATGCCTGAAAATTCATTTTGTAACCCTAACCCGATTAACCACTGCTCCTCATGCAACACAGCACCTACATCCTCAGCCATCAAAATGCCATCTCCCATATGACCAATTGCAGCTGTAGAATGAGCAACGAAATCAGCGAGTTCTGGGATCAAGCGCGCCATTAACTCTTCGTTACGCGAGAAGCCACCCGTTGCCAAAACAACCGCATTGTTAGCCGTATAAGTGACCTCACCACTTGGACCATTAGCAACGATCCCTGTTACGCTACCGTCATCTGCTTGTACGAGCTCAAGTCCACGCGTCTCTAAATGAATCTCGACACCAAGTTCAAGTGCTTGTTCTTCTAAAAATTCAACTAACAGCGGACCACCCCATCCTACCCAATCTTCTGGTGCTTCAGGTACAAGCATACGCCCGCCTGGATGTAAAGCAACTTGGTAATCCATATCTAGCAACCAGTTAAACATTTCACCTGATCGGTCAACCATTTGTCTCGTTAGCTCTGGATACAAAAACCCAATTTGTCTTGGATCATCCGTTTGTAAATGAGTCCACCCTTCATACAGCTCATCAGGTGTAATTAACCCACCATACTCAAGCTGCCAACGCGAATCTGCAACAGATAACCCGCCACCGAATAACGTAGACCCACCTAGCATCGGCATTTTCTCAATCAGAATAACCGACGCTCCATTTTGAGCTGCCGAAATCGCTGTCGTTAAACCACTCATTCCGCCACCAACAACAATCACATCAGCTGTCGTATTAATCTCCACCTCATCATTAGATTCAATAGCAAGCGGTACGAGATCTGCCGGATTGGCACCTGCTTGACGAATCGCATCAGCAACAGCCTCTAAAACACCATCAGCCGTATAAGTTGCACCCGCAATCGCATCAATATTTGTCGACTGAGTAGCTAAAATATTAGGAATAATATGATCGAATGCCGTCTCAGCAAATCCTGCCGTATCGGTATGCTCCATAATCATGACGTCTAAGATTTCTGTTGAACTAAACGTCACTTCTACCGTGATATCCCCATTATAACCAGCTCCAACACCAGTAAACGTTCCTGGTGTAAATAAGCCACCCGACTCCGTCGCTTCATAACCAGTAGTATCGTTATTATTCGCACCATCATTATCATTATTACATGCTGTTAAAACACCTAAAAACGCAACAATAATGAGACTTAAAGCCAAAAGTTTTGCTAACTTTTTCATAAATACTCACAACCTTTCTTAAAATTTAAATCCTTTGTGAATTTTCAATCTCAATTATACCACCTTGTGAATTGTTTGTCAAACAAAGCGACTTCGATCGTTGCAGCCAAACGTATCGCTTTTTAATCCCTTTCACACCACAGCAACATTACTTTTTTGAAATAGTTGTGTTAACTAGGCGCGCAGTCGCATAAGATAGGTCATTGAAAGAAACTTTCACGGATGAATAGTATTAAAACTGTTCATTACCACAGCTTAGGAGGCAAAATTATGTTCACAAACCCCATTGTTTTATCGGTGATTTTTATGGTTGTCATCTGCTTACTGAAAGTCAATATCATCGTTGCGATTATCCTTTCTGCTATTTTAGCAGGTTTTCTGTCGGGAATGCCTTTAAATGAAATCATGGCAATTTTTATTTCAGGAATGGGACGCCATAACAACGTTGCACTCTCCTACATCCTCTTAGGTGCGTTAGCTTATGGGATTCAATCAACTGGACTCGCAAATAAGTTCGCCAAACTACTGGAACGATTATTTGGCAAAACAGGCAAAATTTTCATTCTAGTTCTTGCTTTTATTGCCTCATTATCACAAAATGTTGTACCCATTCATATCGCTTTCATTCCTATTCTAATTCCACCACTACTCGGCTTGATGAATAAAATGAAAATTGATCGTCGTGCAGTTGCTTGTGCCTTAGCTTTCGGACTAAAAGCACCTTACATTTTAATTCCTGCTGGTTTTGGGATGATCTTCCACAACATTATCGCGACAAATATTACTGACAATGGCATGAATGTTGAAGCCTCTAGCATTTGGTTTTATATGATTGCACCTGCTTTTGGGATGCTCGTCGGGTTATTAATTGCTGTTTTTATGACTTACAGAAAAGCACGCGACTACGAAGATTTACCAATCATTAGTGCACCTGTTGAAGAAGAGGAAAAAGATGGCTTTACGATTAAACATTGGGGTGCACTTCTTGGGACACTTGCGACTTTCGCTGTCCAAATCTGGGCTCAAGCTGCTTTTGATGGCTCGCCACTTTGGGCGCTTTCCGTCGGTGCGATCCTCGGTTTACTTATTATGCTAGCGACTGGTGCAATTAAATTTAATAAATTTGATGCGACGATCAACGGTGGTATTACTTTGATGGGCTTTATTGCCTTTGTCATGCTCGTTGCAGCTGGCTATGGCGAAATCATTCGCGAAAGCGGCGGTATCGAATCGTTAGTCAATGCCTCATATAACATTATTGGCAACAACAGAGTCCTAGCAGTGATCGCCATGCAACTAATCGGCTTACTCGTTACCCTCGGTATCGGAACTTCTTTTGGAACAATCCCAATCATTTCAACTGTATTTGTTCCACTATGTATCGCTATGGGCTTCTCCCCTGCTGCAACCATCGTCCTGATCGCTACAGCTGGCGCAACAGGTGATGCTGGAATGCCCGCTTCTGACACAGCTCTCGGACCAACAGCTGGACTTGATGCTGATGGTCAACACGATCACATTTGGGACACTTGCATTCCAACCTTCTTTCATTTTAACATTCCAATTAAAGTCGTCGGCATTATTGTTGCTTTGCTTCTTTAGACGATACCTAACTCAGTGAAGCATAAAGCGGAAAAGACGAATATTGGCAAAAGGAATATCATTTATCTGGTAGTTTTGATATTGAGTTATGGAATAAAATGATTGATAGTACTGTGATATGAATATAACGGGCTGTTTCACTCCCCAGAGCCATTAAAATCTTTTAACTATGAAACTTATGCAAATCAAAAATGCAATTCTAGGTGCGTGAGCATTTAGAGTTGCATTTTTGCGTTTCTGATAGTTTACGAATTAACCAAAAAAATCTCTGTAAAAACTTTGCAAACCTCGCAGAACTTACCCCATGAAGAAATTGAAACCTATCTCTAAATTTGAAAACAATCTTTTCGTAAAAATGAAATACTTGATACGTAAGCAGAAAATCCTTGTCCAAGTGGTCGCGAAAAAAGAAATTGCAGAATTGGCTAGCTATTTTCACTTGATAGCTGAAAAATTCACACTAAATTTCAAATTTCGTTTATTTTGGATTATATTGTCTATTCAGATGTTGCTCATTATGGTATAATAATTTAAAAATGTTGTCGAAAAATTTAACTTTAATTTATGCAAAGGTGTGTTGAAAATGAAAAGTTATTCCCCACTTAGATATCCTGGAGGTAAAGGACAAGTCTACCACTTTGTTGTAGAGCTTTTAGAAACTAATGGTTTGATTGGGTGTACATATATAGAGCCTTACGCTGGTGGAGCTGGTGTTGCTATCAGATTACTATTTGAAGATAAAGTTAAAAAAATTATTATAAATGATTATGACCCAGCCATTTATGCTTTTTGGTATGCTATTTTAAATCACACAGATGATTTTGTTGAAAAAATTGAAGCAACAGAAATTTCAATGGAAAATTGGTTTATTCAAAAAGAGATACAAACCAAAAATGATACAACTGATTTATTATCACTAGGATTTTCGACATTTTTTTTAAACCGTACTAATCGCTCAGGTATTATTAAAGCGGGTGTCATTGGAGGAAAAAAACAAGAGGGTACATACAAGATGGACTGCAGATTTAACAAACCCAATTTAATCAAATTGATTAGAAAAATAGCTACTTTTAAGGGGCAAATTGAACTTCACAGGTTAGATGCACTCGACTTTCTTGAGATAGTTAAAAGGAGACGAAATCAGTTTTATTTCATTGACCCACCTTATTATCAAAAAGGTAAACAACTATACACTAACTTTTATTCTCATGACGACCATGTTGAGTTAGCAAACTATTTTAAGAAAAAACTTAAAAGCAAGAAGATTCTAATTAGCTACGACAACTGCTCAGAAATTGAAACATTGTATAAAAAACAGCACCAAAGTGTTAAATCTTTGAATTATTCAGTAGGGTCGAAACGGTCAGGAGAAGAAATTTTTATTACACAAAATCTGGAATCAATATCATAAGAAATTGGTTGCTGACATAGAGTAGGATTGGAGACATTATGATAGATAAAATTGCAATTCAAAAATATCGAAAGTTAAATGAATTAGAAATTAATTTCAACAGTACGGTTAACATTATTGCTGGTACCAATGGTACATGCAAAAGTTCAATTTTATATATGATTAGCAATGCATTTCAGGCAATGAATTCAAAAAATAATAGACTTAGAGACACAAAAGCAATTAGCACTATAAACAGTATCAATGATGGATTGAATTTAAAAATAGAGAAGCTAACGAAAGGTGATAGCATTTATAATGACCCAGCACAGGGACACCGAGGAACATTATATACCTGTTATTATGAGAATGGTGACGAACTACCTTTTAGAAAGCATAATACAAAGTTGGCAAATCGATATTCTGTTAAGCCTAAGTATCCAAAAGGTACGAAGCAAAGCTTACCCCCATTACCAGTTTTATATTTAGGACTTTCTAGGTTATATGCTTTTGGAGAGTATCAAAACAGTGATTTTGAAAAAATCAAAAAGAAATTACCTCCTGAATATATGGAAATTATTAAAAATGAATACAAAAAATTCACTCATGTAGAAATTCAAAATGAAGAAATAGAGACTATGGGTTCTATAAAAAAGCGAGCTAAATTTACAACAGATAAAGATGGAATAGACTCTAACACAATTTCGGCTGGGGAGGATAATCTACTTATTATTCTTACAGCTCTTGTCTCCTTAAGATATCATCATGACAATGTTGAAATAGATAAGGAACGAAAGACAGAGAGTATTTATCTTATTGATGAAATTGATGCAACATTACACCCTGCTTACCAAATCAAATTACTAGGGCGTGTCTGAAAACTCGTTTAGCCTAGATCAAAATACATAGAAAATGATAACTTTCGTGCTTGAAATTCCCCTAAATTAAACATTTCAAATGAAATTCATACGTTTTCACAAGATGT
>Ga0131853_10017184_pt1 | contig 13180 bp, 5 predicted proteins | sample TergutLab28metaG_FD_92764 | JGI IMG/M metagenome (GOLD analysis project Ga0131853, IMG submission 92764) | Labiotermes labralis P1 segment gut microbial communities from Petit-Saut dam, French Guiana - Lab288 P1 (version 2) (version 2) | ecosystem: Host-associated > Arthropoda: Insects >...
CACTCTTTTTTTTCCCCCCCCCCCCCCCCCCAATTAAAAGAAAATAAAAATTAAAACTGTTGGAAACTAAAAAAACTTTTTTTTTTTTCCAATTTTGTTAAAAAGACCTATTGGGGGGGGGGGGGGGGAGAGAACGGAAAGAACAAAAACCGAAACCGGCCCTTTGACGTGAAAACCCTGGGCGCAAAATCTGCACCAGTAAAGAAATACTCTAAGAAATGAATCAATATCTGTAACTATCTAGGATACAATGTGTCGTACGAAGGCGAGGGAACAGTCATCAAACATAAGCAGCCATATCTGTAGGCATAAACAAGAATTATAAACAAAGAATAGAGAAACAATGAATTTCGAACACAAAGAAACGCCTTATGCGTATTGGACCGTGCATCATCTTGATATTTGAATAAAGGTTGACCAACTAGATGACATTTGCTTTATTATTTACTGCTCAACATGTTTCAGACGTTAATACGTCCGTCTTCAGGAGCTTGCGATTACTTGTTGTGTTGTGTAGGCTGACTTGAGGCGTGCTGGTGTTATGTAGCGGGGTAGTCTGTTGGTGATGTGGTATCCGAGTGCAGTGGTTCAGCCTGCACTCGGATACCACATCACCTACAGACAATCCCGCTACATAACACCAGCACGCCTCAAGTCAGCCTACACAACGCAACAAATAGTCGCAAGCTCCTGAAGATGGACGTATTAACGTCTGAAACATGTTGAGCAGCAGATAATAAAGCAAGTGTCATCTAGTTGGTCAACCTTTATTCAAATACAAAGAAACGCCGTTTACTTCATGCACAGAACGTTTGTACAAACGCTGAAAACACGTTTTGTTTGGTCCTGTGCTGGACAACACGGTGGTGGTTGTGTTATCCACAATACTGTGTTCGTTTGGCGTTATTTGAAAACGCTGGCAGCAGCTCTGGTTACATCACGCCAAATGGTATAAGTTAATGATGAAAAATGTATCTGACAGAAGGACAGAGGAAGCGGTCATGACCTAACCCAAGGTATCTCTGGGTATTCCTGGGGAAAGTGCGGAAAACCACACAAAACTCAGCCAAGATACTCGGTACCTTTGTCGAGGTTTGAAATGGCCACCTCCAGAATACAGGCATGAAACAACTTGCTCCATCACAGTAAAAAAAGTTAAAGTGCACCCTTGTACAGCCACTGCGGCTCTGTACAGGCAGCAGGGCCCATAGGGGAATAGAGGTATAGCCCTACTCTTTCTTGACCACGGCATTAGAAGAGGGTGAGGGGTCAGCAACACGCCCCGGCCGCACTTTAACCCCGGGAAAGACCCGGTACCCATTGTACAGGAGGCTGGGTGGGCCCCAGGGCCGGTCTGTACAGGTGCAGAAAATCTCGCCCCCATCGGGATTCGATCCCCGGACCGTCCATCCCGTAGCCACTCGCTATACCGACTGAGCTACCCGGCCCACTCCGTCACAGTACCATGACACATAGTATATGACAGTAGATAAATCTGACATGCCAACACAAATTCACCAGCAACAGCCATCAATCTACTCATGCGGTTCTGATAATGTAACCCACAATTTTCATTTTACTAGTAACAGCTGCACGTTTTCCGAGTATCACATCTACACTCAACGACGCCATCACTCCTCCCAACTCAGAAGTTCGTGCCATAATGTTAGCATTATTGATGGAAACTGAAAATACGGGGGCAACGAAACCTGAAATGGCATGTCGTCCGTTCCTACAGATTAAAAAAAAAATCAATGCAAGCGTATGAATAGCCAGAGAGTAACATGTCTGCAGAATTCAGGTACCAGTCAGCACGCCCCTACAGACAGGATTTACTCTCCTCCATCCATTCAAGTGCACACACTACAATCTGCCGAACCGGTTGGCAACTTATTCACCCTGGCGTCCGCCTACCTGTTTGTATGTCTGCCGTCGGGAAGGGTAATCCTCCATGACCCTCAGACATGCTTCAATATACTACTACTGCAATTACATGAGGATGGCACTTTACGACGGCGGGCCTGCCGTGACATGACCTGTTTTACGACAATGGTACTGTCCAGGTCTTCTAGTGGGCAGACTAAGGCAACACTTGCCAATCTTGTGAGAATCAGAGTAAAGGTCAAAACGTACCACTTCAAAATTAAACACAACACAATGAAGGCGTATGGAGGAGTGGAGGTATAGTTCGACGAATTCTGAAGCTCGTAACTTCGCGTCCTGGGTATCTTATGACGCCCCGAGGAGAGTACTTCCGTCTCCCACTAGCAGGAAGCTGTGTGGACCCCAGGGCCGGATTGGATACTATGCACACAAAAATCTCCTCTCCATAGGGGGAATCGAAGCCCTACTCCTCTGTCGTTCAAACTGTAGCCTAGACTGTATAACCTCTGAGTTATCCTGAACGGTCACCCTCGGCGTGTGATTGAGTAACGTACCGAGAAATCGAGGGGGGGGGGGGCGCAGGTAAGGTTCGGCACATTCACGATTTGGCACTAGGTGGGGGTAACTCTGCACCTGTAAATCTTTCTTCGACCTTCTCTTTTGTTCTTCTGATGGCGGGCAGACTGTGCGTCTGCAGTACTGTCCATCCACCCGGCGACAAAAGAACGAACACTGGTGCAAAGATAACTAAAATGGCAAAACCGAAATATTCGGAGAAAACCCCGTCTCAGTGCTAGTTCGTCCACCAAAAATCCCACACAGTGTGCCCTGCTTAGCCCTAGTTTAAGTTATTCGGCCACACTTCAGCTTTCAACCAAGGAAAAAGAAATTCCAGGTATATCGCCGGCTGATTCAGGCTCTTCTTGCGATAGCATAGAACAATCTACAATCAGTCCTTTGGTCCTCCCAGCATGATATGATTCATTACTGATAAACTATCCTGGTATCTCTCGTTCAAAGATATGGGCAATCAACTTCGATTATATCACGTCTAGCCACGACGAAATCGTCTACGAGGAAGGCCGAATACGTCACTGCAACAGTTATATCGGTGAAGTAACGCAAAGCTGTTCCTGCCTGTCGCCCAGCAGTACGAGTCTGTTAACTGTCCAACGATATGGGCCACATAAACCAACGTTTCTCAACCGCCGGGGCGCGGCCCGGTACCGGGCCCTGGCATCAATTATACCGGGCCGCGAAAGATTCTCCTGGAATTGATAACTAATTTAAATGTAATTTTATATCTGTCAACATGCCACACCGTACACATAACTGTACTAATACTCTATATGATTACGCCATAATTAATTATTAATACTTATGTTAATTTAATGTATGAACTTACCGCGGTCTCACAAAGGTTGAGAAACAAAGACATAAACTACGGGCCCTGTGTTTCATAAAATGCATTTACAACAAAAAAGGACAACGAAACGTGTTATTTCCAACAATCAGACATGTCACGGTCTTTTACCGTTTAAGTGAATGAGACCTGTCGCACCTTCTGGTTCTTGATACCAACGACGTCTCCTTCGTTTCAACTGGATCCGAACGTATGAAGCCGCATAGGTCAGAAACACTGACCACGTCAATTTTTTTTCCCCCAACACCAACCCTAATGATTTTCCTGCCTGTTGTGGTTGCCAGAATGATCAATAACTCCAAACAAGCACGCAAACTGTCAGCCTTGTACTGGTAAGACTCCAAAAACAACTACAGAATGCACACTTTCTCCTCCCACAACTACGAACATCAAGGCCACGGGCCAGGACGGCCCGGGGTTCGAATTCCGGTACGGACAACAGACTTTCTCCATTGACGTCGAGACCCGCTCTTAAGTCCACCCATCCTCCTATGCAATGGGTAAAGGGATTATTTCGCGGGGGTAGAGCATCCGGGGTTTGCAATCGACTATTCATCTCCATCCAGCGCCGAGGGTGAGAATGAGTGGAGCCATACCTCTGCTCCCCCTTATACTACTTCGTGGCGTGGATAGCCAAAACTTTACTTCCAATCCTGTGGCACCTCGTTTACTAATTCTACATTAACATACAATAACACTTATACTAGTCATTATTTTAATAATCGATTCTTGATACAATAATATAAACGGCCAACTGGATGCAACAATAATAATTTTATTAATTATTTCAATCACCTCAACATGTTTCGGGAGATAATTTCGCCCATTCTCAGGAGCACTAGACTGTGTTTACAGCTTGTGGTATAATGCACGGACGATGGTGCCTACTGGTGACCAGGATGAGGTAGAACTGTTCCACCTCATCCTGGTCACCAGCAGGCAGCATCGTCGGTGCATTATACCACAAGCAGTAAACACAGCCTAGCGCTCCTGAGGATGGGCGAAATTATCGCCCGAAACATGTTGAGCTGATTGAAATAATCAATAAAATTATTATTGTTGCATCTAGTTGGCCGCTTATATTATTGTATCAATGATGCACGGTCACACAAACATCCAAATCAATTTTTGAACTTGAATCTTAATCGGAATGCTATGCAGTTACACAATGAACAAAACTCTATAGTTATTATCATCAATAATCATCACCGTCCTCGTTGTCATCATCTTCCTATCTTTGGTAACAAAAATCCTTAAAGCACGCACCAGATCAATCGACTGATATCGGATATTAAATTAAAGCCACCGTGTCAAATGTAAGCGGATTCAAATTTCCCTCCTCTCCGGCCCAGAGATACACTGGAGCAGCGATACAGGAGCGCCCGAGGGGTGAAGGGGAAACGTAACGCCAGTCACAAGGTGAACAACCTCGCCAACAAAACATGACGAGATTTACCTGCAGCTGTGCGACACTGCACGAAAACGAGTCCGTCCGTCCAAAACACGCTTGCACGCACAACAGTGACACATTCGGGCCAAGTTTAATTCAGCACAACGAACTGGGTGTGTTTCGGAATTATCACATACCAGTAGAGTACACACGGTTACTTTAACAGACTCGATCGTATCAACTCTTAGGACATATCGAACGCTGAATGCAACAGTGGTACAATCCAAACACGGCTCATTCGGAGTTAATACTATGAATGATCTCAGAAATGTAACAGCTACATCCGACGATAAAAGGAATCTAGCGCGATATGTTTCAATTATCAAGTATGCCGATAATGCCGGATGTAGCTATTATTTTTGAGTTCAATAATACAGCGTGCGTATAAATTATCGGAGGATTTTGCAAAAACATCCTTTCACAAATACTGAAAAGAAATACATGATGTTATTACCATTTGAAAGAGGAATGTTTGCAGTTTCATAGTGACCTTAAATGCATTCGATGTGCGCCCCTCGTGTGGCACGGCAGATGTCCAGGCGATACTCCCATTCCCGCCAAACCCTCTCAAACATGTCCTGTGTGACGTTCCCGATTGCGGTGTTGATGCGCTCTCGCAATTCTGGTAGTGTCTTTGGAAGTGATGGGACGTAAACATTGTCCTTGACGAAATACCACAGGAAGAAATCACACACTGTCAGGTCTGGTGACCGGGGTGGCCAAGTGCAGAATGTGTCCGCTGCACGACCAACACATCGACCTGGCAGGTGTCACACGAGAGACGCACATCGAATACATTTATGGTAACTATGAAATTGCAAACATTCCTCTTTCAAATGGTAGTAACATCATGTATTTCTGTTCAGTATTTGTGAAAATATGGTTTTGCAAAATCCTCCGATAATTTATATGCAACCTGTAGTATTAACTCCAAACGGCAGTTTCTGGATTATGCCACTGCTACATTCAGTAAGCGATACATTTCTTAACTCTATGGCATAAAAGACTTCCTTGATAAATTACGAGTAGTTCGGCAAATACATTTTACGACTGGTCATACCCCGTCTGAACAAAGACCCCGCTCCATGGGCGACATCATGCAGACATTGCCTTACTGCTGTGGAATGCCACAGTACACCATCAACTGGTCTGAACAAGCTGGAGATCCCTGACCTAAGACTCCATGATCTTCCGCAGCAGAACGTGCATGCTGATTTATTCTTAGTTCAGTTAGTTCATGTTAGTCTCGAAAACCAACACAATGTACCCAATCTACCGTACGCGCTGCAAGAAGAATGGGGGGGGGAGTCTTTCCTTCAAGATTCTGAAATGGGTCAATCGAGCCACAAAATCAAAGGCGCCGTTCGTCAAGTCTTGTGTTACACAGAGGTACTGTACATTCTTCCAGGTGGACATGAGGATGGTTTAAGGAATATATTTCCTGGGGGGAAAAGGCGGTGCGGTGCCTAGGGCTGACTTTACCACCTTCATGGGCCCACTGTCCTGAAATCTGGGAACCTCAACTGCCTGGAACCCTGAAGGCCTGTCCAGGCCTGTAATGGGATTGCTTTACCTTTTACCTTTTTAATCAACATAAGACCAAACGTGTCGTTTTTATCTCACTGATCCCGCAGAAGCTTCTGTTTGTGTACCAATGCAACACGTCATGCCCACACCGTGTTTCGAGGTACACACAAATGACTATAAATTGGGGGGTGGGCTACCGGGCTGCAGCTCCCCCACCCCCACCCCCGCCTTCACAAATCGAAAAGCGGTAAGCACAGATTTTGTGACACGAGTCTATGAAACATTTTACGTCATTTGCCCTTCAGCCAAAATCAGCCAATTAAATGAAAAATTTTATGGGTTCCTCAATGGGAGAAGGTTTAGTAAACAAGGGTAAACACAACACGCCCTGCTGTTAAGATCAACAAAAATGCTCTTCATTTCAGAGTCAATTCCTGTGTTCACTGCTACAGCAAATGAGTCGCCTTACGACAGGACTGGTCGAATTAACTTCTTACCTGCCACAGCTAGGAGACAATTAATATTTTACCTTAATCATCCAGTAACAAGCTGAGAAACTTAGGCAAGACGTTAGGCTGTACGGTGTGCATTCCGCTGCTGCGTCTAGATTCTGGCGAATGATAACTTGGGATGCTCTGTTATAAACAGCATGGCACTAATAATGTCATGCAAAACGGAGAGAAACTCAAGTGTCCTAAGCAGCATTCCAATTTTACACAACCAACACATTACGTCTGTAATTATGTAAACTATAACTACATGCTGCCGATCCCAGTGGCCGCGCGGTCTAAGGCGTGGGTCTGCAGCCGCTCGCTTGCTGGGACCGCGGTTTCGAGTCCCGCCGGGGACATGCATGTCTGTTTCTTTGAGTGTCGTGTGTTTTCAGGTAGAAGTCTCTGGGTCGTGCTGATCACTCGTCCAGAGGATTCCTACCGATTGTCTGAGTGTGATAGTGAAGCCTAGATAATTAGGTCCTGGCCCACCTGGGGCTGTTGCGCCATGGTACGGAAATAACTACATGCTAAAGACAGGTAAATAGGATGGCGATGAACATTTTCCCTTAGTAAATAAGCACTAAATTCACACGCAACTATTCACTGTTAGTGGTTACTCACTCATGCTACGAGAAGTTCAAATCACTCTAAATACTAAACAAATAAACACGGTATTGAGGCTTCAGTCTTTCAATGTTACATAAAAAATTATAATAACAGTAACATAGGGGTCCACAAATTCTCCACGAATCTAGGAGCCACTTGGAAATTCTGGACGCCGGAAGGCTAACAGGAAGGAGAAGACCCACCAAAAACGCCTGCTACCGTACACAGCTCTGCGCCTGCACCTCTACATAACACGTCCCTGTAGTGCGACCACCTCGTCGTGGAAAAACAAATCCCAAGAGCCCAGGGGCACGTGTTCGTTATTTTCGTCCATTCCTAATCAAAAGTGTAACGTATCCACTCTTGTTGGTAAAATTCCCCACTGAGATAGCACTAAATGAACTCGTACAGCGGTTCGACACTTGTTACATCACTAGACACAGACGGCGAGATTTTCACAGCTCCTCCGAAGAGACGCTACTGCGCCTAAAGACGAGTCTCACATACAGAATAAGTGTCACTGTGTAAACAAGTATCTACTTAGAGTTATTTCTACAAAACATCAGGCCTACATAACACAAACTATTTACCTATTTCAACTGCTCTCAAACCCCAACAGACAGCCAAATTTGGAGAAATAAATGTCTGGCTTAACAACGTTTATAACTTACTAAGATCTTACAGCGTCGGTAACAAATGAACGAATGCCTGTCGAGTATTGGTGGATGATACTGACTTGGGGGATTGGGGGGGGGGGGGCCAAGATCTCGGAAGAAAATCAAACCCTGCGCCACTTCTTCCACCAAAATCCTATACAGACCGGCCTGATAATGAACTGGAGCTTCCGAGGTGTTAGGACGGCGACAAACCAAACGCTTGAGCCCTGACACGGCCTCGGAATTCTAGACGAAGACGAGAGGATAACATTAAAATGGATATTAAACAAACCGGTAACGATGATGTGGACCAGCTTCGTTTAGCTCAGGATACGTACCGTTCAGCTGGTTATATTACGCTTCATAGTGAACATATGGGTATGGTTTGGCATCAAAATCTGATGTGGGATTCAAACTGGCGATATTCCACAAACCCGTGTTTTCTATCTCACATTCGTCTTAAAACGTGTTGCCTTACGGTACAGCTTTCCAGGTCACTTGGGAAGATCCCATAATCAGAGCATGACAAAGTGCGACGACTGTTACACCGCTTAATCCCATTGCTTGTTACCATGCTAAATAGATAAATAAACACATTAGTACCAGTACGGTATGGATGTGACAAGTGCAGGTATTGCAATTTCAAAACGGATTCTCACTTAAACGAAGCATGGCCACAGTTAGGACAGAGACGGGCTAGAATTTTACGTCCGCCACGGCTCTCGCAGAATCTCCGAGCCCCCGTACCAACTGCTACTGACTCCTAATGTCCGAGTTAAGCACGCGCGGGGCTACCCTACCAATGCCCACACTTGGTGGTGCAGTGTTTAAGTGAGCACAGAGGATAGTCTTTACCTAGTCTTCTGCTTCCATATACGAAACAGCCCTTCCTTGTTCAACAACGCACACTCGCCGACATTAGCAATGAACCCACGAATCTGCAAAACCAAATAATTCTCCGGTTTTAACCAGGAGCGAGGGAAATGCTTACTACATAATGCAAATGTGATTGAAATCCTGTTGCAACTGTCGGCTTTATGCACAGCCATCAGCGGAAACCTGCAACGCCGATTCGATTCTCGGCCACCCTCATAATTTTTTTTTAGTGTCTAACATCAGTCCCTCCAAACGTTGGAACAGTACTTCCAAGTTGGCCCAATCGCTTCCTTGCAAACCGTTTCCAGTTCATCACTGCCATAACCGCTCTACTGAATGTGTGCACAGCGTTGCGTCACCGGATGGGTGCATCGCTTAATCTGACAACTCCGCGTGTTCACTCCCTTACCTCGCGTTGCAAGAACAAGCATCTATAATTCGTAGCCAGAGCTCGTTCTTCAGCCGGTATGGGCCATGTCACCTGAATGAATGCTGTGTTCTGCTACGATAATGTCAATCGGCAATAACGCGAATGTCCAGCAGGCGACTGCCGTCTGTACAACGCGAACTTTCGCGTACACGTTGGCCATTACGGGAACCTCGAGGGGGCTGAAATATTTTTTAACGTCTACCTTAGGGCTTCTCATTCTTCCTTTATTACGCGTTTTTATACAACATGAGGTCTCACAAGAACTATTGCGTTACTGCAGAACTGACTGTATACGTCCAAACATCTTACCATTCTGTAGCACCAGAGTGAAACAGGCAGTTATCTGAACACAACCGTGGCTCTTCGACGGTGGATGCAGATTTCCGCTAATCACTTCAAAACACGGAGTCTGCCTTTGGCAGGTTATACTACTCAGGTGATTGCAAAATGTGACGCTGCGATGTCGATCGTTCATCACCGCAACACAAAAGCCCACAACTGAACCCAAACTCCAAGAAGCAAAGCCCTTTTCAAGGTATATTCTACGACGTCAGTAAACCACATTACACAGGTTTCAATACTTCGGTAACTGAGTGAATCGAGAGCACCTGGAAAGCGACGACAGTGGCCACACAGCGGTACTGGTCCAGCACTCGCCCATGGAGAAGTACAGCCGACGAACTGGACATCCAGGCAAGCTTACACTTACTCCTCTAATCAAAACATGCACCGTGTTTAACGAAACCTCGAAGTTCACTACCAACACCTCAACACCCCGCCAAGGTGCCATGGTACTCTGACAACCTCGCATCATTTTCACCCTCTCCGTTCTTTATTGATAAATGTCCGCATCACGTGCAACTACACGTGGGGGCTACCACAGCGTATTCTTGAATGAATCGCCAGGGGGTGCAAAGACTACATCCTACCCTACATTCCATGACGACCCCAATCCCTTCCATCAAGCGATGCGGCCACACACGTGCTAGCAATGCCACTGCACAATGACGTAGCTACGCTTTCTGGTGCCCGGGGCAATTAACCACAACGGCCGCCCCTAACAGAAATTATAAAATTTAAAAAAATACAATTATTCTTGAATTGCCTGTTACTTTTTCAAGATTAAAAAAAAATAGAAAACAAAAAAATCGGGTTTTTCGTTTAAAGTGTTAATTTTTCGGCCCATTTTGTTGCCCAGGACAGCCGCACTCCCCCCTCCCGCTTTGCCTCTGCCACTACAGGTTGCAGACACATGGGTTTGCGTTTACACACACAGGTCAGTGAAGTACACGCGGTTACTGGCACTGTCCGGTCATGGCCACGTCTTACGCACCGATGGGATTCGATTCATCGCCGCATTTTACAGCCCTTTTGCGGCTTGTGACGCTACTAGTATCCGAGGCCAAATTAATTACAGTCGATATTTGTTCGCTGGTGAAATGAAAACAAAAAAGTGTCGTCTATTCGGGGCACCTCATTTTCCTGTACAGATAATGTGTCCCGAGCGGAATCTGAACCGAGCACCTCCCAATTTCAACCCTACATAAATCCGCTCGCTCTGCTGTGGCCCACTGTCGAGTACCGTTCCAATTTCACCCCAAGCAAACAATGTTCTTTGGTAACGAGGCTCTTTCATTCAGTGGCTCCCAGAGGTTCAAGCATTATTCGGACAAATCCTCCCACGGAGATTTGCTAACCATTCATTCATATGGGCACTGCCTGTTGACTGTGTGAAACACACGTACAGTACAATCAGTCACTTCTTCACTTCTATTACGGTTACTGTGAAACTGTATGTGCTGCGAAGTCTTTCCGAAGTTTCAAAGGTAGGCCGCCAGGGCAATGAAATGCAACGTTTCTCTGACTGATCTATACTCATTCGGAAACAGGCCTTCATTTCTTCCCCCAGAGCTTTCCCCATAAACCAGTTTTGTTCCCATTACAGGTATCAAACAATACTAACGATCATTTTCCCATGATATATTTATAATGGATCGTAAAGTAACGCTTACCAACAAGAGAAATATATCGCCATCAGCACAACTATTAAGTGCTGTATCTTTAATTTGTCTACATGTTTCAACATCAGGAGGTCATCTTCAGGCCAGTAGTACAAAATACATAAAAATCATATGCGTTCAAAGATGAGTCTGGAATAGAGAATGAGTTTTATGAATATGTTTAGACTGCAAAAGGCAAACGGTTCGGGCTAAAAACACTAAAAACCGAAACTAAAGCTGGAGCTAAAAATTAAAGATTATGAAAACCAATAAGGTGCAATTTCTCTCTCCCGATGATCAAAATTCCTTGAGGCAATGACAACATGCTTTAACTTCCTTACTGTTTTTGCTAAATTTTCTAGCTCATGTATTTTGTACTAATGGCCTGAAGATGACCCTCTGAGGTCGAAACATGTTGCCAAATTAAAGACATAACACCTACTACTTGTGTTGATGGCAATTTATTTCTCTTGTTATTATATCTAGTACAACGGAATGACAAACGTAAAATTTAATACAGATCGGGAGACGCATTTATCTACCTAAAACGGTAAAGTTATCTGGCACTTACACTTTAAAGGCCAGCAGTTACTACACGAAGAGCGAGATTTAGCACTAAAAACTAAGCACTTTACCAACAAACAGTATTCACGTGTCACTCTTAAAATAGACAACAGTTCTTTCGGTGTGCAACACATTCACCGACTAGCATTTCTACTGAAAGCACACTGTGTTCTCTGTGACATGCGGAGTGCATATTTAAGTGAAATACCGATTAACTTTTGTTTTCACACAGTTAAGTGACCAGGACTTGTAAATACCGTCATTTGTGCCTTGGTATGTTTTCGCGTGTGACGTGACTAAACCATACCGCATGCGAGTTGTCATCGCGAGACGGACACTGTTAACTGCTTTGTAGAAGACATGTTTCGAAACCAAACGTTCGTCTTTAGAAGGACTGTTGTATATACGGGTATGGTACAGTGTCTTTTACATGCATCAGTATGAGCGACTGCTTTTACTGATGTATGTAAAACAAACTATACCATACCTGTATATACAACCGTCTTCCTGCAGACGAACCCTCGGGCTTGAAACATGTAGAAGACATCAAACAATTAAAATATTTAGAAAAGGTGCATTTTGTTGGGTTTATATTGTGAACTTACTAGTTGTTACTGGGTGTTCAAAACGCCAGGTTCTGTAAGTCGTAGAGATTAAACAAGCCGTCATTACAAGTTTAAATATTAACTCTTTTACACCACTGAATCATCATGAATTTTCAACATAATATACGAGCACAACGATGCGTTTGTGCCAACCTGGCGTGAGTTAAAAATTTCCGGCACAAGTTTAAATATTCCTTCGCTGCTCTTGACAGGTGACGAGATAGTTCACATCTCAAACAAAACAAACTTCAATGCCCTTTGGGCCACTAAAGAACCTCCTGGGAAGTTGCCGATTCCACAATAATCAGGAAATGTTATCAAGTGCTGTTCACAAACGGTTCCTAACGCGAAGGCCCGATTTATACCGCGACGGATAATTTTAAACTAGCGCCAAGAAGGGATAAATTCATCGGTGTGGCCGGGGATTACAATGAAAAATAAACGGGGTATGTAGAACGTCACAATGTCTTCTTATTTAATTTTTATGATCTAAGGAACTCATTGAAAAGCCTTCGTATATATTTGTTTGCCGGGACTTGTGCTTCTCTCACAAATGTTGAACTTCTATGGTGTCATAACCCCCCCCCCCCCCCAAAAAAAAAAAACAAAAAACACCAAAAAAAACACAAACCCCAGACTAAAATACAATACCCCCGTCCGTGTGA
>Ga0131853_10017185_pt1 | contig 13180 bp, 6 predicted proteins | sample TergutLab28metaG_FD_92764 | JGI IMG/M metagenome (GOLD analysis project Ga0131853, IMG submission 92764) | Labiotermes labralis P1 segment gut microbial communities from Petit-Saut dam, French Guiana - Lab288 P1 (version 2) (version 2) | ecosystem: Host-associated > Arthropoda: Insects >...
TCAGCCTACACAACACAACAAGTACTCGCTAGCTCCTGAAGATGGACGTATTAACGTCTGAAACATGTTGAACAATATATAATAAAGCAAGTGTCATCTAGTTGGTCAACCATTATTCAAATAACAAATGTACGTACTTTAAAACTATTAATTTATTCTGATTAAATTTTAGATTCTTTTGAGAAAACTAAATAAAAGGAATGCCATACCATAAAACGCATGTTTTACGTTCACAAACTAAATTTGGACGATGTGACTGAAACATATCCTATACAACAGATCTAAGTTTTGACATAGCACTTCACGAGAGACGATAAAGCTAGACGCACTCAGAGTATCTACAGTCCCAATTCACCCCCTTCCGACATTCTCTTCAGATATCTTTCGAAATGGGAAGCGAAGGCTGCACTTAATCCACCAATTCCTACATTAGGATTCGAGTAATTTGCTCGGAACTCACCGAAACAAAAAGGGTTCTTTATAAATGTTTACATCACACATCAACTGTTATGCCTCCTGTAAAATGGGTACCGGGTCTTTCCCGGGGGCAAAGTGCGGCCGGGGCGTGCTGCTGACCACTCACCCGGTTCTAGTGCTGTGATCATGAAAGAGCAGAGCTATATCTCTACCCACCCTCTGGGCCACACCGGGGCCTGTAACGCGATCACTTTTTCCTTTTTTTAACCTTTTCTTACATCAACTGTTATACCACAAAGAATGCAATTTATGTGATTAATGAACGTAACGTATGATTTCCTACAATAGTATGCCTAAGCACATGTCTGCATGTACAGGCAGCAAAGTATCATTCCATAGACAGCGATAAACACTCTTTAAAATCACTAAATGACACTCTCTTACGCGTAACAATCAAACACAATCGATGTTTGGTACACAGCAGAATATGAATTGTACGAATGAGCTGAAAATAATGAAAATTTATCCTACTAAACAAACATGTTTGCCGGTATGAGATATGGTTGAAGTTACGGAGAGTTTCAGAGTGTAATGTGGAGGTTTGCACTGCTGACTGTGTAATACAGATTTTTCCGAGGCGGTTACGAATATTTTGACACTCATAAACAATGCGTCGGTTATGTGTCTTTTCATTTTTATTTGGAGCAGAATACACAAGGGGCTTTAAGTGTACCCACAAATGAAAACCTAAAGGACTGAGGCCGGGCGAACGCGAGCGCCGTAACTCGCAGAATAAATGTTTGCGGACACGTATTGTTATGAAATTTTTTCCTTGTTTTCTTGTGGGAAACTCCCTTTTGAAATTTATCCAAGCATTTTAGGTACCTCCCCTTATAGCGTCGAATGGCAGGGCGATTTGTGAATTGCAAAGGATCTAGAAGAAAATGGGTTTGTGAATTGCAAAGGATCTAGAAGAAAATGGGTTTGTGAATTGCAAAGGAACTAGAAGAAAATGGGTTTGTGAATTGCAAAGGATCTAGCAGAAAATGAGTTTGTGAATTGCAAATGATCTAGAAGAAAATGGGTTTGTGAATTCCAAAGGATCTAGAAGAAAACGGGTTTGTGAATTGCAAAGGATCTAGAAGAAAATGGGTTTTGAATTGCAAAGGATCTAGAAGAAAATGGGTTTGTGAATTGCAAAGAATCTAGAAGAAAATGGGTTTGTGAATTGCAAAGGATCTAGAAGAAAATGGGTTTGTGAATTGCAGAGGATCTAGAAGAAAATGGGTTTGTGAATTGCAAGGGATCTAGAAGAAAATGGGTTTGTGAATTGTAAGGGATCTAGAAGAAAATAGGTCGTGGTCTAATCGAGGTTCTATTCTGGTATTTTCTTGGAAACCGAGAAAACGAAGGAAATGAATCAGGTCATCCAATGATCCGCCGAGAATCAAATCTGGTATCTCCCAACCACAATTGCAGACAATAACGACATCACATGTAGGATCGACAAGCTATTAAATTTCAAAAAATATATTAAACAAACATCATAGTTTGGACCTAAAAAACAAAACCCAGTGCGACAGCTAAAACTTAAAAGAAATGTGTGATATTAATATAGAATTTAAGATTAAAATTTCATTTTTAATATAGAATTTAATATAAGAGACGTGCACTGCAGAAAATTGGATTTTAGCATGCACATCACTGCAATTCTGTAATGTGACCCAGTCAATAAAATATAATATATCAAATCATATACAACAAATAGTTAAAGTTTACTTTTAATTTTCGGTGGGCATTACGCCAGTTACATGATTCAACACAGGCTGACAGAGCGTTCGTGACTAAATTTTAGGACCAAATGCATGCTGGAGGCAAAGTTCGCACTTAATTCTCGTTAATTCGCAATACAACTCTGTCAGCTACACACCAACTTTCGCTTGTTAAATTATTTGATAAATCGTAGTCGGAGGGTAACAGAAAGTTCATTTCGAAAAACCAGTCATCTGAAAGCTCCAAAAATTGAATTAGGATCCGCATATACGGATTATTAACACTTGCGTGTCATTTGTTAGGCACATTAATGCACGTCATTACAGGACAAATAAAATGTGAGTGTCGTCAGGTTCGCATTAACTATTCCTGTTAGATAAAGTTACACTGAGGCAACGGAAATAAGTCTCATGGATTTTGGAGACAACAGAGCTCGATACCTCCAACTTATAATTCTTTCGCATTTCTCTCGAGCCTCCCTCTGGTCCACGACGACCAACCACAGGCTCTGGATATCGCGTGTTTATCATTACCAACATTTCTGTGAACAGAATGGCTAGACGACTGGAGGGGAAAGTAAAGAAATACGCTGGAGAGGATATCGCAACACGGCTACCGGGATACGGAGTCAGTGTGAGGAATTTATTTTCGTACAATGAATCCAGTCACTACCTGTAAATATCTTCGATCGACTGCACATCAATGCACACATGCAATGGCTATTCCATTTCTGTATTCGGTAGTGAGTCCAGCGTTTGATTCTCTCGTAATGTAAGCAAAATAACCTAACAGCCTTGTTTCTACATTCTCCAAAATTCGTCATTCAAATTCATAATAATCGTATTACAATAACTGATGTTATTCAACACGTGTTCGGTTGAGGCATCATTTTAAATAAACAAAGAAAAAGTCACAACCTCTTATTTAGAACTACATAAAACGTCGAGTTAAAAATCGTTGTTATATAAACAACAATCAGCCACTATCTTCTTCTGTTCAACGTGACATAACGTAAATTATAAAGTTAATTTAAATAAGTCAATAAAGCCTTACTAACCACACAAATACACAGACACGGAGTGACCCGAGAAGACACCGTGCCCTTACTTAACGACGAGGAACCGTATGTCAATGCAGTGCGCCGTGGTGCGTTTTGATACCTTCAGGTGACTAATGGCAACATTGTCAGTATCTGTAAGTGCAAGCAGTACGTCATGAGCGTTCCTACCACCTACGGGTACCACAGCGCACCACGGCAATCTGTGTGCACGCACAGATCCACGTGGTAAGATAGTTACTTCTTGGCCACGCTGTGTATGACCACGGCTGAGTTTTAAGCTCTTGCTTTGTATTCGGCAGGCCAAAAGTGGGAAGTCAGGCACGGTTGCCGGCTATGTTTACAGGTTCAGCGGCTTTCCTTAGCCACTCTGTACAGACACTAAGTTAGTATCTTCAAATTGGCTGATATCGTTTGCACTCTTCTTATTTTAAATTCAGTTCCAAAGCAATTCACTTTGAAACAGTGTGCTGGTACTTCAATAATATAAGAGTAAGTTGCTTAACCTATAAATATGGCGTCTTGAAAAAAATGAAGCACACTGCACGTGGAAAATATCTGCAAAAAGGCCCAGTAATCTTGGTCTGCATCCCAATTTTACTTTTATAGATCGTCGTTTAAGAAAAAAAACGACAAATTTCGGAGAAACTCGTATTCAATGGATACGGAACAAAATTAGATTTGACAATAAACTTTTAATGCAGTTCCGAGAGTAAAATTTAATTTAAATCTGTAGAAGAGTTTTGGTGATTAAACGTGCCTTTAGAAAACAGGCAACGGGTTCCCAGTACAAATTTTGTGCAAACTGAAGACATTAGCGACGAATGAAAAAAGTGATCAATAGAACGTATGTCGTCGGTATAAGAATGAACAAGACATCAGTGTACGCACAGTACAAACGTAACACTGAGATGCTTTCGCGTAACCACTTTTGTCGTGGTAAAGCAGTGAGTATTAAATATTCTGCGTGTCTGTAGCCTTAGACATGCAGCACGCCAAGCGCATGCGTCGTATCATACCGTCATCTGTGGCCTATCAGACCCTACCGTATTCTTCCACATTAATTGACAAACGGCAAGATTTTCTGAAAAAAAATCTACTGAACACAAAATGTGTGTTTTGATTTTCCCTACAATTCTGTCTGAAACATTTCTCATTGTAAGAAGAATTAAGCCAGATATTTTCATAGACGTACATAGGACTTCAGGTAAAGAACCTGGTATTTTTCTCAGACTTCAATGAAAGCCCAATTTTCTCGACGGATTTTCGACAAATACTCAAATATCACATTTCATTAAAATCCGTCCAGTGGGAGCCTAGTTGTTCCATGCGGGTGGATAGGCAGATATTACGAAGCTAATAGTTGCTTTTCGCAATATTGCGAACGCTCTTAAAAATAACAGAATAAACTACAGTGTTTAGTGGACATATTATCTGATCTGTTAGAGACTCCTGTGGTGTTTCTTGTGCGTCCACTGATAAGCAGTTACCGACGTCAAGCAGACCGAAGAAACTTCTTGGACTGCTTGACCATGCGATCCTTCGAAACCTCCGTTACTATTTAGCATTCGACAAAGCGTAAAATCCCAGAAGACGTGAACCTTCGACAACAGAACTGTGTAAACCTCAAAATATATTCCCTTTCCAAAAATACATAAATAACCAACAAAATGCATTTCAATATTCTTTTATGTATTTTATTCATAATATTCTCACCCACGTGTTTCGGCCGGTATTCCGTCCGTCTTCTTATTACAAGTATATTCTTGCAATAAAAACATCACACTGAAGATAGCCACAATACCAGCTGAAACATATTCGTAAAAATTTTGTGCATAAAATGCATAACAGAATATCGACGTACACTTTTTTGTTCTTTATATATTTTTGGATCTGATTAATGTAAGAAAGATGGAACGTATCGAAATATTCCAATCAATTTCGTCTTAAGTCTGTGTGTGGTTGGTATCATGATATTATAAGGTGTAGAGTCAATAACGACAATATCAAAGCTCGCCATTGGCCACGATTCCGAGCTTGTTACGCACACTTCCCGTCCTCTGATTCAATTTCGTCATCAACCTACACCTTCTGATTTTTTTTTAAATTTATAAAGGTTTGTACTCTCATTACAATTCTGCAGGTATCCCATCCTTCCCCTAATCCAGCCAGACTTCCAGCCTATTGTAGAATCCTAATTGCACAATTTTAACAACAGTATGGCATTTGAATACATCACAACGTTCATCCTTGTGTCATATCCTGAGGTGTTCACTTCATTAAACCTTCTTAGGTGTCTTCTCTTCCTGAGCCCTCTTCACAAATAATTCTATATCCCCTCTAAAGAAAGGGCCACTTTTTACAGCTACATAATACTACTAATACAATTACCAAAACCCCGATCTTTAGCACATTAAACACCAAAAGGATCGACAATGTTCTAATCTGGCGAAACTAAATTACGTAAAGTAGCAAGTGAGTCAGAATCTCGAAGTGAGTTACACCATGACGTGTCGTTGGTGACATCACATATGGTTGGTAATTTTGACAGTTTCCATAGTTACTGGGGTGCGATTCGACGATAGTGTAGTCATATTTAAGTAATAATTAGGACTGTCCTTAATAGATTTGTTCTTTTAGGCGTAGTATAAAATTCCAAGAAAATAGTTAAAACATTTCACATCTCATAATGATTGTTGATAATTATAAAGAAGTAACAATAACGGTGACCTAACCAACAAAGAAAATAATGATACATTACGTGTTGACATTAGTGAATCGCTAATGTTTAAAAATCAGTAAAAAGTGGAGTAGCATTAATGTAATTGACCCAAACAACATGAATAAAAGAAAATGATGCAAAGGTGTGTGGAGTAACGCGTGAATATTTTGGCAACCCGTCATATGAGGGGCACGTGGCTCATAACATACGTAATATCCACTCTGCAGTCACAGAGAACATAATTTGTGTCCATTATAAACACCTCTCCGTTAATATTGTATAAGGAAATAGTGGTTTTTACCTGTAAGAATCATACAAAGCAAATAAATACACTCTGTAGAAAGAATTAATAGATTATTCATGTCAAACAGGGCAGTACATATAGTTGTCGCTAAACTTTAAAGAGACAGCATTATATTAACAGGTTATCTGCACAAACAAATAGTAAATAACTAAATAAACTACAGATTCATGCAGTTATATATTGTTCAATGCAACATAAAACTAACCTTTTTTTGTACAATATCTTACAGAAATTTCTAGAATCGTAGGCTTACTAGGCTGTACGGAGTATTCTGCAACAGAGTTTCGTGGTGTAATCTCTGATAAATAGCTGTACCACACGAACCCCTTTGAAATTTATGACGCCTATTAAAACTCTCTCGTTTCGCACAAGGAGAGAGAAAACCGAGAGAGGGGGAGAGAGACTTGGCCGCTTCAAGAAGATTCACGGTTTCATTTCCACCTCTTTTCCTAAGCAAGGAAGTTGGTGAGATGTGAGGTTTTGACGGATGGAACTGCAAACCGTGACGATGTGTAAAACTGTATAAATTTGCCCTTGTTTCGGAGTAACGTGTTCCCTCCAACCTCAGGGTAGGAGAGATCGACACTGAAGGTAGAAGCAACACGTACTTACAAAACTTCAGTTATTTTCTACCAGACTACACGGAGTTATAATATTCATAATAACACGGAATTTCTTTGTCGTAATGCTACAACAACCCGCCTGCACTCTTTCTTGAACCTCCTACACTCGTTTTAAAAGCGCGCACCTTTATATCCCCTTAGTACAGAACAATAAAGGGCTGATATGCACATTTGGAGATGTCGGTTCATGTCAGTGGCGTCGAAGCACCGCAGCCAGTTAATACCAGTAGTTCGTTTTTCAAGAAATTTCCTGTCTTTTGTCAAACTAGATGGTTCATTACCGTGTCCACAACAGACAGGTACTGAACCCTATCCTGGATCACATAAATCTAGTACACATCCTTCAACTCCGTTTCCTCAACATATATTTTAATATTATCCTACAATCTGCACCTACATCTCCCAAGTGGTCAGCTAAAAATAAAAATGACTAAAAATAACCATGCCCTAGCTAATTCTACATACAACACCATGTAGTTTTCAAAACATCATTAAATAAAACAAGAAGGGCGAGGGGGAAGGGGCACCGAGAGCAGTTTACCTTCCCTCATGAACTGAAACGTCAGTCAGGCCAAAGTGCTACTCTGTTGTTTTGAGACCTAACAACACACACGACTTACGACCAATGATTACGTACAGCAAATCCAGCTACACAACGGTCATATTTGACAACAGTTTCATTCACAGGCAGCGTATAATTGTTAAAACAGGCAAAAGCCGATACAGGAAAACACAAAACTAATTCGTCAATATATTATCTTATTTAACTCGTTTTACTAACCAGAAGTAACGGACAATCATCCAAAAACCTGTAAAACCTCATAGTAAGTTAGCCATCTAGCATCACCCGCATACTGACAAATGAGATACAAAGGCAAAAGATAGCGAATTACGTTTCATTTGGCATACCCGGAATTTATTTTCCAACACCAATAACAAAAACAAATCTTTCAATAAAAACTCTTACAAATATTCTACATTGGTTGTAAAATCTAGTGAAATAAATGCATAAAAGTGTGGTCATTTGCCATCAAAATCTGTGGTCATGTTACACCTTCGAAAGAGAGAAGCAATTCTGATAAATTGAGTACTTCAATATCTTCACCAAAAGTAAAAAAGATGAATTCAGTTTGGTTGATTACCCGCCCAAAAACATCTTGCAAAGTTAGCCTCGAATGTCACCGCTTTTGTTAGAAAAAAGTTAATCACACAAAAAAATTAGTGCGTGAAATAACTTCCAAGCAATTATTTTGGTATGGTAGGTATTTAAATCCTTGAAGCACGAAATTAATGTAAATAACAACTCAAAACTCAGCTCCTCTCTCATAAAAGTAAGGCGTCCTTACTAAAAACAACCAAACAGTTACTGCTGCATACAAAAATAACGGTTTGATGTTTGTGTGACAGTGCGTCACTGATACTATAATATAAACAGCCAACTACATGCAACAATAATAATTTTATTAATAAACTCAATCAGCTCAACATGTTTCGGGCGATAATTTCGCATCCTCAGTAATACTAGACTGTGTTTACAGCTTGTGGTATAAAGCACCGACAATGCTGCCTGCTGGTGACCAGGTTGAGGTGGAACTTAGCAGTCACCAGCAGGCAGCCCCGTCGGTGCATTATACCACAACCTGTAAACACAGTCTAGAGCAACTGAGGATGGGCGAAATTATCGCCCGAAATATGTTGAGCTGATTTAAATTGTTAATCAAATTATTATTGTTGCATCTAGTTGGCTGTTTAAATTATTGTAAAAATAACAGTCCTTACTTATTCTGAGATTACAGTAAACACATCTACATGCGTGTTTTGTTGGTAAAATGCGTAGCCATTTACAACTAATATTAAAGCAAGCAGCAGATCGTAAATAGTAATCAAGTTGCTGAAAAAAGTAATACGATTTTTGGCCGCTTCCAAGCAACACATTCATACTGCAATGGATGAAAATAAAGATCAGTAACAAGTTAATGACGTACCCGTTTCTCTAATAAAGAATAGGACCTTCCACACTAGATCATAATGACCAGTTATACCGGGTGAAAATAAATTCGCGCCGTTTTTAAAAAATAAGCCTAAAATTGTACGCAACATCGTAAACTGAGACGCTTAATTTTCGAGGTATTCGTCACCGTTCAATGGCGCAAGCTATCAAATGATCAAACTCAACGCGCCTCGTAAATACGCGTGTAATGGCTGTGCAGAACGATCACCTAGAAATGTATGTGCATTCCAAGAGAAGTCGCAGTTTCAACTGACGGTCGAAAAGTACTCTGAAAAACGTGCAAAATCACATGAGCTTTACATTCGAGTCTGCATGACGTCAACCAACAAAGTGCAGATTCCCGTGAATGATGCATGACAACGGACGCCTGCTGTGCATTGTGTGTCTTGAGTACACTTAACAAAGTGCTGGTATCTCGTTGATGAAACTGCTGAGGAGCGTGTTACCTTAATTTAGTGCGACCTGTATCACGAAAACTAAGTGAATCAGGGCACGTGTTGTATATTTTTTTAAATTATCTCGTAACATTACATCACAATGCAGACAGCTTATACGCGAATTATACTTTGCATTGTATATGTCTTCAAGTATATATTAGCATTAATATGCTCCATATTTAGTTGATTCATTTCAACAGTTGTGTTTGGAGAAGTTAAAATTTCTCCTACCCAACTCTTCCTCAGCACCGTGCTATAATTTAATAACACTATAGTATTTGGTTTTTCGAGAATAATATGGTAAGGAAGAAATTTTGATCTAAAATGGAGAATGTAATAGGAGGTTGGGGAAAAGTGCACAGTAACGAGCTGCATGATTTGTACTTGTCACTAAATATTATTCATGTAAAAAAATCAAGGAAGTTAGGATGGGCGGGGTATGTGAAACGAATAGGGGAGAAAAAATGCATAATGGATTGTGGAAGGGAACCCTTAAGGAAAGAAACCATTTGAAAGACATAGGCCTAGAAGGGATGATAATATTTAAATGGACCTTAAAGAAATAGGATTGGAGGGCGTGGGAAGACTTAGTTTGGATCAGGATAAAGTAGCAGCTGTTGTGAAGACGGTAATGCACTTACTTATTCCATAAAATGCTCCTAATTACATATCTACGGTACTAGTAGCTTCTCAAGAAAGAAACTGTTAGTTTCTCAGTTAGTTAATAAATTCTAGCGATTATACAAATTTTTAAGAACCTTGCTACCCCAGTAACTACTATGCCTTAACAAGTATAGTTGTTTACCTACATATTAGCACTTAATAATGCGAAAAGAGAAAATGTGCATAAAGGAACAGCACGTTGAATACTCCTACCATATCCTAGACTGTCATTAAAGAGTAAAGGACATAAAGTTTCACTCTGTCAGTAATATGGTGGGCAGTATTCAAATTAGATGGCAGTGCCTGGCAGTAAGAACTGAGAAACAAAAATATTTACAGTTTGGCCTTGCTTCTCAAAGAACCAACTTACATTTTACGAACAAAATTGTACTAGCCACTTATAGCAGCAAGCCTCAAGGGGGAGCGCTCTGCTTAACTACAAAAGCCTGGGGCCTACAAAGTGTCTTGAAGCAAGGGTTCGTAGTAGGAGTTTATGTTACCCCCCCCCCCCGCCGTAGCAAAAAGCCAAACAGTCCTTGGCAACAATGACCAGCCCCCAAATCACAACAGCTGAAATACGCAATTTAAGACACAGAACTGGCGAACTGGCAGGGATCAGCAGCTTAGAAACTACCATCAGACAAGTTGGAATTATCTTCCATCAGACAAGTTGGAATTATCTTCCCTGCTATAAACCAAGCAGCTAAAGTACTGCAGAAAAAAACAAAACTACAAAACAAAAAAGGAATTAGAAGAAGAGCAATGGCAGGTGTTACTGCTACTTGTTTAGGAAACGCCGAGGACTTTAAAAAGTTAAGTTTATACAGTGTCACAAACTTCAAAAGAATGAGTCTTTAAAATGTAGCCTACATTCAGTAACCTCAAAAAGACACTGTGCTCCTGGTTTATTATATGCAGTAACTTTAAAAAGTTCCTGGAATTCGCTGATATAATTTACAGGAATTCTCTGGTATAATTTATAGGAATTGCTGCATGGGGGAAATTTTCGTCTCATAAGTCGGTTCGTCGCCTTAGGGACACGGTCAGAAGGAAATGCCCCGAAAAATAAAGAGCAAACATTTGGTTTCTCCTTCTCGGCAATGGTCCAGCACACCGGTCAGTTTTGGTCAAGGATTTCTTAGCAAAGAACAATGTGACAACACTGGAGCATCCCCCAAACTCTTTTGACCTTGTCTAAGCCTATTTTTGCCTGTTTCCTCGACTGCAATCAGCACTGAAGGGACGACGCTGCTGACATAATTAAGAATGAGACGGAAGAGCTGAAAATTCTTTCACAAAATGGCTTCAAGGAATGTTTCTAACATCTTTACAGTCGCTGGCAGAAATGTATAGTTGCACAAGGGGACTCATTTGAAGGAAATGTAGCTTCAGTGATTTTACTGTTTCTATTTCTCAAAAATAAAGTGATTCCGGAAACATTTTGGTGCAAACTGGACATCAGAATTGGGCTCTTGTAAACACGGTAAAGGATCGTCGAGTATAAAAAATTCTTAGATCTTCTTGAATAGCTGAGAAGTTGAGAGGATCTCAAGCACGGACAATGCTGCATGGAGTCAGTTACTTCCTGGTAATAGAATGGGTGAATTTTCCCACGTTCACACCAAGAAGTTAATTGGTGAGAGGGGGTAGAGTTCCTGTCATCCTGAACTCTGGACGCTTTACTCCCTAGGCAAGATCGTCCAGTACCTAGTTAAGAGGCAGCTGCAAGATACTAAAGGAAAGAATGAAAGGTCATCTCACCATTAGGCCGGCAGTTTGGTGTAGGAATTTACTTAGGAAGTAAAGTGAGATATTTAGTTGGAATAAAGATGTCTTTAGGTGTTGGAAAGAATCTAGGAGGTACACTATTCCAATCCCAAATTAATGCCTCCAATGTTTACATTTTCTACCACGTTGTACTTAATAACTCTTGTGAGTTCAATTGATAAAATTAAATTCAAGGCCCTGCTTCTTCCTTGAAATTCTGGAAGGCATAATCGGTTGTAAGAAATTCAAAACAAGAAAATATAATTAACTATAAGGACTTTCCGAACCTTAAGAACTTTAAAAATTTTCATTATATCTAAAAAGATTATCAAAATCGATTCTGAAATATCTCGATATTCTCTGTCTCAGGTTTCAACCTCTACAATACGTGTTCAGTACAGAATATTCTATCTGGCCCAAATTACCAGGAAAGTTATTAACCGAAAACCACATTTTGTACGAGCAGGATTCCAATTTCCAGCAAAGCACAGGTAATTTAATAAAGCACATCCCGTTGTGTCATAACTCAAAAGATGGAAAGAGGCGTGTCATCAATTTCAACACAAATTATATTCTCTTTCAGAGGCATTTACACAACACATAGGTTGTACTGCGACTGACAACTTGCCTTTTTTCTTCTGATGCACAGCTACGTCTAGCAACCGCAGGGGATGCCCTGTTGAAAATACTCGTCAGTGAATTAGCGGAAATTCGGGTATTATGAAACAGCCGGACAATAAAGAGTGTCACGGTTTTTTTTCCGTTTGGAGGTACACAGCGGGGCAACGTGCTCAGATTCTACAAAGATGCCCCTATAGGATACCGCGGTTTTGTAAAGGTTCGGGCTCCTTTTCTTTTTATGCCGTAACATGTCATCCTGTTTGTTTTTCCCGGAAATGTGGCACATTAGAAGGAACTGCATTTATAAAGTGTATATTACTTCAAAGCGCCAGATTAAACCATGCGTTCGCATAATCGCGAAAAACGCGTACTAGTTTTGTCACGTCCTTCTGTCCGTCCCTCTGTCCGTCCGTCCGTTCGCATGTATCAGCGCGGCTCTCACTGAACGGATTTCCGTGGAATTTGATATTGCGGATTATATAAGATCTTCCCACAAACCAAAAAATTTGGTCAAAGTCGGAAAGAATGTCGGAAACTACACGATGACCTAAGTACATTCTATCGTCACCGGCCATATGAATTTGTCATAATGTTGTATTGTTGACAGTGACATGTACCATCAACAACACACATACTACATATTTATTAAAACCAACTAATTTCACATACTTGTCAAACCATTTAAAACCACATTATTGGATTAAAATGGATTTAAAATATCTCCTACATGTTTCAATCCCTCTATGGGATCATCCTCAGGGAGCATAAAATAATGTAGGACTAAA
>Ga0131853_10017187_pt1 | contig 13180 bp, 15 predicted proteins | sample TergutLab28metaG_FD_92764 | JGI IMG/M metagenome (GOLD analysis project Ga0131853, IMG submission 92764) | Labiotermes labralis P1 segment gut microbial communities from Petit-Saut dam, French Guiana - Lab288 P1 (version 2) (version 2) | ecosystem: Host-associated > Arthropoda: Insects >...
AGCTATATCCCTGTGCTCAATCTCAAATGGCTCACTTACTATTTCGCCATATGGCTTTAAGATGCATACAGTACTCTTTCCTTTGGAAACGTCTATACCTACGCTCATCATATAACATCACTCCAAAATTGAATTTGCGTAATTGCTTCTCCATTCCACACTTATTACCATTCATTTTAGTCCGTTACACGAAAGCTCAACTGAGTTTCAACCTGCTTAATCGAATTTTTATAACAAGGGGATGGCTGACTGTTTTTGTGACGGATGTGACAATCCAAAAAAGACGCTCGTCAGACCACAACTACTCCCTTATTATAAATTAAAATAAGTGCAGTTGGATAGACTCCTCCTCACAAGGCATCTTCAACTACACTTTTTATGGTACTAAAAAGAGACGCGCGTTCACATCTCTTTCTTTGTTTTACAAATTATCTAACCTGAAACGAATCATATCAGCAATGAGCTCCTCATCTATTGGCTTATCATATGGCAATTGTACTGTCCCCTTAGATGCTTTGTAACCTTCAAGCCTCGCTTCAAATGCTTCCACAGTCGCTTCTCCTGGAAAGAAACTGATATGCTTTTTTTGCGTTGCAAATCCACACAAATTTTCACCCATCATGGTAAAGTATGGCATCCCCCATTTGATGGTTTCCTCGGCAACAGGGGCTACCGAACTGATGGTTGCACGCACTTTTAGCAAAATTTCTTGAACCTCTTCCGATTGTGAAGCGATATAATCATCAATATTCTCAGCCTTGCCACAATAATGAGATTGATCCGTATTCTTAAATTCACGATTACATTTTGGACATTTCCACATTTTGAATCACTCCTAACTTTAGTTTTTGAACATTATGTTATATGTGATTATATCACATTTTGGTGATGAAGTCGATTTTTGCACCTAAATTTTTTCTTCATATTGTCCGTTGAATCTAATGAAGGTACAAGAAAAGCGAGTGTAGAAAAAAGTGTCAAATAAAATCACTACGCTTCTAAATTTTCAAAAGCTGTTGCAATCATCAATGGACCATTTTGCTACTTCTTTTAAATCGAATTTAACACTTAGGTCTGCCATGTAATCTTGATGGAAAACCAGCCATTTTCTGTTATTTCTGCATCAATATTATGTCCCATTTTCTCTATCAACAACTTTGTAATGGTCAATCCAATTCCTGTGTTGCCAGTATTTCTAGTTTTGTCTGCAGAATATAAACGATTGAATACTTTTTCGATTTCAATCTGTTCACTTTTGATGATTTTATTTCTAATAATGGTATATATTTGCTTTTCGCACCGTTCATGTACAATTTCGCATCGCTCATAACCATGTTTCAAAATATTCTGAACCAAGTTAATAAAGACCCGTTGCAACAATTCCTTATCTGCCAGTACTTTGAAATTTTCACACGCATCAGCCATATCAACTGCAATTCTTGTTTCTGTAAAATCATAGTAAAACATGGTGAGTACATCAATTAATACCTCTTTTGCATTCACAGCATTCATCTGAATTTCTTGTTCTTCCATTTCCAGTTGAATTAGGTCATAGTAATTACCAATTAAATTTTGTAACAATCTGGCTCTTTTTTCGATGATACTCAAATATTGCTCTTTCTCCTGGGCTGTCGTTGTTCCATCGTTAATGAGTTCAAAATAACCTAGAATGGATGCTAGTGGGGTTCGCAAATCGTGAGAAATATTGGTTATCTGTTCTTTTAATTCCTGCTCAGTTTCTCGAAAATGAGCAAAATACAAATTTCTTGACACTAAAGTGACATTGATTTCACGTACTAGTTTTGTAAGTTCTGAAAAATTATGAGGATTGACGATCAATTGATTTGTATCCTCATTTTTGTTAATGCTTTTTAACTGATTTTGGATATTCTTCATGCCTCGTAGTAACAAGAAGTATCGCCAAAGCAGGATAAAAAAAATTGAAACAATTATGATCATCAATACCTGCATAACTTTCTAACCTCATTTTAAACATCTTGTTTTGTGAATTTTCCTAAGCCGATTAATGTACTAATACCAAAGTAAATTAGGAAGATAATAATCGATTGCCCCCATGGAATGAGTTCCCATGTCATATCAATTCTGCCAAGTTGAGCAATCCCAACTAAGATACTCATTGGTGTGACATCAAGTAAAATACCAATGAACCTACTTCCGACCCCTGATTGTACTCTAGCTAGAATTGTTGGAATTGCAATGGTAATAAGAAAGAATGCTGTCCAATGTGAACTCGTTTTCTTTAAAACAAAACTTAGCATATGAGATAATGATAACAATGCAAGCAACAGAGGTAAAGCCCCAATAATTCCTTCAATCATGTTACGTTGACTTCGTAAATCTGAAACACTTCCACTTTCCATCATCAAATTTGTAAAAAATATGATTGAAATCACTGTAAATGTTAAGGCAACTAATGAATAAATGGTCATCAAGATTAGTTTCCCGAAGAACAAAACGTGGCGATTAACCCCATATGAAATCGGATTTTTAAATGTGCCATTTTTATGTTCATCAGCGAAAATGATGTTTACGATGATAGGAATCAGAAATATTACTGATTGAAGCATGCTTTGAATAGTTAAGAAAATAAATGCTGAATTATTATACGGAAAATCTACCCCATCTAAATACGCGAAGTAACGAGTTATTCCAAGTATCGCAATAATGCCTAAATTCAACATTAAAGGGAAAATGTAAACCGACTTCGTTCTTGATATTCTAAAGATTTCACTCTTTAAGTAATTAATCATATTGTATACCTCCTACTAAATCAATGAAATAATCCTCTAAGGACTGCCCAATTTCTGTAATGGCATAAACATCAATATTTGCGTCATTAAGTGCCCTAGAAACCTTTGGAATTAAATCCTCACTTCCTTGAACATGAATGACGTGACCTTGTAAGACTTCATATTCTATTAAGCCTAATTTTTGTTCCAAAATAACGACTGCCTTTTCCGAATTGTTTACCTTGACTTCAATATATCGCTGACATTTCTGACGAAGTTTATCCATGTCCATTTCTTCAATGAGTCGACCCTTATCAATAAAGCCAACTCTTGTAATCATATTTTCTAATTCTGACAGAATATGGCTCGACATTAAAATGGTCATATGACGTTTACGGTTTAATTCCAATAGTAGTTTCCTAATTTCAATAATCCCCTGTGGATCAAAACCGTTGACAGGTTCATCTAAAATTAATAAATCAGGATTGCCAAGTAAGGCAAGTGCCAGTCCTAATCGTTGTTTATTTCCTAATGAATAGGCTTTAAACTTTCGATCAGCTAGTTCTGATAAGCCCATTTCATTTAAAACCTTCTCGACATTTTCTTTTTCTGTAATGCCTTTTTGAATGCGGTAATATTCCAAATTCTGACGACCGGTTAAGTTCGGGTAGAAAGCTGGATGCTCGACAATGGCACCAATTCGACGCCGTGCGCCAGCCAAGTCAGCACCTGTCTGATTAAAAAGGGTTAATTCACCTGTCGTTGGCGTGGTTTGACCTAAGAGCAGTTTAATGAGGGTGGTTTTTCCAGCACCATTTCGCCCTACCAATCCGTAGATGGTACCTTTTTCTAAGCTGAGATTTGTTGGAGCTAGAGCTGTAAAGTTTTTATACGTTTTGCTCAAGTTTTTCGTTTCAATAACTGTTTGCATGTTTTCTTCACTTCCTTTGTGCAACACTTCTCGTGTTTACAGGATCTAATTATAGCAAAGCAATCACCAAAAGTCTTTTGGAAAGCTTAAAGAAAGTTTAAAGAAATCATAAAGATGGTGGTTTCGAAAATTTACTAAAACTTAATCTTTTAGTTTAAAGCCAATTCCCCAAACTGTCTCGATATACTCATTTGCCTCGTCATATTGCTTAATTTTTTTCCGCAGATTACTTACATGAACATTAAGGGCATTATCTTCTACCAGATAATCATCTCCCCAAATTTGCTCATAGAGCTGTGATTTCGTAAAAACCTTTTTTGGTTGCTTTATGAGGGTTTGCAAAATATCAAATTCCGTTCCTGTTAAAACTAATTCCTGCTTTTTCACCATGCATTTACGAGCTTCTGTATCCAGCGTTATCGCTTTAAAGAATAGTTCTTTTTGGATGGTTTTAGCTGGCGAAAAGTGCTGACTTCTTCTAAGTAATGCGCCAACTCGTGCTAGTACTTCTTGTCCATCAAAGGCTTGATCAAATAATCATCAGCACCTTTTTCCAAAGTACTTACCCGATCTTCAATTTGTGTTTTTGATGAAATAATCATAATGGGTGTCGTGGATTTTTCACGGATAATTTCAACTAACTGCTCGCCTGTAATCTCTGGCAACATCAAATCCAGGATAATAAGAGCATAATCATTTTGCAAAATCAACTGATTGGCAACCTGCCCAGAATAAGCACTCTCTACTTGATAATCTGCGTTTTGTAAGATTTTGCAAAGGATAAAATTCAAATCCAAATCATCTTCTACTACTAAAATTTTACTATTCACCATTTTTCCTCCGTGCTTTTGTTATGCATGTTTTTTTATTTTTCCCAAAAGATTGTCCCTTAAACCTCCCCTGAATCCTTTTGGAATTATTCAATTTCCTTCTATTTTACACCTTTTCAGCGAGCTGTTCAACTTTAATCCATCGCTTTATGACTGAAAACGCCCTCTTTTTCTTTGCATTGTATTAAAAAAAGCCAACCAATTAACTTGTGGTTGACCTTTATCAGTTATTTCAAACGTATTAATTATTGATCTTGCTTTGCAAATGTCATACAAGCAAGTACTAGACCCAAAATCCCAGTTGCAGAAATAGAGATTAATCCAATTATTAACCGTGATACTGGAAGCGCATCAATAATATAAGAAAAACTAACTAGTGGTACTGCTGTCCAAGGGATTATGTTATAAAGCATACCATCACTTATAATGACAGTTGCTCCTGCTAATACAAATGATAGAAAAATCGTTGGAAAGAATACTCTTCTTTGCATGATCGCAATCCAAATTAATGGTATCATTGAGATAAAGCTAAACAATCCCAGCCTTAAATAATCTACTACATTACCAATGATCTCATATCCCGAAAAAATAAACTGATACCATACAGCAAAGATGATAATAACAACAACTAAAGTAGTAAAATGCCAAATAAACCATGCCAATAATTTCGACATTATAAATTTTGTCCTTGCAACAGGTGCTGTCAACACATTGATCATTGTATGGTCTTGATATTCACGTTGAATTAAAGTAGTTAGAACAAAACCACTCATCATCATCATAAGCGCATTTGGTACTAGAAATAAATTATAAAGTCGATTTATCGGATTCTCAAACATCTCCGAATTATTATTAACTAACAAAAGCAATAAAATAATAACCCACGGAATAATGCTACAAATGATAAAAACCTTATTTTTTCGCATTTTGTAAAGTTCAACACTGATATAGTTACGCAATGCCAACACCTCCAGTAATTTCTTTGAAATAGTCTTCTAAATTTCCTGCTTGAATAGATATGTCATTTACATCAATATCAGCTTTAATCAATTCACGATTGATTTCTTTTGTTTCAGCTGTTAAATCAAATATCTTAATCGTGTTTAAACCAACTACTTGGTAATTAGTCATATTAAACTGCTCTTCTAAAATCAAAGTAGCTTTTTTAACATCCGACACATCTATCAAAATGTGTTGACGGTTATTTTCTGAAATATCATTCATACTTTTTTCTTCAAGCAACACGCCGTCATGAATAATACCGATGGTGTCAACAATTTGCTCTATTTCTGAAAGTTGGTGACTTGAGATGAAAATAGTAATTCCTTGCTTGACTGATAAGTCCCTGATAAAAGCGCGTATTTCAGATATTCCGATTGGATCAAGTCCGTTTGTTGGCTCGTCAAGGATTAATAACTCTGGGTCATTCATTAATGCATTTGCTATGCCTAAACGTTGTTTCATTCCCAATGAATATTGAGAAAACTTTTTCTTATCTTTAATTGGTAAATTAACAAGCTTAAGGGCATTTTCTACCGCATCTGCACTTGCTGTTCCTCTAAGTTTGGCGAAGATTTTTAAGTTTTCATAACCTGTTAAATGAGGATAAAAGCTTGGTGTTTCGATGGTGCTTCCTATTCTTGGATATAGGTCTTTTTGGTTGCCTTTTAATTCCTGTCCGAATAGTTTAACACTTCCCGAAGTGATTGTAGATAATCCTAAAATCATCTTCATCGTAGAAGTCTTGCCAGCTCCATTACGACCAAGGAGTCCGTATATTTCACCATGTTTAACTTTGATATTTAAGTTGTTAACAGAAATTTGATGTTTGTGTTTTTTAGTTAAGTTGTGTGTTTCAATGACATAATTTGGCATTGTTAATTCCTCCTGTAGTAAATTATAACCTATTTGATTGGTTATGAGACTATTATACAGGATGAACCTTGCCATAACCTTGCCGTTAGCTTATTGTTTCCATGTTTGTGGAAAGAATGTGATTTATTTTCAAACTTTTGATGGTTTTGGCTATTAAATCAGTCATGCATTTTCCCCTAATCTCTTTGGTTTTTTGTTGATTTCTAACAATTTCATCGTATATTCAATAGCAGGCCCAATTAGCAACACACCACTGACAATCCCCCAACCAAAGGTCGCACCTAGAAGCAGTCCAGCTGCTACAAAAGTGGCATCTAATATCATTCGCACATATTTCAATCTGAATCTAGTCCGCTCCACCACTATCAACATAATGGCTTCAATAAAACCAGCACCTAAATCAGCAGATAAATAAATCGCAAGTCCAATGCCGATGATGATAGGTCCTAAAATTAAGTTTAACCAAGGAAGTTTGGGTATTAAGTTGTCAAAAGAAATCGCATAAAGGACATTAATAAAAATACCAACTGATAATGAATTGATAATACTGCCAATCCCTACCTTAGACTTATCCACTGCCATAATAATCAGTAAAATCAACAAACCAAAACTGGTACTTAATGTGCCAAAGGTATGTCGTCCTAGAAATTCACCTGTTAGATTGATAATTCCTAGCAAAAAGACACTCAATGGGTCGGCACCTTGGTTAGCTTCAAGTAAAATGATGATGCCCATTGCCACAATTAAACTGCCTAAAAATGTTTTAAAAATTCTCATAAAAATGCTCCTAATGCTGAATTTAGTCGTTCAAATTAAGATTTTTCTCCAGGTTGTTTAAATTGACAGTCGAAATGGTTATTTTTCCCTTTTCAATGGTAAGCTCATCATTGCTTTGCATCGTTGGAAGAAGTCGATAAATCGTTCGGGCTGAAACACCACAAAACGTAGCAATATCCTCACGGGACGCTTTAACAACCCCTAGGCCACATTTAATAAAAAATAATTTGATGCGGGTTGCTGTTGGTAGTTGATGATACATCACAGTAGTCCGAGCAGAATCCTGAAGCTTTTTAGCCAACATTTGATTTAACTGCCTAGACAATGACAAATTTGATGATAACCATTTTTTGAAATCAGATAACGGCACTTCAAAAAGGATGCAGTCTTTAAGCGCAACCCCATCATAACCTAACTTTCCAGTCTCTAAAATAGCCTCTATCTCACCGAGCAATTGCCCCTCTGTGACATAAAAAACCCCCATCCCTTCACCACTGACACTTATCTTTGAAATCATCACTGTTCCCTTTGCTATGAAATAAATACGATTAAAAGAATCATCTTCGCGAAAGATGACTTCGCCACGGTTAAAGGTGATTAATCTGCCGTTTTGAATTTCAATGTCAGGTATTTCTTCTAGCCAATTTTTCAATAATGGGCACTCATTGAGTAATATTTCTTTGCATTTAAACATCATTTTTCCTCTTTAATCTTATTCGAACACTGCTATTTTACAGCATTTGTGCTGACTTTAATATGACAGGTGTCAGTTAAACAAACTTACACCATTTCCCTAATCGTTAGCTTACTTTTTTCATGGTTATTGAAAATGTGGTTGCGAGATGAGGCTCACTTGTAACAGTTATCGTGCCATCGTGGGCTTTAATTAACTGTTTGACAATGGATAGTCCTAAGCCGCTACTTCCTATAGGTCTAGCAACATCTGTTCTGTACAGTCGTTCGAAAATGTGTGGTAAGTCTTTCTGAGGGATGCCTTTTCCGTTGTCCGTGACTGTAATCTGAATATGCTCTCCCACTGCTCGAGTGGTTATGTTGATTTGTGTACCATTGCTGTGCTTAACAGCGTTATGAATCAGGTTGTTCAAAATTCTGGTGTATGCTGATGCGTCAAGCTCTACTATTAATTCATCTTCTTTTATGTTAACCGTGTAATCGAGGCCTAGTGTTTCAAATTGGACAATCCAGTCGCTAATGATATTTCTGGTTAATTCGTTGATGTCTGCCTGCTCAAAGTGGTAGGTTTTTTCATTGGAATTGATTTTAAACCATTCGAATAAATCGTCGGTGTAATTTTTTAAAGCATAAGCTTTTGCCCCAGCCGTTTTGATATATTGTTCTTTTTCTATTCCTATAACTGTACCATCTGTCATGGCGTCAAGATAGCCGATAAGGGTTGTTAGTGGGGTTCTGATATCGTGGGATAAGCTGGTTAGGATTTGTCTGTTGGCAAGTTCAGTTGTCTTTATTTCTGCTAATTGCAACTCATAGTATCTCACGATTTCGTTGATTTTATAGCAAACTTCCGCTGTCATATCGCCTGGGGGTGCTAACAGGCGTCTTTTTAAGTTTCCTTTTTGGATATCTTCTAGAATATTTAGCATTTGCTTTTCTTTTTTTCTGACGCTATGGAATTTGATTGATAAGTAGGCAATGATAAGTAAGAGCGTGATAATGATTAAAATAGCTGCAATATTCATCAGGTTGCCTCCCCGTTCATACGGTAGCCAACACCTCTGATGGTTTGGATGTAGATGGGTTGTGCAGGATTTGGCTCAATCTTTTTTCGTAGTTTACTGATAAATGACATGATGTTGCTGTCGTCAAAGTTGTAATCTTCTTGCCAGACTTGGGAATACAGTTGTTTCTTCGTGAAAATTTTGTTTTTGTGGGAGGCTAAAAAATAAAGCAAGTCGAATTCTTTTGCAGTTAAGTCGATGGGTTGTTCGTTTACTGTAACCATTCGACTTTCGAGGTCGATGATCATCCCTTTTAGTTTGATAGGTTGCATGGTGGTTGGTGCTTGAGGATTGAGTAAGGTGTAGCGACGTATAAGCGAACCCACTCGTGCCATTAATTCATTCATGCTGAATGGCTTGGTTAAATAGTCATCTGCTCCCATGGAAAGACCCTTGATTTTATCGTTTCCTGTGTCTTTGGCAGTTAGCATAAGGACTGGTGTCTGGTTGTTTTTTCGGATTTCTGATAAAATGTTAAAGCCATCTATCACTGGTAACATCACATCAAGAATAATGAGCTGATAGTCATTTTCAAATGTTTTATTCAAGCCTTGTGGACCACTATGAGCTGTTTCTACTAAGTAATTAGCTTGTTTACCGTATTTTTTGATAAGGTCACATAGTTCTTGGTCGTCGTCAATGATTAGTATTTTGGGTATCATGGTTTCGCTCCTTTTGTGGTTGAAAAGAAAAATTTCTGAATTTTAGTATTGAGTTTTCATTTTCTGATATCTGGTTGCACAAGAACTCGCAACTCGCTAATTGGGTTGTCAAAATCATACTTTTCCGAAAAGAACACAGTTTCAAGGGCAAGAAATGAGTTTGATTTTTTTAAGTAATCAGTGAAAATTTCTGCCGTTTTTTCAATGGTAATTTCTCGATTTTGAATGCAAGAATACAAACCGCCAGGAATGATTTTGACAGGGATATTTTCAATTGGTTTTGCCAACTCGACATAAATATAACGCTCAATGCCAGCAGATGTTTGCTCATACAAAAGGCCACTTTCTAGAAAATCAGCGTAATCTTCTTCGTCGCTAGTTTCAAAATGTAAAAATGCTTTTACCACTTCTTCAAATTGATTGTCACCACCAAATGGTTTATCATATGCCATAATATGAAAATATTTTTCTGGCAAATTTCTTGAATAGATGGTTTGTTCTTGTGGTAATGTCGTACTTTCTAAAATTTGTTGCTTTGTTCTACTGATGAATTGTGAAACTTTTTGAATTTTTTGCAATTTTTCTTTAGCAATTTTTTCTCCATAAGCCAGAAGTGCAAGATAATCAATGGTTTTGTCGTCATCCATAAATTGGGTTAATTCTTTTAATGGAATATCTAATTCTACGCAAAATGTGATCATTTGAATATGGAATAACTGCTCGAATGCATAGTACCTATAGTTGCTGTCAGGGTCGATAAATGCAGGTTTTAAAACATTTATTCGTTCGTAATAACGCAATGAATGAATGCTTAAACACATCAGTTTTGCGACTTCTCCGATTGTAAGTAAATTATTTTTTTTCATTTTCTTCAACACCTTCGCTTGACTCTAGCACTGTACTATAGTTTATAATGCCCAATTATAACATATTTAAGTATAGAGGAGCAAGTGATATGAAAACTGAATGTTTACGAAATTTCACATCAGGAAAATTTATTGTTATGCCAGAAACTATAAAATTCTCAGATATTGTAAACGATGTCAAAAAACAATTTGCTAGCATAAACGCTGACCTATGTCAAGAAACGATGAGTAAGATGGAAAATCTCATGAAAATTGGAAATTATGTTCCATTGTTTATTAAGAAACCACTTATTAGAAAGGTTGGAGAAGCAGAAAGAGGTTATTCAGCTCTGTTATCAAATTTAGGTGTCATCAAGCTTCCAAAAGAAATCGAAGATAAAGTCGAGATGTTATCTTTTCCCATTGGAAATGAACCCCATGTGCCTTATCAATTTAGTTGTGCCACAGTGGGAAATGCCCTCACGGTTACCATCGTGGCAACAGCAAAAGATAATCGGATTCTTGATAATATTTATTCAGCTTTAACCGCTAGTGAAGGGGAAGGTAATCAATAATTACATTTTTTATTACACTTAAAAATGGGCAAGCTTGTCATAAGCCAGCCCATTTTTAGTGATTATTATTCTCTAGCACCTACAGTTTAAACCTTTTTATAAATCTTTTTTCTGCCAGTTTAAAACGCGTTGCGAATTTTTCTTCTGTCACTGTAAGTTTTCTCTCAAAATTAACAATTTTTTCCTCAAGAGAAAATATTTTATCAAGCGCAAGAATCACACCGATAATAAGACCTGAAATGCTCCAGCTTACAATCAAATTAACCATCTGAGGTTTATCAAATCCCAACACAAAATAGCAAATGACGGCTGATGTCAAAAACACACCTAGCCACAAATATACAATAACCAAAATACCTTTTTTCACATCCATATCAATAACCTCTTTTCAAATTAATTATTCAACAACTTTCCAATATCTTTAAAACTAAATCGCTCGCTGTAATGCATCACACCACCAACATATAACTTCGTTGCGACCTTACCAATCACAACAATTGTTACAACCATCATCAAGAAAACAATCCCAATCTCAAGCCAATTCGCATAACCCATCAAAAACCGCGTGAACGTTACAAACGGAGAAAACACTGGAATGTATGATAATATTCTAGTTAACAAGTTGTCCAAACCGGTCATCGGTGCAAAAGCACTATACATATATGGTAACATCAGAACAACCATAACTGGTGCTTGAAGCGTCTGTAAATCTTCTTGCTTTGAACATAATGCTCCAACTGTGGCGAAGATAATGCCATACAAAAAATAACCAATAATTAAAAACATGGCTCCAACCAAAACAACTGGAAGTGTAATGATTGAAAAATCGAAAAAGCCTAATTCAAAGCTGTTAAAATCAAACCAACCTAAGAGCGTTGATACAAGAACGCCTAACACCACAGTCAATGTTAATGTCAACATCGAACCTAATATCGCAAATATTTTAGCATACATCATAATCACTGGCTTTACTTTTGAAATCATAATTTCCATTACACGAGATGTTTTTTCATTCAAAATTGCCATTGAAATCATTGCACCATAGCCAACCAACATCAAAAACAGAATTAAATTAAAGCCAAATCCGATAAGAAAATTTCCAAGGAATTCATCAATATCACGAACCGTTTCATGTGTTACCACAACTTGTGCCAATAAACTTTCAGCAACCTCAGCACTAATTTCCTCAGCTTCCATTACTTGCAAAATGTTCAACTGTTGAAGCACTTGGACTAAAATAAATTCCGACTGGAAATGCGACTCCATATATGAAATACTTTGAACGGTTGGAACAACCTCGCCCTCAACAACGAAAATATTTTCAATATCGCCATTATCCAAATCAGTCCTTGCCTGTTCTAACGCTGAATAAGGCAAAACTGTAAATTCAATTTCATCACTAACCCCATTCAAAATTGCTTCGTCAACCACAAAATTTTCCGAAATTTGAATCACCGTAATCTGGGTTATTTCACTTTCGCCCCCACCGATAAAATGCGTTACACCAAAAAAAGCGACAATTCCAATAAAAACTAACACCATTGTAATGATTGAGAACTTACTTGCCGCACTATCCCTAAAATGAAACCAAAATACTTGACTAAACTTTTTCATAACCTAAACACTCCTAACCCACACGCTCAATAAAAATTTGCTCTAATGTCGGTTGCAATAACTGAAACTGTGGCATGCCAACACCTGAATTTGTTAACTGATTTAAAATATCTAAAGCCTCTACGTCACTAACAACTTTTATCAACAAGCCGTTTTTCTCCTCATGATAGGCAACGTTTAATGCGTCAAGCCCATTGCGAACAGACCCATCAGCAGTCAAAATTAAATTTCTAAACTCATACTCATTTTTGATGTCACTCAAACGCCCATGAACAATGGCATTTCCCTCTTTCAACAAACAAACATCATCACAAAACGCCTCAACCTTATCCATACGATGACTTGACATCATGACGGTTTTTCCTTTGACAATTTCTTCATGAATAACCTCGGCAAACATATTTGCATTAACAGGATCTAAACCGCTAAATGGTTCATCAAGAATCACCAATTCTGGATTATGAAGTAGAGTAGCAATCAATTGAATTTTTTGCTGGTTCCCCTTTGACAAATCCGAAACTTTCTTATTTTTATATTGCGGAATTCCAACCGCTCCAACCACAG